>Ga0075420_100000008_pt1 | contig 103577 bp, 141 predicted proteins | sample SoiMetdeltSBSDD4_FD_75296 | JGI IMG/M metagenome (GOLD analysis project Ga0075420, IMG submission 75296) | Bulk soil microbial communities from a Populus tree surrounding site in Tennessee, USA - Soil MetaG P. deltoides SBSDD4 | ecosystem: Environmental > Terrestrial > Soil > Tree plantation...
GCGGTTTCGTCCCCGGCGCCGCGCGGGTCCATCGCCGCGCACAGCATGTCCAGTGTGCCGTCATCGACGGGAAAGGGTGGCAGTTCAACCATCCAGAACCTCCTCGACACGTTCATATGTTAACTATATCACGTGTTCACGTGAGTTGAGCGCCCCGGACCGGTCGTGCAGGCAGCCGTTGTACGACCGGTCGTAGTCCAGCCACACCAGCCGGCCGTCCAGCCAACCCAGGTTCTCGTCCTTCAGGTCCATGTGCGGCGCGCCGAGCAGCTCGGGCACCCGCAGCGCGACATCGGTCGGCAACTCGCCGGAGATGTCCACCGCGACCAGGACCTCGCACCGCGGGTAGACGTTCACCACCCCGCCGAACCACGATCGAAGGACCGGGGCGACCTTGCCCCGATCCTCCGCGAACGTGCTCCACTCCGCCTCGCTCTGGTTGGCGAGAACCCCGCGGCAGACGGACCACAGGACGCCCCGCAGCCCGTCGCCGTACGGCCGCAGCGAGGGCACCTTGACCGCCCAGCGACCTACCAACCACACGGTGCGGGTGATGCCGCGTCTTACGGCAGCCACACCAGCACCACGAACAGCACCGTGAACGCCGCGAACGCCGCCGCCGCGAGCCACAGGGCGGGCTCCGCCGAACGTTTCGGCTTACCCACCGCCGTCACCTCCCGTTACCAGCACGCCTACCCACATGCCGACCACGTATAACAACACACCCAGACCCAGCGCGACCAACCCGCGCAGAACCAGCCGGGAGCCTGCTTCGCCGTGGGCGCCGTTCGCCGACCACACCGTGTCGACGCCGCGTACGACCGCCGCTGTACCGCACACCGCGACGGCGACGCCCACGAGTGAGATGACCAGGGCGCCGGTCACCACCGATACCACCGCCGGATCGTATGTCCGCCGAACCACCACCCGACGGCGATACACAGCGCCGGACAGCAGACGTACGGCGCCGAGTACGCCAGGAACTCGCCCCACGTCACGTGTCACCGCCGCGACCACTCGTTCCCCTAAACACGAAGTATGCGGCCACAAGCACGGTCAGCGGCGCACAGAGGTACGGCGTCGCCGCGACGGCGTACTCGAGGATCCGGTCCGCGACCACGGCCTTACGACCCCTCCGGCTCGATGTTCGTCACGGTGTAGTACGTGCCCTCGCGCTGGTCGTCGGTCCACCCCAGCGTCACACGGTGTCCCACTATGACCGCGCTCTCCACCCGGACGCCCGACTCGTTCAGCTTCTCCACGGCACGTGCTATCGCGTACAGGTCGGCCGAGTGCAACCGAAGACGCGGCCGGTCAGTCACCCGAGGTCCACGGGTGTAACGAGCGTGACTTCATCGTCCGCGGTTCGCCACTGAGCCTCCCGGATCCGCGTCAGAAGGTCGTTCGACAGGTCGGGATCGCCGGTCCCACCGGTCTCAGCAGAGTCTTCATCGGCCGCCGCCATCCGCTCGATGAAGCCCGGGTTGATCTTGTCGACGTAGCTGCCGACCAGCGTCAGCAGCGCGCCCTCGAACAGCTCACGCAGCTTCCGGAGCTCGGCCGTGACCGCGAGGCTGGCGGCGATCTTCGCCGAGTCGCCGAGCACCGCGAGTACCACCCGCCGGTCGTCGGTGATCCGGTTTCGCGGGTCTCGCAGTGCGGCGGATCCTGCGTTGTGCAGCTCCTTCGCGGATATGCTCGCCACGTCGTGCCAGGCGAGCTCAACGGTGGAACCGTCCGTCAGCGTCACCTTGACGTCGCCGTCGCCGTCGCTCGTCATCTCTCATCCTCCCGATCGTAACACATCTTAACTCACCCAGCGGGATCGACATGCCCGGGCGTCGACGCACAGCCGCAAGGTGTGTCCCTCGACGGTGCGTACCTCGGTCGGACACCCGACCTCGAGACACGCGACGCACCTCGGGTCCGCGACGTCCGCGCCCAGGCGCTCGGCGGCGGAGGGCTCGTGCGGCCCGCCCGTCCTCATCACCACGTGTCTGGATCTCCCATGTCCGGGCCGGAACCGACTCCCGGTCGATCCCTCGACTAGATCATAGCATATGTACCGCGTCGCCGTCGACGGTTACCTGTGTCGGGTCAGGTCTGCGATCGTCGCGACGACGTCGCCGCACAGACCCGAAACCGAGGCGACCAGCAGGCACACGAGGAGCCAGAACACCGGCCCGGCGAGCGCCCCGATGACATCCCTGCGCCTCCTGAACGGCCTACCTGAGGTTGCTACCACGTGCGACACCCTAGCACGTCTAACAGTGTCTGAGGCGCCACCACACACGGAACCGCTCACGTAGGTTCACAACATCGGTCACAGCTCGGTGACCTCCGTGAGCCGGGCGGCGACGGCGTTCGCGACGAGGCGGGCGCACTCGTCACGGTAGGCCGTGACGAACGCCGTAGCCACACAGTGTTGCGTCCAGTCTTGCAGCGAGTCGACGTTGTGCTTCGCCGTGAGCAAGTCGTCCGGAACATCCAGGCTGCGAGACGTCTCGCCTACGATCACCGTAACCTTCACGACCAACGCCTACCTATCGTCGTGACGGCGAACAGCACCAACGCCCCGAGGAACACCACGGCGACGACCGCACCGGCGCCGCCTACGGACGCGAAGATCAGGCCAGCTACCGTCGCGAGTACGATGAGACCGATCAACCCAACCGTACGCTCTACGTCACGCATTGCATCATCCAATCGTACGTATTGGCTAACCATCAGTGCCTAATCTCATCCCCGCGCTCCCGGCCGTAGATCCCGACGAGCACCCAGGTGTAGAAGCCCATCGTGCTCAGCACTCCGAGCGTCGTGGCAACCCAGCGGGGTGCAGACGTCTCCCGGACGACGTAGTACGCGGCGGCACACGTCACCGAGATCGCGCCACCGGCACGACACACCCACGCCGCGCCTCGCGGCAGCGGCTTACGCGCGAACTGCCGCTTATACCGCCAGCCGCCGGGCCCGGTGACCGCCACTCGGCCGCACAGCCAGAGATACGCGGCGACGTACACCCGCCTGAACCTAGTCACCTAGGTCTCATCCTCTCCAGTAACGATCACGCGTCCACATCAAGCTGAACGGTCCCAGGTTGACGCCGACCGCCAGATCCTTCGCGACAGGCCACCACCAGACACCCACGTACCACTGCGTGGGTATGAAGGTGAGACTAAATCCGCGCCACAGGCGTGGCCTCACGACGGCACGTCCTGCAGGACCAGCAGCTTCGTACCGGCGACCAGCTTCCGGTTAACGGAGGTCGACTGCACGAAGACCTGGTACTCCGGGTTGGCCTCGGGACGAACACGAACCTCCGCGTCGGGCAGACCGAGCAGCTCCCGCGCCTCGGCGCCGGCGTAGATCCGCCCACTTTTACGGTTCCGGACGCACACCTGCTTGTAGGCCTGGACCTTCTCAGGTTTCGTCAGCTCGTAGAACGCCGAGCCCGTCCGGTACGGCTCGCCGGTGACGTACGCGACGTGTGGCCGGATGGCCAGGTCGTAGTCATCGCACACCGTGAACAACCTGTACGTGTCCCTACCTAGCGGCTTGAGACCCGCATCACGCACCGTCTCTCGGTTGACGACATCGGCTCCCGCCGTGAACAGCGTCCGTGATCCCCGGATGCCGCGCGCCCGGTTGGTCATGAACGTCTCGGTGGCGCGCCGGATCGTACCGCCGACGTCCTCCACGCCGCGCCGCGACGTCGTGTCCCAGACGGCGACGTTCTCGCCCGGGAATCCGAAGCTCTTAGCCTCGTGCGCGCCGCGCTGGTCCGGGACGAGACACGCGACGGTCCAGTTGTCCGCGAGGCCGGCGAGACGGGTTCCCAGAAGCCGAGTGACGCCGGCGGTGGTGTACGAGGTCGGGCCCCACCTTCCCTGCCGGTGACCCGTGAACACCTCGCTGTACCGGCTGACGTTCTCCTCGCCGTCCGTCAGGACGTACGTCAGGAAAGCGTGATCTCCGTACAGCTGTGCGGTCGCCGCGAGGTCGTCCTGCGACTTCATCGTCGCGGCGATCAGCGCCGTGTTGCCGCCCGTGCGGTACAGGCCACCCAGCGAGGGCAGTCGCAGCACGTCCTTGTCGTACACCAGGCACTCGACCTGGTCCGCGAACGCGTACACGGTGACGCGTGTCTCCTGGTCCAGCTCCTGCGACCGTCGCGCGAGGTGCGCGATCTCGCCCTCCGCCACCGTGACGACGTCCCGCTTACGTCCTCGCATGGACGCGGACGCGTCCAACACCAGCGCGATGTGGTTGATGTAGTTCTGGGTCATCTCTCGTCTCCTAAGCCGATCATCGTAGACCCGCCAGGTGTGTGCGCTCCAGCAGCTCGGCGATCGCGTGCGCGCGATCACGTGCATAGACCCGCCGAGTCTCACGACGACGAAGTTCCAGGTGCGTCTTTAAGACGTCGAGACCGCCGGTTTCCGGCAACCAGACCAGTCAACCTCGCCTATCATCCGCAGACCACACGTTGCCGAGTCGTAGTACACGTTCCCAACGTGTTGAGGTTTCTGACTCACGACCCCACCGCGCCCCGGACGCAGTGGCCGTCGCTACCGGTGTCCGGCGCGCCTAGCCACGTGCCGCCGGACGTGATGCACGCCTTCTTGGTGTCCCGCTCACGGTCACTCGCCCGGTCGCAGCCCACGAACACCGCGGCGATCAGCGCGATGACGCACAGCGCGACGCCCACGACGATGAACCGCCGCGTGGTCTCCTCACGTGCGACCGTGCGATCCTCCAGCCAGGCCGCCGACTCCTTCTCCTCATCGGTCATGGGAGCGGTGTCATCCGGTGTCATCTCTCATCCTCTCATCACAAGTACCCGGCAGCCGACGAAGATGACGATCCGCGACCCGGGCACGGCTACCTCGATTATACCACAAATGACGCTATCGGCGCCTACGCTCCGAGCCGTCATCGTCGTTGTGCCTGTCGTTCGACCAGTCACCGCCACCCAGCCGGTCATACCCGTACTTGTCCGAGAACGGCCTCAGTGCGAGGTACGCCGACTGGCGTCTCGCCGCCCGCACCGCCCGTCGCCCGTCGCACAACGCACGCTCACGCGACGTCTCACCTCGGTGCGTCCTCGTCCAACGGTGGGGAACTCTCACCCGTCAGCCCTCCTGCCACGTGCTGTCCACGACCGCTCCGTCCGGGTCGGTCGTCCCGGCGACCCGCCGCTGCTCCGCGTCGATGAGCAGCAACTCGCGGCGGGCGGTCGCGCGAATGCGGGCGCGGGTCGCCGGGCTGATCTCGTCGCCCAGCTCCTCGATCGTCGCGTTGATCACGCGTGCGATCGCGGTCGCCTCGTCCTGCGTCCGCTGCACCAGGTACGCCGCGACGCCCGCGTCCACGGCCCACTTCGCGCACTGTGCCATGCGTGCGTGCCAGAACTCGAGCTTCGTGTTCCAGAACGTGAGGTCGCGCAGCTTCCCGACGCCCAGCGGCTCGCCGGTGTCCGGGTCCACCAGCAGCCCCTCGTCGCTCTTGACGAGCCGGCCCTCGATCTCCAGGTCGCTGGTCGCCCGCGACAGCACGAGCTGACAGTAGGCGACCTTCCCCGCCGCGATCCGCACCGCCATGAGCAGCGCGTCCCACGGCGACAGGTTGAGCTCCTGCGAGTACGCGTGCGCCGCCACCCAGGCCGCCTCCGCTCTTCCTCGTGCCCTGCGACCGCCGTGCGCGGCACAGGGTCCGTACCCCTCGTTCTCGGTCCTATCACCCGCCGGCCGCTCGCACGGCTCCCACGCCCGGCCCGCCCAGCGGGAGGGCCGGCCAGATCGTCCCGGCCGGGTCCAGGAGAGCGGTATGGGCTTGCCGCAACGCCGCGGCGGTCCATCATCCTCCCGGTCCTTCCAGGCGTCCCGCGCCTGCTCCAGAGCCTCCGTCTGCCACCGCGCCAGCTTCAGGTACCGCGAGTCGTTGAACTCGGCGGAATCGCCTCCCACCCAGCGATGTCCGAGGCGTGTCACATCTGGTGAGCCGAGCACCCACGTGATCCGACGTCCCGCGACGTACGAGCGCGGCACAGTAAGTACCTGTGTTCCCACACACGGTAGCTGGATGTCGGTCACGAGCCAACAGTATCACATCTCATTATCGTGACTTACACCATTCTCGTGCACCGTATCGCCGGTGGCTGTTACATTTTAGCCATAAATCAACGATCTTGATTGTTTGAAGTACTACACTATGTAGAAGTTGGACTTTGGACCACGAAACCCATTTTCGGGTTCGGGCGCGTAGCGCGTAGTGTGTCATGTGTGTGCGTACCCGCGTAACAACTGCGTTTGTAGTCCAACTGTCCAAGTATCTTGAAAAAATAGAGAGATAAATACCAACAAACTAGCTCTGAGCTGGAAGAATGTCATAAGTCTTAATTCCGCTTCCCGTCGTCGCGCTCTGTCCAACCTCGGTCCAACCGCCGTCCACCTGTCCCCAAAACACGGCCAAAGTCGCCCGAAAACGATCATACGTCATCGCTTCACAGTGCTACGTTACCGCTTCGACTTTGGCACATGCCAACTTGGACCGGTAACTTGGACGCTCTACGCCGCGGTGTGTTCCAAGTTTTCGGGCGAGTTTCCGGGCGACCTTCCGGGCGACGTTTCGGTCACTTTAATCGACACCTGTAGATCCAACAGCCGTCTCTCTACGCGTCGCTCGCGTACAGCGACAGCAGCGTCGACAGCCGCCAGCCCTCCCACCGGTGCACCCCCGACTTCGTGCTCCTCCAGCCGCTCGACCGTAGCTGCGCGTTGAAGTCGTCGTAGTTCAACTTCTCCGCGCGGTCCCGCTGGGCGCCGTAGTCCTTGACCCAGAGCGCGTACCGGTCGTACATACTCTTAAGAGGTACGTACGTGGACTTGACGCCGTACGCGTTCGTGTCCACCGCCGTCAGCTGGTCGGTGTCGGTGAGCCACCGGAAGAACGAACCCAGGTGAGTGAGGTTGTCGAAGGCGTTCATCGTCGTAAGTCCCTGCGCCACGATGACGTCTGCGAGGCCGTCCCGGGCCGCCTCCTCGTAGCCGGTGATCAACCGGGCCAGCAGCCACTCGTGCACCTCCGGAGACCTCACGAAGCGGTCGCGGATCTCCGGGTCTTCCACCAGCGGTGTGTGTGTGAAGTCGAACACGACCATGCGCCGGCGCAGCGCCGCGTCCGCGCCGACGATCCGGGGCAGCACGTTGGTGACCAGCACCGGTGTAAACGCGGGCCGGACGTCACGGTACTCGTTCTCACGGAACAGCCGCGCGGTGATCGTGCCGCCGCCGGTGAGGTCCTTCACCCGGTCCCCGTGCAGCTCCCACGCCTGCGACGCCTCCGAGAAGAACGCGACCCGCCGGGCGACGGCCTTCAGGATGTCCGGTCTTCCGCGGTCATCCAGGTTGCCGCGAAACACAGACGCCGAGCCGGCCGTCGCGTAGTCCGGGCCGAGCGTCTCCAGCAGCGCCTCCACGAGCTGCGTCTTGCCGGTGGTCGAAGGCCCCTGGATGATGATGAAGAGGCGCTGGGCGTTGCCTCCGACCAGGCACGACCCCAGCGTCTTAAAGAGCAGCCGCCGCCGCTCCTCGTCCGGGAGAAACGTCGCCAGGTAGTCCGCTACCTGTGCCGGAGGCGGACCTACTAAGATCTCCGGCCGGTAGTGCGCGCGCGTCGTTCGCGTTACCCGGTCCACGTGTGATACCGGGCGGGTCGTGACCGCCGGTCTCCGGGGCGCGGGCCGGTCAAGTGTCACAACATCCGGACCGCACACCAGCTCCCGGTCGTTCGCGTCGAAGTCCGTGAGCCGGGCCTGCAGCTCCGGAAGCGTCTCCGCGGCGCGCAGCGTCGCGGCGCGCCGGGCCACCGACTCCGACGCCGTCGCGTGCTTCGCGAGCCGGACCAGCGGGCTGTCGCCGCCACCCTCCGGCGGCTCGTCCGACGCCTCCTCCGCCTCCCGCCGGATCTCACGCACCACCCCGAGCGTCAGGGCCAGCGCACGGTGGTGCCCCGCCGTGTCCAGTTCCCAGCGCTCGCCGCACCAGAATATCCAGCGCTCGGCGTCCGTGAGGTAGCGCGCGATCTCGCCGTACAGCCGCGCGAACCGCACGGCGTTCGCGGAGTCCGTGAGACCTAAGCCGTCCGACGCGGCGGTCGCCCAGGCCACGGCATCAGCCACGCCCTCCGGCGCGCCCAGCTCCGCGTCTACGTTCGCAGCCGAACCGCCGGGCGCGGTCACGGCTGGTCCCCTGTGAACGCCCGGCGACCGTTTCGCCGGTAGATGTTCGCCGAGGTATCCGAGGAGCTACCCGCCGGTCTCCCGGCGCCGAATCCTCGCGCCCGGTCGTACCAGCTCCGGCCCGCCGCCGCAACGGGGTCCGGTTTCACGTCTCGCCAGACCTTCCGGAGCTTATACTCGCACCACTCCCAGCGGAACTCGTCGCCCTCCGGGTGCTCCAGCAGCGCGTGCTGCTCGCGCATCACCTCCCGCGCGTCGTCCCACGCCAGGCCCGCCTTGCGCAGCAGGAACGCCACGTTGTTCACGAACTCGTCACGTGATCCCACCGGCACGACGTCCGTCACCAGCCGGACCAGCCGGGTGCCGGCGTCCGTCCCGACCCGCGACCCGACCCGCTGGGCGGTGACCACCCCCAGCCTCCGGCGGGTGCCGGACCGGAACACCGGCGCCGTCCGCGCCCACTCCGTGACCTCCGGGGACGGCGGCCGCGGCGCGAGGTCGTTCAGCCACTCGTAGCCGGGGGACGGCGGTACGATGACCAGTCCGCCCTCCGCCTTGACGTCAACGCCCCGCCGTGTCACCGCGTTGCGGGACCGGACGTCCGTCCCGTTCGGCAGGGCGTACACCAGGTGGAAGCCGCCCGACCGTGTTCGCTGGCGCAGCGTGTTCGGGAACGACCACGGCAGCCCGGTGACCTCCTCCCACGCGTCGTGCGCCTCCGGTCCGCCGTGCTTGACGTCGAAGTCCACGACGAAGATGCCCGACGCGCGCCCGGTGCGCACGGCGAGCACGTCCGCGTCCGGGAACGCGTCGCACGTGCGGTCCCAGGCGTCCGGGTCGCGGGTTCCCGCGTAGAGGCCGTGGCAGGTGGTGTGCGGGCAGGCGTCCGGCCGGTGCGGCGTCGCCCGGCACGCCGGACACATCGGCAGCGACCGCCGGACGCCGTCCGGTCCGGTGCGCTCCGGGAAGACGGCCCAGCCGCGCTCGGCTATGTACCGGTGACCGGCCGCGCGAATGACGTCTCCCGCCGGGTACACCTCGCCGGTCTGCCGTGGTATTGTCGACACGTAGCGTAGACCTCCTATTCTGTTGTTTAGCGCGGGCGCCCCTGACTTCCTGGCCGAGGGCGCCCCCGTGTTTCTCCGGGTAGACAGGCAGCCTACCACCGGTGGCCGCTGTGATCATTTCCCAGACGCGGCTCGTTCCGGCGGGATCTGGTCGCCGCCCCGGCGCCCCGGTTGTGGTATGATCTGGTAGGAGCCGACGCCTCCGGCCACGGCCGGCGCCGGCTCCCGACCCCTCCAGGGAGGCGAGAGATGATTCCGAGCGACCGGCGGGAGCGACCCCGCGTGAGTCCCCCCGAGACCTACGGCTCCGTCGAGGCGCCGCGGCTCCGCGACGTCACGGTGCCGCTGCCCGACGACGACAGCGGGGAACTTCGCGTCCGGGCCCGGCTCCTCGGGTACTCCAGCAGCGAGCGGACCCGGCACTCGCACGACGGCGACGTCGCGCCTCCCGGCCGACGGTGCTCCGCATGTCGGTGGTTCGAGGTCCGGATCTACGAGGTGGACGTCGAGTACGTCGAGGACTGCACGTGCGAGGCGACCGCCGGCGTGTCCGGGCGGGTGTCGCCCTCCCCGGACCCGGCGATCCACGACCGGGACTGCGGAGTCGTGGACGCCCGCGCGCGCTACCTGGTCGCCACCTCCGGCCCCAGCGTCGTACCGGGCGAGGTGAACCGCCGCCGGGCGGTGTGGACCGACTCGCCCTGGGAGGTCCGTGAGCTGCTCACCCAGCGGAACGGCGCCGACGTCTTCGTGCCGGCACGGTCCGCACGGGCCCTCTCCCAGGCCGCGCGGTGGGACGAGGGCCTCCGGGAGGCCTACGTGTCGTGCGCGGCGGCGTAGGAGTCCGCCGTGACGCCGTCCGACGTTCCCGACGTCCCCGAGCCCGCCGCGCGGCACCGCTGCGAGCCGTGGGACGACATCCGGTTCCGTGCCGAGCTGAAGGCGAACTTCAACGGCCGGGTGTACGTGATCTACCGCAGCTCGAGCTGCCCGCGAGGCGAGTCCGCGTGCTACGTGCTGCGAGCCGTCCACCTCGTTCCGTCCGCCGACCTGGTCGCGGTGGCGCGTGTGTACCCGGGCCTCGGCAACGACGGCGACGTCTGCGTGTTCCTCGGCTAACTCGCCTGTTTACACCGTGATGTTGATGTGATATGATTAAACGGACGGACCGGCTACGCCGGGTCCGGGACGATTCGGATGATCGATGGGATGTGGTTCACGTGACAGGCACCCAGGACCTCGGCTACCGGGTAGGTGACGTCGTCGAGTTCATCCCCGGTACGTCCGCCCGCCGGGCGGGCTGGCGCTTTCGGGTCAAGAAGATCATGCAGGTCAACGTGCAGCTCGAGGTCCCGGGTGAGACCCGCGGCCTGCGAGCCGACCGTGAGATCGTGCGCCGCTGCCCCGGCGCCGAACCCAGGCGTCCCGGCGTGTCGGCGGCCGAGGCCACGCCGATCGCGTACCACCCGCCGCTGGTCACCGGCCAGTTCGTGACCGTCGCCGGGCCCGGCTGGAAGCAGCCACTAGACGTGATCTACTCCGTCATCCGCGACAACGTCGAGAACGTCAAGCTGGTCAGGGCCGGCGGCGAGGGCGGCCGGTACTGGCCGAAGGTGCCGCGGGCGTACTGCACGCCCGTGACGGTGACCTTGACGGTTGTGACGTCGTGAGGGCTCCGCTGCCGGGTCCCACCGACCCGAAGGAGCTCTACGAGAGCCTCGAGGTCCTCAACCGTGCGATCGAGGGCACGACGGCGGAGGTGGCCTTTGATCTCGTCGTCGACGCGCTGTTGCGCCACACCGTGTTCCACAGCCCTCACATCATGGCCGAGTGCAACTCACTGTCCGCTACGATCTCGCGGTTCCAGCGGCTGTACCGGCCGACCGACGCCGAACTTCGAAGGAGAGAGTCACCGTGAGTCGCAGGTTCTCCGTCAACCTCACCACCGGCGCCGACGCCGTCATCAAGGTTGAGCTATCCGACGACGAGCTGACCGCGATCGCCGAGAACCTCGGCGTTCCGGTCGCCGACCTAACCCTCGCCGACCTGAGTGAGACGGTTCTGGATAAAGCCCACGAGCTGGCGCCCTCGATCTGCGCGCAGTGCGCGGGCTGGAGTAATGACGATGTGTCGCTGAGTCTCGATGACGAGTGGGAGGCCACCGACGAGCCACCGCACGTAGACCTGTCGTGGGTCTCCCCCGCGGTGGCGAGGTTCTTCGGCGAACGTGAGAACCTAGACGTCAATGCGGTGAGACCGTTGATCGACGCGCTGCTGGCCGCCGCAGGTGAGCACGTACGCACCCAGGCCGCCCGGTATCCGGCGGTCGAGGAGATCACCCACAACCGAGAGTGAAGTTTGACGAGAGGATGATGAGAGATGCGTAGGTTGTTGCTTTCACTTCTGTTTTTCGGTAGCTGGCTGCTCGGGTCCGCGCTGTTCTACTGGTGGGGCCGGGTGCTGCTACCCGAGGTCGGTCTCACGGCACCGAACTACTGGACCTGGTTCTGGGCCAGCCTGCCGATCATATTTTCCGTCTTATGCGGAACGCTACTCGCGGCGCTGTTCGGCGAGGTGAACCGGTGAGACGAATCATCACCCGGGCCGAGCTGGTCGCCCTCGCCGAAGAGCTCGGCGTCCGAGCGTGCTGGCACGAGCCCGACGAGCAGAGCCTCACGGCGACCGTCGAGGGCACAGACTTCGACAACGCCGGGTTCTGGCCGGCAGAGATGCACGGCCACACCGTAACGACGATTGACCTGCCCCGCGAGGGCGCCACCCGCTGGGTATCCGATCGTCACGAGTACCGCGGACCGGTCGAGCTGAACGTCATCTTGTGGCGCACCGAGATACACGACGGCCGGCAGCTCCGCGTCGAGCCTCTCGCGTGCGTTAACCTCGCGACGCTGTGCGCCTGGGCAACCGGTCTGGATGACGAGACGGGCGACCGGATCGACTGGCACGAGAAGTTTGACGAAGTGCACGAGCAGCTGTCGAAGATTCTGCGCAATGCCGAAATCGAGCATCCGCTCGGTCTCGTCGGAGTACGCGACTTGGTTGCTCAGTGCGAGAAGCATCTAGCGCGGATTCACGAGCTAGAGGACCAACTTGCCGAAGTGAGTGACCTGACCGACCGGTTGGCGCTCAACCCCAACGTGTCATCTGCCGTCGTCGCCGAGCTTCGTGAGGCGCTCGACGGCGTACCCGCCGAACGTCTGACTGAGTCTAAGTACCGATCTAAGATCGCCCGTGAGATCTACAGCTTTGGCGATCATCTCGAGCGGACCGCGGAGCACCGCGGCGTCGGACTGGCGGCACACGCGATCGTGAACGAGGTCGGCGACCGTGTCGGCCAGATGCCGAAGGCAACCTAGTGGGTTACGCGTGGTACGACGCGGTGTCCGATGAGGTCGCGCTGACCGTGCCGTGCGGTACGTGCGCCGCGCGATCAGGCAAGCCGTGCGTCTACGTCTGGCCACACGGCGTCAACCCGACGTCGACGGTTCGATCGGCCGACACCTGGCGGCTGGTCAACCGTGTCGGCCGACCGTGTAAACGACCGCACAACGCAAGACGCGATGAGATTCGCCGACGTCGTCGCCAGGTCGCTCTCTCGTCGCCGGTCGTGCCGGCGAACCGGGTACGTCGCGCCGCGGCGGTCGCCGAACGCGAGTTCGAGCTCCGCGAGTATGAGGCGCTGCGCGGCTGGCTCGAGAGTTACGCGTATGTACTAACCGGCGGACAGCCACCGGCCGAGGGGAGAGAGACGTGACGACTTCAGGCGACGGCGACTACCTGGCCCTGCGCGGCACGTACATCGAGCGCATGCACGCCGCACTCAAGTTCGCGCACGACAACCGGCTAAAGGCGTTCCGGTACGCGGATTTTCTACGGCCGGACGTGGAACGTGATCTAACACAGCGGTCCGGCGAGGCCGGTCGTCAGCGTGCTCACGTGATGCCGTCAGCCCAGGAGGTCTCGTTCGCCCTCGACCGGCGGCTGGCCGGCGACCCGAAGTTCACCGGTCCGGTGGCGAACGAGCGCTGGGGGATCCGGCTCGCCAACACATACGCGCTGGTCGAGCTGCTGTACGCCCAGCGGTACACCAACTTCCTGCTGGAACGACTGCTGGGTCGATCGGGAGGGTCGACCGATCCACCGCCGTCGCAGGCACCCGAGCCGGGTCCGCCGGCACAGGCGTGACAAACGTGATATAGTCATACATAGGCGGCCCCGACCGTGCAGTCGCGACCCGAACTCCGGCCCGGCCGGGGCCCACACTCCCCGGCTACGCACGTGCCAACTACGACGAGGTGATGAAGTTGCTGCAGAGATCAACGCACGTCGACGGCGTAGAGATCATCGAGCGGAGGCCCGCCGAGGGTCCTCACCCCCACCCCCGCTTCAACGGCAAGATCGTATCGATAACGCACGCCAACCACCTACTGCTCGCCGACGAGCGGGAGCTCTACGAGTGCGATCACTGCGGGTGGCGTCACGTGAACCTCAAGTCTGTGGTCTCGCACATGCCCGCACACTCTCCGACCAAGAACGCCCCCGACTACCCGGTCGACGTCCTGCGCACCCTCGTTCAGCTGGTCCGGGACTTCGAGAGTCAGCACGTTCGTGGTAAGTGCGAGAAGACCGCGGCCGAGCTGAACCGGCGCGGCGTCCCGCGTCGTGACGGCCGACCGTGGAACGGCCAGAACGTGTCACAGCTGTATCGCACGCACATGGACAAGTTCCGGAACCGGCCGTCCCGTTCACTCCGACCGCCGCAGCCGCAGCCGCAGCCGCAGCCGGATCTGGACACCCAGACGCCCACCACGACTGTAACTTCGGCGACCGAGACCGCCGACGTCGCGCACGCGCCCGACACGGCGCCTAAGGCACGGCGGCCGCGCCGTACAACACATGTTGACCTCGAGACCCAGACACGTGCCTTGGCGACCCGGGCCGCCGCCGCGGCGCTCCACCTGGCGCAGCTCGAGCACGACCTGCTGGAGCTTGCAGACCGCGTCGCCGTGGCGAGCGCTCACGCCGACTCGCAGGTGCTCGAGAAGGCCGAGAAGTGGGATCAGATGCAGAAGCTGATGAATCGTTAGGACGGCAACTTGCTGTGTATAGTTGAGGGCCCGGACGGCGCGGGTAAGTCCACCCTCGTCGCCGCGGTCGCCGCCGCCCTCCGCGCCACGTGTCCCCACGATGATGTGGAGGTCTGGCACGCCGGACCTCCACCTCCGGGCGCGCACCCGCTGGACCTGTACGCCCGGCCGCTGTACGACTATCGGCCGGGCGTCGGTCGTCACATCATCTGCGACCGGTGGCACGTCGGGGAGTGGGTGTACCCCGCCGTGTTCGGTCGCCCGTCCCGGGCGGATGAGGCGAGTCGCCGGTGGCTGGACATGTTCCTGCAGGCGCGTGGCGCCCTGTTAGTTCACGTGAACCCGCCGCTGTCACGTGTCGAGGCGCAGCTCCGAGCACGTGGCGACAGCACGGTTGTCCCCGGACAGCTACCCGAGCTGTTTCTCCGTTATCACGCCGAGGTCGCCCGGTCACGGCTGCGCCGGTGGCACCTGACACACGACAGCTGGTCGGCGGCCGGCGTCGCCGAGGTGGTTCTCGAGGAGGCACGACGCGCGGAGGATGAGGCTATCCCACTCGGCCGATTCGCCACGTACGCGGGTCCTGCGCGACCCCACTACCTCCTGCTGGGCGACGTGCGCCACCAGTTGCGCGACCGTGTTGGTTCGTTTTTAACACCTCGGCACAGCGTCGCGTACGGTCCGGCGTTTGGGCCGTATCCCGGCACGTCAGGCCACTACCTGTTAACGTACCTTCCCGAGGCGATGTTTCACGCCGGCGGCGACGCGGGCATCGGCGTCGCGAACGCCTGCGACGTGGATGACTGGAAGGATCTGTGGGACGTGCTCGGCGAACCACTGATCGTGACGCTGGGCGTACGTGCGACACGTGAGTTAGGATCATTCGCACGAGGCTCGACGCCTCACCCGCAGTACGCACGGCGATTTCACTTTAACGACGCCGTCAGGTACGGTCAAGCGATCCACCGCGCGGGGCGATACGGGGAGCACGTGCGTAGGTGGCACGATGTCGATACCACCGGTGAGAACTAAGGTGAGAGATTAACGTGAACTGCTCGAAGTGCAGCAACGGTGACTTACCGTACGAGTGGACGGTTACGGCGGACGGCGACCCACGGGACATCATACTGTATCGTGGTCCCGACGAGTTAGCCGCGCGTGCGACGCTCGCCGCGGAGACGCCGGTCAACGGCTGGGGTGCGACGCTCACGCGTCGTCACGTCGGACCGAGTGAGATCATGGCAACCAACCGCTAGATAAGGAGATGCAACGTGGGTGCTCTCATCGAGATCGCCAACGGCGTTCGTGGCTACGGCGACTACGTGAATCACGTGCTCAACCGATCACATCCAAGAACCGCGCGCGGCCTGCCGACGCGTGACGCCGGTTTTACGGTGGTTGTGCTTCACGACGTCACCCAGTCGCTGCCACTCGATGTCGGTCGCCAGGTCAGCACAAAAATCGCGGCGCTGGAGGCGCTTCAACTCGTTGGAGGTCACTCGGATCCTCGGTCGCTGGTAGACGCCGCGCCGTTCTTCGGCGAGCTGCTGGAGCCCGACACCCGACGGTTTCACGGCGCATACGGCGACCGAATTCGCGGCCAACTGGTCCAGGTTGTGACGAAGTTGCGCGAGGACCCCGGCTCACGGCAGGCCGTCATCACCCTGTGGGATCCGTGGCTGGACAACCAACCGGGCAAGAAGGACTACCCATGCACCGTTGCGATTGGGTTCGAGGTAGTTCGAGGTCGAGGCCTCGACATGAACGTCACCATGCGCAGTCAGGATGTCTGGCTCGGAACGCCCTACGACTGGTTCCAGTTCTCACTCCTTCAGATGACCGTTGCCCGACTACTTGGGGTCGAACCGGCGCTCTATCATCACACAACATGGTCCACACACATCTACGAGCGTGATATCACAAAGCTCGACTGGCTGACCGATCCGCCACCCGCCGAGCATCGAACTCAGCAACCTCACACCGGTGTTGGAGAGGTTCTCGGCAACCCACACTCGACCACCCAGCGGGCACGTGACCTGCTGTTCGACGCCGTGAAGCCCGATGAGTTGTCCGTCTCCGAGAGGATCTTGCGTGACTGGCTCACCACCTAGGGTTCGCCCGTCGTGGGACGAGACGTGGCTCGCGCAGGCGCGGGCCATCGGCGCGCGCAGCCTCTGCTCGCGCGCCCAGGTCGGTGCGGTCATCGTGTCCTCGGACAACAGCCGCACGTGGGTCGGGTACAACGGCGTCCCGGCGGGGTTCGAGCACAACGATCGGCCGTGCGTCGAGTGGTGCCCGCGCGCCCAGAAGTTTCGGCGCTTTAGCCCGTCATACGACGACTGCTACACGGTGCACGCGGAGGTCAACGCTCTGCTCAAGATGGACCGCGAGCTGGGTCGCGGCGGCACCCTCTACACGACGGGTGACGTCTGCTTCGCCTGTGCTAAGGTCGTAGCCAACTCGGGTCTGGCGACCGTGGTCGTGCTGTCGGACGGCCTCGCCGCCCACCGCAAGCCCGACGACACGTACCGGTTTCTCGAGAGGTGTGGGTTATCGGTCATCGTGCACACCGGTAACCTATCCGGTTCGGGTCCCGTGGTCACGTATAACGCGTAGGAGAGTAGCTTGATCCTCGATGATGTCGAACTTCACCTCGTCAACTCACTGGATGAGGTGCTCGCCTTCAGAGAGTGGCTCGGCCGGCGCCGCGAGAACGATGCGATCGCCTTCGACACGGAGACGTCGGGTCTGGATACGATCCGTGACCGAGTTCGCCTCATCCAGTTCGGCGACGACGCGGCGGGGTGGGCGTTCGACCGGGATGACTGGCTCGGCGTGGCCCGCTGGGTGTTCGCCAACTGGCAGGGCGACCTCATCGGACACAACGCGCCGTTCGACACGTCGATGCTGGCCAACTCGTGTGGTATCGAGGTGCCGCGTCACCGGACTCATGACACGATGGTGCAGTCACGAGTCAACGAGTCACACATGTCGATGGCGCTCAAGTCACAGGCGGCCCGCCACGTGGACCCGCGCGCCGCCGGGCTGCAGCTCGAGCTCGGCGGCACGGGCTTCGACTGGGCGACGGTACCGGTCGAGTTCCCCGAGTACTGGACGTACGCCGCGCTGGACCCGGTGCTGACGTACGCTCTGGATGGCTACCACCGACCGCGCGTCCTGTCCGAGGCGCCCGCGGCGTACGACCTGGAGATGGCCGTCCTCTGGGTGGTCGAACGCATGCGAACCTACGGTACCCGGGTGGACGTGCCCTACGCGCAAGAGCACCACGGTAAGTTGGAGCGGTACTGCGAGAGCGTGGAGCGGTGGTGTCGAGACACGTACCGGGTCAAGCCCGGCTCCAACGCGGCGATCGTAGGTATCCTCGAGGAGGAGGGCTACCGCTTCTCGAAGGCGACCCAGGCCGGCGCGAAGTCGCTGGATGCCGAGGTGCTGGAGGGCATCGATCACCCGCTAGCGACGGCCGTCCTCGGTCGCCGGCGCGCCCAGAAGATGTCATCCACGTACCTCCGGTTCTACGTCGAACGCTCAGACGTGAACAGTCTCATTCACCCGTCGTTCAACACACTGGGCGCCCGAACGTCGCGTATGTCGTGCAGCGACCCCAACCTGCAGAACCTGCCGCGCGCCGGCTCCACGCCGTTCGCCGACCTGGTGCGTAACTGTATCGTAACGCGCTACGGTCCCTGGGATCCCAACCTGACCCCGGTTGCGAACGCACTCACACACGGCTGTCTGATCATGTGCGACTTCGACCAGATCGAGATGCGGCTGCTGGCGCACTTCGCGCAGGAGTTCGCGATGATCGAGGCGTTCAAGCTGCCGCAAGACTTCTTCGTGACACTTGCTCGCCAGATCTACGAGGATGAGACAATCACTAAGCAGGACAAGCGCCGCCAGATCACCAAGAACGCGGGTTACGCCAAGATCTACTCGGCAGGCGTTAACAAGTTCGCCCAGACCGCCGGGATCCCGGTACCACAGGCGCGTTCGTTCCTCCAGCGCTTCGATCAGCTCTACCCGGGTGTGCGGCAATTTCAAGACACCGTTCTCGAGCTAGCCTTGGGGCAGCAAGCCACCGAGGGCATCGCGTACGCCCGGTCACCCTTCACCAACCGCCGGTACGTCGCGGATCGCCGCAAGGAGTATGCCCTCATCAACTACCTCACCCAGGGTGGTGCGGCCGAGATCAACAAGATGAAGCTGGTGCAGCTTGACGCGGCCGGTCTCGGCCCGTACATGTTCGCGACCGTTCACGATGAGGTACTGCTCGACGTACCCGGCGAGCATGTCCTCGACGCGGTGCACATCCTACAGAAGATCATGAATGACGACCAGATGCTGTCGGTGCCGATCACCGCGTCCGTGTCGTTCGGCGAGAGGTGGGGGTCCAAGCTCGACTGGAGTGAGCAGCACGCGCAGGTCGCCGCGTGAGACGCCCGAGCTGGCCTCCCGTGGTCACGCAGATCCTCGTGATCTGGGCGTGCGTTACCCTCATCATCCTCTACGTGTGGTTCTCGTGACCGCGCCACCCACCCGGCCGCCCGCCTTCGTGATCGTCGGCGTCGATCCCGGCATTCACGTGGGTTTCGCCCGGCTGTGGGCCGACGACCACTTCGAGGCGTGTGAGTTAACCCGCATCGAAGCCGAGGACGCCCTGCTGACGACGTTCTACGGCAAGCATCCGCCCGGCATCATCGCGATGGAGAGGTTTACGATCGTAGGTGGTCGGGCGCGAACATCTCAGCCAGACGCGTTGGAGCTGATCGGCGCCGCGCGGTTCATCGCCCGCCACCACGAACCTACCGCGTTTCGTGTGCAGGGATCCGCAGACGCCGACCCGTTCGCCGCGCGTGACGTGCTCACCCGGCTGGGCTGGTGGATCATAGGTGCACCCGACCACGTGCGTCGTGCGTGTGGCCAGGTCGCCCTGGCGTTGTCCCTCACCGATCCGGCGAGGTACGTTCGCCTGCTGGGACCCGAACCGCTAACCTGATAGGATCTAACTCGCACCGTCCGATGATCGAGGAGTCGACGATGAGTGATGCGTCTAACATCGGTGACACGCAACCCACACGTGAGTTTCCACCGAACCGCACCGTAACCGAGGTCGAGGCGACCCGACTGGTCCGAGAGTTTCGAGTCGCCTACCCGGCGTATCACCGGTTCATCGACCAACACGTTCGAGAAGACGTAGCCTAGTGCCTCACGCCGACGTTCTCGGCGACCGGATCGCACTAACTACACGGTGGACCGAGGCTGAGCTGGTCAAGCAAGTTCCCGGTGCCCGCTGGAGCCCGGACGATAAGATGTGGTTCGTACCACTTACGTGGGCAGCGTGTCTCCAGCTACGCGGTCTGTTCCGCAACACCCTCGAGGTCGGTGACGAGCTGGCCCTGTGGTCACAGCGGGAGTGGTCGCAGCGGGTCGGTCCGTCGCTGGAGATGCGTAGCCGGCTGACACGTGTGGACGGCTGGAGTGACAGGCTCTACGACTTCCAGACGGCCGGAGCCGAGTTCCTCCTCGGGTGCGGCGAGGGTGGGTTACTCGCGGACGACTTAGGTCTCGGTAAGACGGCACAGGTACTAGCTGTCATCCAGGGACTAACAGAGCTGGACCCAGCCGACGCCCTGCCGGCCCTGGTGATCTGCCCCAACGGTGTGAAGCTGGGGTGGGAGCGTCAGATCGCACTGTGGCAAACGCCGGTGACGCCCTACGTGCTCACCGGCGGCACGGTAGGTCGACGTAAGATGCTCGAGCGGGCGCGTCAGGACCCGGGTGCCGTCGTGATCGTGAACACCGAGGCCGTGCGGCTGCTGGCCCGGCTCGCGCCGTACGGGTCCACACGCCTGAAGCGCTGCCGGGAGTGCGATAAGAAGCGCGGTGAGGAGAAACTCACACCGGCACGCTGTGAGGTTCACCCTAAGCCGCTGAACGGTTTCGGGTTCCGCACGGTGATTCTGGACGAGGCGCACTCGATCGTCAACCCGCTGTCGAAGCAGACCCGGGCGTGCTGGTCCGTCGGTCACGACCCGTCGGTGCGACGTCGCTGGGCGACCACCGGAACGCCGATCGCGTCGAACGTCGGCGACGTCTGGTCGATCATGCACTTTCTCGTACCGCGTGAGCATCCCACTAAGACACAGTTTGTGGACAGATATGCCTTAAGAGCGTGGAACGCGCACGGCGGTCTCGACATCGTAGGTGTCGCACCCGACACACGTGATGAATTCTTTCGCATCATCGACCCACGGTTTCGCCGGACGCCGAAGGCCGTCGTACTCGACCAGCTTCCCCCGATCGTGCGATCGGTCCGCTGGGTGGACATGTCTCCGCGCCAGGCGTCCGTCTACCGTGAGATGCACGCACGAAGCATTGCGGTGACCGATGACGGTCAAATCCTTGTGTCGCCGAATAACCTCGTGAAGGCGACCCGGTTGCTACAGCTGTCTTCGTCCTACGCGAACGTGGAGTGGGTCGAGCAACTCATCCCGACCCGTGAGATGTGTGACTGTGCGGCTAACGGCGGTACGCGCCACGTCACCAACTGTCCCGGGTCCGAGTGTTGGTGCACGACCACGGGCGACAAGTATCACAATGAAGGATGTTCTCGGCGACTGAAATGCGTTGTGACGCTCGCCGAGCCGTCCAGCAAGCTGGATGCGCTGGAGGAGGATCTACTGTCACTCGGAGGTCGGCGTGTCGTTGTGGCCGCCGAGTCGCGCCAGCTCATCGGCCTCGCCGAGAAGCGACTCATCAAGTTGAAGATCCCGTTCGGCGTCATAGCCGGCGACGTCGGCGACACGTATGAACGTCAAGACGTCATCCGCCGGTTCAACGAGGAGCGCATCCAAGCTGTGCTACTCACGATCGGCGCGGGCGGCGTCGGTCTCGACGGTCTCCAGTGCGCCGACACGCTGCTGTGCGTCCAGCGGTCGTGGTCCATGCTCAAGAACGTGCAGCTGGACGGTCGCGTGCACCGGATCGGATCAGAGGTACATGACTCGGTGCACATCGTCGAGTACGTAGCACGTGATACGATCGAGGAGACGACGCTCTACCCACGACTTGTCAGTAAGTGGGAGCGGCTCGACGAGATCACACGGGACCGGGCGAGACTTCACGCGGCGGGCATCAAGCCCGACGAGGCGTACCGTCTCGACCTGGCGGAGAGCAGGGTTGTGAACAGCTTCCTAGGACTACCGGAGAGTTCCGAATGACCGACAGAGACGACGATCATGACACCTCGATCCACCCCGGTCTGGTCCTACTCGGACTTCTCATAGCGGTTGGCATGGTGTGCACGACGGTGATTTGGTGCGTGCTGGCGGTGGCCAGTGGCTGCTGAGTCTGACCCACAGGTCGCGGCGCACTGGGCTAAGATCCGTAAGACCTCCGGGTTATCACGAGAGCGCTTCGCCGAGGCCGCCGATGTAAAACCCGCCGCGGTCTGGCGGATCGAGACGCACGGTCGGTTCAAGGCCGGCGAGCTGGAGCGGCTGCTGATCGCGTTTCCGTCGGAAGACACCTCGAAGGTCGGTGAGTCACCCGGACAGCTCGCCGTACCGGAGACCGTAACGGGCGCACCGGCGGCCACGAACGACCTGCTCGAGGAGGACCTGGAGCTCATCCAGTGGGTCGACGTTACCACGACAACCGAGCCGCCGGTTCGCACTTCCGTGATCCAGTTTCACGATGATCCCGTCGTGGTGTTTCCGGGTATCAGTTCGGTGTCGCTGTCACCGAGCCTAGTCAACGTGAGTGACATTCCCGCCGAGCCTCTCGTACAGGTTCCGCTGTCGCCGTGGCAACTCACCCAGCGAGACGGCATCACACGGCTGTCGAACAGCGAGCTTCGCCTCTTCCGTCGCTGCCGGCGCTCGTGGTGGCTCTCGTACTACCGTCGTCTCACGCCGATCTCCGAACCCAACACCGGGGCTCGTGCCGTCGGGGACCGGATCCACCGCGCGCTGCGGTGGCACTACCACGGCGACACGGCGCTGCGCGTCGACGTACGCGACGCGATCGAAAACGTGATCGCGTTTGACTGGCAGGCGATCTGCGACCGATATCCGGAGTCTGAGATGGTACCGAGCGATGTTGCCGACGCATTTAAGAAGGAGTCCGACCTCGAGCGTATCATGGTGGAGGGATACGTCGAGTGGCTCGCGGAGACCGGCGAGGACTCGGACCTCCAGGTGGTCGGCTCCGAGCAGTTCCTCGAGGCGGAGTTGCCGGGTATGCCTAACGTCCGGCTGGTCGGTAAGATCGATGCCCGTGTCCGCCGTGTCTCGGACGGCCTACGCCTCTTCATGGACCATAAGACACTCGGGGCCTTCGGTGCGGCGGTACGGATGCTTCCGCTGGACGAGCAGATGCTGTTCTACATGACGCTCGAGCGCTACCAGGACGAGAACGTCCGGTGCGTCGGCGCGCTGTACAACATGATGCGTCGGGTTAAGCGGACCGCGACGGCGACGCCGCCGTTCTATAAGCGAGTTGAGGTTCACCACAGCGTCGTCGAGCTGGACGCGTTTGAGGTGAGGCTGCGCGGCGTCGTCCACGACCTCCTCGCACTGCGCGAGCGGCTCGACGCCGGTGTGTCGCCGAACCTCGTCGCGTACCCGCTGCCGGACTCGGATTGCACGTACCGGTGTAACTTCAACCGACACTGCTCGATGTTTGATGACGGCTCCCGGGTGGAGAGCGCGCTCGCCGCGTACTTCGTCGAGGGAGATCCTACGGGTTACTACCTGAAGGGAGTGTAGCGATTGACGACAAGTGATGCGCCCGTCCGATACCGTAAGCTGACCGTAGGTCGGTCGGTGCTGCTGGCGCTGGCGGACCGACAGATGCACGGACCTCCGGAACGGGATGACTTTCCGTTCGGCGCCCGGCGGCAGAATAGGTGTGATGACTGTGGTCTAACCGTGTCGCCCGGGGACCTAATCGTACAGGCGAGACGTCCGGGTCTGCAACCTGTGCTTTACGTACATGAGACGTGTCCCGGCGATGACGCTCTGTTTCGTCAGATCGAGTGGCTACGCCGGTGGGAAGGGGCCGACATCATCTCGGCGTGGACGCAGGCGCGCGTCACCCGGCGGTGCGGAAGCTGCGAGCGGGACATGTTCGTAGGTGACTGGATCGCACTCGTGCGGCGCCCCGGTCCCATGCGCGGCGGAGGCGAGAAGCACAGCGACTGGAAGTGCGAGAGGTGCGTTAAGCTGTGACCGGAGCAACCACCGAGATGTCGACGTCGGCGCTGTATAACTATGACACAGTGGCGTGGCTTATTCACGCTGTGTCGAAGGCGGGTAAGTCGACGCTGTCCACGACGGCACCCATGCCCATCTGCGTCCTGGACGCCGAAGGAGGTTGGAAGTTCGTACGAGAGGCCGGCTACCGAACGGGCGTTCCGCTGCGTCGTGTGGAGTGGGATCCGCTGGTTGGTCCGCCTCCCCGCTGGGACGGAACGTGGGACTTCTGTCACGTGATCGTGCGTAAGTGGACCACACTCACCGCAGCGTATCAGTATCTATCCCGGACCGACCAGCACGACTTTAGGTCGATCGTGCTGGACTCCATTACGGAGGCTCAGCGGAGGCTGAAGCGACACCTCGCACCCAGCGGAAGCATGAAGGGATGGGAGAACTGGGAGGCTTTACTGGTCAACATGGATCAGTTGATCCGTGACATACGCGACCTGGTGCTGCTGCCCAACCCCAATCCGCTGCGCTGCGTGGTCTTTATCGCCGAGACGGCGATGAAGGATAACCAGTGGCGTCCCGCGATGCAGGGACAGATCGGGCATTCGCTGCCGTACCTGGTCGACTGCTGCGGCTACCTGTTCACCAACGTAACGGTGGATGACCAGGGGACCACGACGGCGCGGTTTAAGCAGTTGATGATCGCCGAGGGCATCAGTCCTACGATCGTGTCGGGCGAGCGGTTCCAGGGTGCCCTGCCCGACATCGTGGACCACCCACACATCGGTAGAATGATGGAACAGCTGTTCGGTCCGCCGAACGGCTCGAGCTAGGAGGATGTATGACCGGGACAACGTGGGGCGCACTTAAGAAGCAGGCGGACGATGCCACCCGCCCGCTACCGGACGACTGGTACCGTCTCGTCTGCGCGAAGGCGACCTGTAAGACCGCCAGCACCGGGTCCTTGATGATCTACTGTCAGTTCAAGGTGGATGACGGACCACAATTCGGCAAGTCGGCGTTCACCAACCTGGTGTTCTCGCCGGACAACAGCTTCGCACTTAACCTGTTCTTCCGGAAGCTGGCGGCGTTCGGCTTCGACGACCAGTTCTTCCGGGAGCTGGAGGCCGCGGAGCTCGACGTCGAAGACGGCCTCCAGATCATCGCCGCGCAGCTGCCGGACCGGGCCGTGAAGGCCGAGATCGGGACGCGTCAGTTCCAGGGACAAGATCGCAACGAGATCGTGTCATTTGCTGCGGTGCCCGGCGCCAACGCGCGACCGGTCGTGGACAAGCAGTTGCTGTCGGGAGCTCCGGCCGGTCCTCCGGTCCCGGGAGGACCGGTCGGCCCACCCGCCGGTCCGCCGGTGCCCGGAGCTTCCTCTGTGACGCGGTCCGGTCCTCCGGTTCCGGTGGCTCCCGTAGTTTCCACATCTCCGGTCGCCCCGACCACCCCGACGGTAGGTCAGGCCCCGACGGTCGGGGCGGGACCGGCGACGCCGTCGGCGTCACCGGTCACGACGCCGGCACAACCTCCGCCGGTGCCGACCTTCTAGGACTAACGTGTAGTACGACCGAGGTGACCGGGTCCGGCGTCGCACCCGCGAGTCGGACCCGGCGCCGGTGCGCGTCGACGCGCACGTCGTAGACGAGAGACGGTGACACATACGTGAAGATACTCATGCTGGTGCCTAACTTCTGGATCTCAGGCACCGTCACGCACATTCGCGAGCTGACGCTCGGCTGGCCGCCGGAGTGGCCGACGCCGCCGATCGCCGTGCCCACGCGTTCCGGCCGACCGTCCGGTAAGTGGGGACGCGACATCGCCGACGTGAAACGCGCCGACGCGACGACGTGGCGCCCGGACCACTGGGGCACACCCGCCGAGATCGCACACCTGGCGCGTAACTTCGATCTCGTACACGTCAACGAGGCGGAGACGACACCGAGCTCGCAGGAGTGGTGGTACCAGACGCTCGAGCTCCTCGAGACGCCGTGGACGCTCCAGCTGAACGGAAACCTGTATCCGACCGTCAACTGGGACCGTATCCTCCGCTCGCCGCGCTCTACGGGCGTCATCTGGCAGACCCCGGGCAACGTGCCCGAGGCGCTCGTCCGTGACGACCGCGCGACGCTGGTGCCGCTATCTCGTCCCTGGAACCTGCGGTCGGCGACGTATGATCCTCCGGCCGGACCTGGAGGTGATAAGCCGCCGCTGGTCGGCTTCCACGGTCGTCTCGCGCCGGACAAGGGTGTGGCGCACGTTGCCGCGCTGGCCAAGCACCTCGACGTCGATGTCTGTCTTCACGGCGCGTCGCCGGGTGGCGGCTACCCCTACGCCTACGGTCTTCAACACACGTACCTCGGCGACCGGAAGTTTCGCGCGGAGGAGCCGTGGACCGCGCCTGATCTACCTCTACACTACGAAGGTCCCTACGGGGAGGGTTACGATGTGTCGCTGCATCACACCGTGCACGTGTCGGCGACGCGTCTGGGCTTCTCGGCGGGTACCGAGTTCGCCCTGCTGGAGGCCATCGACGCGGGTTGTCGGATCGTCGTACCGGATCACATGACCGAGCCCGCGACGCTCGGCGTGCTGCGGCAGTGGACGTACCCGTGGGAGCCGCGCGGCCTCAAGACCGCGCTGTCCGGCGAGCTGCGGTCGCTGAGTGAGGCGGTAAACCACGCGCTATACGTATCGTCATATGACGCCTCGCACAACCGGCAGGTGCTCGCTACGCACCACAACCCCGCCGCACTGGCCTGTGCGTTCTTCGGCGTCGCGGCATCCCGGATCTAGAACGGAGGTGATAAGTATGCGTGTTGGGTACGGAAAGATAGGAAGATCGATGCCGCTCAGCATCACGAAGTGCGGTAGTCTCGGCGGCGACGTGGAGATGGCCGCGACGATCGGCGAACTCGCGCGGCGCAACCCGGAGTCAGACTTCTACCTCATCGGAAAGAACAGCGGCGAGGAGCCCACGTCGGTCGGCCTGCCGAGCAACGTGCACAACCCGTGGATCAAGTGGGGTCCGCAGCTGCTCGACGCCAAGCGCCGTACCGGCTTGAATCACGCGAACTACTCCGTGGCCGACCACCTCGCTCTGCAAGACATCTATGACTCGGTAACGCTCGACTTCATAACGAAGCTCGACGGCATCGTACTCTGGGCCGGCCAGCACGGTACGACCAACGTGCCGCTGCCCGGCGTACGTGAACCCGGTAAGTACACCAAGCCACACGACTGGTCGGCGCACTACGTCGCGTTTCTGACACGAGCGATCAACATCTGGCGCGACGTCAACCCGTGGAAGCGCGAGGAGATCTGGCTCAACTCCGATCCGCGCAACTACCTCAAGTTACGCGACCTCAAGTGGCCGCTGCGTCACCCGGTGCTCGCACAACACACGTATCATCACAGGATCAAGCACGCGCGGTACGGAGACCCGGGCCCGAACGGCGCTTTTGAGGAGTGGTCTGCCACGTGCGACCTCGGCGTCGAGACGCCGAGCGATGTCGATAAGGTGTGGAAGGCGTCCGTGCGGAATGTATACGCCCGGTTGGAGGTCAACGGTCTCTTGCCCAGCACACCGTTCGGCGACCTGCTGTCGTTCAACGACCGCTGGGAAGATCGCGCGGGGTTCGGCCTCTTCATGAATGAGACGCGACGCTACGTGCGCCAGGACATAACCCGGTCACACGTAATGCGTGAGTGGGTACTACCACTGGAACCGGCGTGGATTCACGGCACGTGGTCACAGGCCGGCCAGGAGGAGATCAACCGCGAGATCACCCCGGCACCGTGGGGCGACTACGTACCTAAGCTTCACTCCGTACGCTGTACCTTCACCTCACCGGCCAGCGGCACCGGCTGGGCCACGGCTAAGCCGTGGGAAGCGTTCGCGGCCGGTACCGTGTGCTTCTTTCACCCCGGCTACGACGTCCAGGATAACATCCTCGGCGACGCACCGTTGTGGTTGAAGGACTGGCTGCGCGTCACCTCGCCCGACGAGTTGGTACACCGGGTTAAGCACCTCAGCTCAGACGCGGGTCGCACCGACTGGTATGAGCTCGTAGCCGCCCAGCGCATACACTTCAATGACGCCGTTCGGGAGTTACGCTTTGCCCGGCTGATCGAAGCGCGCCTCGGGCTGCGAGGTACCGGTGACTAGGGGATCGTCGGGCGCCACGTTCCGGTACTACCTCGAGAGCGTCGGCAAGATGTGCCGGACGGACGACGGGCGTACATCACGCCAGGGACTGTGGTTACGTCAGCACCAGTCTCCCGCCGTTCCGAAGGTACTGTCGGTATATGAGCACGGCTACCAGATGGAGCGGCTCGACGACATCTCTTACATGTGGTTAAACCACCGTGTGGTGCTCGCCGGGATCGTGGAACAACTCGAGCAGCACGTGTGGTCACAGTCCGCCGAGGTCGAGTGGTCACAGCAGGCGACGGTCGACAAGGTGGCAGACCTACTCGGAATGTTCGACGTCGGTGTTGAGGTTCAGCTGTGGCTGGAAAAGACGCACGAGTCGATCGACTGGAACGCACTTCCACGGTGCCTAACGCACGGCGACCCGACGCTGGACAACGTGATGTTTAGGCCCGGTACATCCGAACTGGTCATCATCGACCCGGTTCCCGCGACCTCGGCGGTGCCCGACATCCGGGCTGTGGACCTCGGTAAGATGCTCCAATCAGCGCTGGGCTGGGAGCGGGTTCGGTACGGCTACCGTGAGGTAACGGGAGCTCTCGACACGCTCGGTGGCAGTGCGCGAATCAACCCGTACCACGTGCAAACGTACGCGCAAGATGATAACGAGTGGAACGCGGCCGTACTCTGGTGCGTCATTCACCTACTACGCACCCTACCCTACCTCGCACGATGTGCGGCACCTAAGGTTCAAGATGACGTGAGAGGCATGATCGGTGACGCAACTACGTTTCTTCCTTGATCTGGATGGCACACTCGCCGACACCGACGCGCTTAACCGGGAGGCATATCGACGAGTTGGTGTTGAGGTACCGCCGAACGCCGCCGGCTTGTCATACCGTGAGTGGCTCGGCGATCTGGTCGGTATCGGTGATGTTGAGCGTGTTCACACCGCTAAGCAGGTGTGGTACGGCATCCTGCTGGGTGACGTAGATCCGCACACCTTAGCTCTGCCGCCGACCCGACTCGCACGTACCCTGCTGTACGGTGATGCTCGGCGGTCGGCGACCGTGTCGTGTCTAACGGCTGCGTCACACGAGTGTGCACGTACCCTACTTCGTCGACTAGGTCTAAGCGTACCCGTCAAGCCACAGTTAACGTATGACGCACGACGCGTGATTTTGTCGCGTGCGATGTCCGTCGCCAAGCATCGAGGTACCGGTTCCGTGGTATATGTTGATGACATGGGCAGCACCGTCGAGCGACTCACCGAGGACGTTCCGGGTCTCCGGTTGCTGCACTACACCGGGCAAACCTACGAGCAACTACGCGCCGAGCTCGCCGATGTCTTAGGAGAACTTATCACCAGAGAGTTGAAAACAGCGTGATCGACCACGCCGGGTTGGACGCCGTGATTCTCGCCGGTGGTAAGAGTGAGCGACTGAACGGGGTGGTACCTCCCTACTTCAAGCCGTTCGTCGTCATCGAGGGCAGGTCGCTGCTGGTCGCCGCGGTGGATAGCGCGCTGGCGATGGGTGCGCGTCGGGTGATCGTGGTGTCCGCCGGCGAGAACGCCCTGCCGGTGTTTCAACTGGTGGGTCACCGCCCGGAGATTCGCGTGATGCTGGCCACCGGCGGACCCGGCCGCGCGCTTCGCCGAGGTCTCGAGCTGTGTCAAACACAACGCGTTCTGGTGCTGATGAGCGACAACATCCACGGACCCGAGGACGTCTACGCGGTATGCACGGCGGCGAACTACGCGGTCGGCGTGCGAGTCGTTCACCGGGTTGAGGCCGAGAGGTTTACTCGTCTCCGAGGCGACCGCTGGGTGGAGCGTAGATATGACCAAGACCCGCTCGATGATGAGGTAGCGAAATGGAGCGACGACGCTACACAGGCGGTAACGGTCTGGTGCGGCCCGCTGGTCATCGACCGGTACCGCGGTCTCAACGCACTGGCCGGCCAGGAGAAGATCGGTCCGGTGCTCAATGAGATGGCGCCCAGCTTCGCGCTGGTACACGTGTTAACGCAGGATATCGGCACGCCCGACGCGGTACGCCGGGTGACCTAGGAAAAATGAGAGATGATGCGAGCAGGTAAGCTGACCCCGCGCCAGCGCCGGCGCGCGGCTAAGAAGAGTACGGCTGCCGCCGAGCGTCGTAAACACAACTACATCGATCAGCTGATCGAGGCGCGGGCACATCGCGCCGCGCGTAGGACAATGATAAGTGCAATGCGTGATGCTCGGAAGAAACTGGTGAGTTGATGGATCGCCTCGAGGAGATGTTACACGCCCAGCGGGAGCTCCAGGAGCTGATCAACGGCTACACGCTCGAGAGTCAGTCAGACGAGCTGCGCATCGCGAACATCAAGGAGAGCTACGTCGCGCTTATCAAGGAGCTCGGCGAGGTTCTGGATGAGATTGGCTGGAAGAGCTGGGCGACCAGTCGTCACATCAACTACGAGGCGGCACGCGGCGAGGTCGTTGACTGCTGGCACTTTCTCATGAACCTCGCGCTGCACCTTAACGTGACCGCAGATGACCTGTACGAGGGCTACCGCCGAAAGCGTGAGAAGAACGAGCGACGCCAGCGCGAGGGCTACGACGGTGTGACGGGCAAGTGCCCGCACTGTCGACGGTCGTACGATGACCAAGGAGTCCGGTGCACCCCGTCGTGTGTCGCGACCGGCGGAACGCCGGCCTGGTGCGTGGAAGCCGGTCGGCTGGTCGGACCCGGTACACTCTCCGCTACATCAGAAACCACCCACAACACCTGATACAGTACAGTCCATGGGAACAAACCCGAGTCGCAACCGTGGACGCACGGTTAAAGCGTTTCACAAAGCGTACGGTTACGGTCCCTGGTCGTGTTTCTTCTGTGTGATTCCGGTGCTAGAGATTGGGCGTGGCACATGGAACGGTAACATTCATCACATTGATGATGATGTTACGAATGACACCGCAGATAATCTCGCGATGACACACGTGCTTTGTCACCGAAAACACCACGGGCTGTCTGACGTCGCAAGAAGTAAGCTAAGTGATGCGTTTCGCGGACGTGAGTCACCTACGAAAGGTATGCGGTTCTCCGCAGAGGTGAATGCCAAGAAAGCGCATCACGGATCAGACAATCACCAGTTTAGAAAACCACTACCACTTCACACACGACAAGCTATCAGCCGCGCCAACCGGCGAATGGTGATTTGTGAAATGTGTGGTGTCGAGATCGCAGCGCACTGGATTCGTCGGCACCAGGCAAGTGGTTGCCAGCCGAAAAAGTGCATCACAGTCAACGGTGTTGTGCGTGTGCGTGGTATCGAGCCTAAGGTGATCTGCCAGGTATGCGGTAAACCTTATGCATCCCGCTGGATGCAACGCCACAAGGACAACGGAATGTGTGTACCTATGGACGTGAACACATGACATACACCGCGGTGGACGTTCTTGGGTTTGCTGGAGGTTTTACCCTCGGGATGGTCCAGGCGGGCTTTAAACTGGTTGGTAAGAAGGAACTTCCAGGCGGCTTCGGTGTAGCAAACTGTCTCGCTAATCGCGCACTTCTTGGTAATAGTTGGCAGGCACAGATAGGACCTGCCGAGTCGTGGGAGGTGATCAGTGGGGGTTGTGATGTTGTATTCGGCAACCCCCCGTAAGACCGTGCTCAGGATTTTCCGTCATGAGCGCCAAGTCATTTCGCGGAGCAAACTCTAAAGTGAACGCGTGTATGTGGGCATTTGCCGACTACGTCATTCGAGCACGTCCCACGATCGCCGTCTTCGAGAGCGTTCAGCAGGCGCGCAACCGCCCCGACGGTCTGGATCTCATGCGCCGGCTGCGCGCCCACGTGGAGGAGGACACCGGCGACCGGTGGACGCTCTACCACGTCCGGCACAACGCGTATTCGGTGGGCGGATGTGCCCAGCGGAAGCGCTACTTCTGGCTCATCTCGCGGGTTCCGTTCGGCGTCGAGGTGCCACAGCCGAGAACACTGCCCGTACTGGCAGACGTGATAGCAGACCTCGCGCCTCTCGGGCGGACGTGGCACGCGCAGCCGTACCGGGCACCCGTCACACACATGTGGACGGAGCAGCTGCGGTCGGCGTCCGGCGCAGTGGACGGCCACGTTCACGTCAGCAACCCACTCACACAGCGAGTGGCCGACCTGATCGACGGCTGTGGCTGGGAGCCCGGCGCGTCGCTGGGTGAGATCTGTCGCCGGTACTACGAGAAGCACGGCCGGCTACCGGCGTCGATGGCACAGGGTGAGGCTAAGATCGTCGCCAACGACTTCGCGATGGGTTTCACGACCGTGACGCGCTGGCGCGGCGAGCAGCCGGCGCGCGTCATTACCGGCGCGTCGCTGCAGCTGGTCATTCACCCGTGGCTCGACCGCATGATCACACACCGTGAGGCCGCGCGCATCCTCGGCTTCCCGGACGACTGGCTGATCAAGCCACTGCGCGGCGTCAGCGGTCTCAATCTCACGTGGGGAAAGGGAATATCTGTGCACTGCGGCCGGTGGATCGGCGGGTGGATCGCCCGCGCGCTGGACGGCAACCCCGGCACTCACGTAGGATCTCTGATCGGCGAGCGTGAGTATGATATCGATGTGACGCACGCCTGGAAGAGCGCCGTCTCGCGCAGCAGCGTGGTCGCGCGAGACGATACCGCTGTAGATGTGCTAATGTAGACCCTAGACAGTAAGATGTTGAGGCGAGAGGACAACTTGTGACTGACGTAACAGAGGCGAGCCCGGAGACAACGGCCGGCGCGGGTGAGGAGTCGGAAGGCCGCCGGCGCGGTCGGCCGCGACCGGACGCGACCCTCAAGCGTGACGAGCACGTGTACGAGGTGCTGACGTCGCCGATGACGAAGAACACCGTGGCCGAGGTCGCCGGCATCAGCCGGTCGGAGGCCTACCTCTCCCTGTGGCGACTGCGTTACAACAAGCGTGTACGGTCGATCCGCAACGGTTCGACACATACGTGGGAGCGCGTCCCGGAGGGCGAGCAGCCGGCGGTAACGCCGACCGAGCCGGCGCCCGCCTAGGCGGAGACGACCGCACGGAGGTACTTCCGGTGGACGCAGACACGCGTGAGGACCGGGCGCTCGTGGCGGCCCGGTCCTCGTGCGTTTTGAGGAAGAGGTGATTGCGTGAACGCGAAAGATCTGGTTGAACTAGCCGTAAGCGGTGGCACTGTGACCTCGGAGCAGGTGGAGCGTGCCGGACGAGTCGTGATGCGTCTCGGCGACAGCCGAACCACGTTTCAGCTGGGTGACGGGTCTGGTAACCTCGAGCTAGAGCTGGTCGTGCACGAGGTATCACTCAAGCGTCGAGCGGACGTGACGTAGTGGCCGACTGGCGGGTCGCGCGCGGACTGGAGAAGCTGCTAGCACAGGTCAACGAGATCGCGCCGAATCGCTCGAAGGTGTCCGACGGCTCCATCGGCGACCCGGCGCACCAGGGTACGTCCTCCGATCACAACCCCGACGACCAGGGCGTCGTCCGGGCACGTGACTTCACTCACGATCCGATGGCCGGGGCCAACATGCACGCGATCGCCGAGGCGATCCGGCTGTCCCGTGATCAACGCGTTAAGTACACGATCTTCGATAAACGAATCTTCTCGTCATATGCAACATCACTACGCGACGCGTGGGAGTGGGGTCCGTACGACGGGGATAACCTACACACCAAGCACATGCACGTCTCCGTCGTCGGGATGTCGATCGCCGACGACACGAGTGACTGGGAGGTCACGGTGCCGCTCACCAATGACGACATCAAGCGCGTGTCGGACGCGACCGCGGCCAAGGTACTCGGCAAGGCGTGGGCGATCCCGGGACGGACACTCGTGGGTACGTTCGAGGCGTTCCTCAACTACGAGGCCGCGCGTCGGGTCACGGAAGCCGAGCTTAAGTTGTCGGTCGAGGACGTGCTGGCGGCGGCCCACAACGACTCCGAGACTCCGGTCGACGTACCGGAGGAGCTGCGCGCCGACCTGTCGGAGAGGATCGCGACACGTACGTCCGAGCGCGTCATCGAGACCCTCGGCACGACCACCGTAGAGATCGCCGCCGAGACGCTGCTGGCGGCGTGGGGTCTGGAGCGTGCCGCCGCGGTAGCTGCGAGACTCGGAGAGCTGACCGGCGGTGCGTGACGCACCGCGACCGAGATTCGGGGGACACCAACCTTGCTGGACGGGATCACCGGAGCTAGGCTCCTGTCGTCGTCGCCCTGGGTACTGCTCGCGCTCGCCGTGTTCTTTCTCATGCGTGGGCTGCTCGTACCGCGGCGCACCTACGATGACATTCGTGAGGATCGCCAGGAGTGGCGCGAGGCTCACCGCGTTAGCGAGGAGAGCCGCATTCAGCAGGGTGCGCAGATCGAGGAGATGCTTCGTGGGTTCGAGACCCTCGAACAGCTCATCCGGGCCCTCAGGGGTGACGACCGAGGAGGTCGTACGTGAAGATACTTCGACGTGTCGCCCGACTGTTCGGTATCGGCCGCCGACGGCCGCGTTGCACCACAGAAGCTCGACAGGCTCGCAAGCGGGCAGATAAGCATCTCCAGGAGACGCACGAGCGATGGGATCGTGTACACCGCACTACCTCATACCTGATCGGAGAGAGCGGCAGAAACCACTTTGGTGAGGAGATGCACAGGTTGTTCCAGGACAGGCCGTAGGAGGTTCACCGTGACGTGGGTCCACATCATCACACTTATCGAACTGTGCGTCGGCGCGGCCGGCACACTCGTGTTCATCGTGCTCTACTGGATGAGGAGCCGCGGTGCGTGGCGTCGTACGGCGATCGGCCGCAACGTCATGGTGTTGATGATGTCACTAGCACTCATTATGCTGCTCGACGTCGCACATGCGTTCCTCGGCGACTACCCAGGACGCGAGCTGCTGGTCACGACGCTGCTCGGCGTCCTTACGTATGTCATCTGGGGCCGCGTCTGGTTGATCGAGAAAATCTTTCACGAGCACCGCGATGATCCCGTCACCAAGCGTATCACGTAGAAAACACGTACCACCCAGTGGAGGAGGAATCACAATGTTGTTTGGTCGGGAGCCCGCACTGTGGGGTGCGCTGGCACGCGCCGTCGTGCTGCTCGTGTCTACGTTCATCATGGGTTTCACCGTTGACCAACAGGGCTGGGTAAACGCGATTAGCGCCGCGGTGATCGGCCTGCTGGTCGCGCTAACGATCCTCAGGGAGCGCGTCGTACCGGCGATCCTAGGCCTACTGGAGGCTAGCTTGGCCGTATCCGTCGCGTGGGGCTGGGGTTTGCCGCCGGACCGGCAAGCGGTAATCATGGGAATCGCGCTGGCGGTCGTCGCTATCTGGACCCGCGACCGCGTCGTGGCACCCGTCGGCGAGGACGGCGTCCGGCGCACGTAGCTAGACCGGTCAAAAACCTCACGGTTAGGTGTGTGTTTGCCTGTTTACACAGTGTCACAATTGTGATATGATTAAACGGACGGCGACGCACCACCCTCCCGAGGAGGCGACGAAATGATGATCACCACGGACACACGACACGCTACCGGTCCCCAACTGGAGCTGATCCGCAACCTGGCCGCCGAGCGACCCGCCTGGCAGGACCAGCTTAATGGTCAGCCGTACGAGACGGTCTTCGACATCCTGGGCAACGTGGGCAACCCGGACCCCAAGTTTGTGTCGCTGTTCGAGGCCAAAGCCGCGATCAAGGCGCTGTTCGCGGTCGCGAAGCCCACACAGATGCTGAAGCCTACCCAGACGCTGAAGTCCGCCACCACCGGGTTCATCGAGCTGCAGACGCTGCTGAGGACCTTGCAGGTCGGCCACTACGCGCTGCCGCGCAAGGTTGACGACGTGCTCGACTTCTTCGAGATCATCGAGCGTCCCGATCAGAACGGCAAGCCGCCCACCCGCTGGGTGAACCGGCTGCTCGGCTACCCCGGAACGTGGAACCGCGACAAGCTATCGATCAACCTGCAAGCGGCCGCCGCGCGTGCCATCTCGGGTGACTGGGTGGCCTCGGCGAAGCTGTATGCCACGCACTTCCAGACCTGCGCCCGCTGCGACGCGCCGCTGTCCAACCCGCGGTCGCGCGCCGCCAAGGTCGGTCACGACTGCGCCAAGATCTGGGGCTGGAAGTGGTGAATACCCTTCGTCAGCACCTACGAGATCTACACCCACGAGTACACATTCCACGTGCAAGTGCAGATCTTCACCAAGTTCACGCGTCCGATCACCATCACTTCACCGGAAATCATCATCACGGGCCAACGAAAGGTGCCAATGATCGACCGGTTGGGTGGCATACCGGTGAAGATGTCATAATGAGAGAGTCGATCGGTCATCTGACCGATGACGGAGACGTCCACACCGAACACTGTTGCGCCTTACACGGCTGTAAGTACGGCGACCGGAAATGCGCGGTGAGATTAGGCACACGAAGACAAACACACATGTGTGAGTGCTGTCTCCAGGATCTTGAAGAGACCGACGTTCACCTACTCAACGTGATGTGGGACCTCGGCTACCAAAGAGGACAGTCAGATGCAAGACGTAACACTCAGATGAGAGGATGAGAGATGACCCAGGTAATCGAGGCGCCGACGACCACCGCCGCGCCACAGACCAACACGCAGTTCAGCACCCGCGAGGTGCCGTGGCTGAAGCTCGGCAAGCTCGGCGAACCGACCGGCTCCGCCGCGAAAGCCGCCGAACTGGGCGGTCTCAACTTCACCGTCGAGAAGCGACCGCTGTGGTACGGCGACAGCGATGACACGGCGACGTCGCAGCCGTCACACCGTGTCTCCGAGCGGTTCGCGATCGTTCGGGCGGACACCGGTAAGTGGCTCGGTATCATGTCCAAGAACTACCCGCTGCTGCAGTACGCCGAGGCCTTCGACTTCCTCGATCACGTCAACCCGATCTACGTCGCGGCCGGCGCCCTCAAGGGCGGTCGACAGGGCTTCGTGGTCGCCCAGCTCCCCGAACACACCGTACTCGCGGACGTCGACCCGCACGAGATGTTCCTCGTGCTACGTACCAGCCACGACGGTTCACGTGCGGTTGAGGCCATGGTGATGCCGCTGCGAGGTCGGTGCATGAATCAGCTGACGCTGCGCAGCTTCTCCGCGGGTGTGGAGCACCGCTGGGCGGTTACGCACACCACCAACATGCACACGAAGCTGGCCGAGGCGCAGAAGTCGCTGACCAACCTGCTGAAGTACGGCCAGGCTTACCCGCTGGTCGTCAGGCGTCTCATCAAGACAAAAATCACCGACGATCAGGCACGCGGCATCTTGACCGACACCCTACCCAACCGGCCCCGTCGCGGCGACCAGGTCGACCGCATCATGCAACTCTGGCACACCTCAGAGCAGGTTGGCTTCGACTGGACCGGGTGGGGACTGGTAAACGCCACCTCCGAGTACTACGACTGGTGTCGTACCGGCGGTACCCCGGAGTCTCGGTTCCTCAACGCCCTCCAGGGACCGACGCACGCCGTCATCAACAAGGTCGCCGGAAACGTTCTTAGTCACACGTAAGTCACCACCTAGGGGAGGCAACGTCCGATCCGTCGGGACCTCAGGTCCCGACGGTCGGTCGTACGTCAACGCGCCAGGATGAGGTGGTGATTTGTGGTTAACGTAGACTGGTCCCGAGCGGCGTGTCGTAATCTCGACCGTGACATGTTCTTCGACAAGGACCGTGCAGCCAAGGCCATCGCCGTGTGTGAATTATGTCAAGTTCGCCTCGACTGCCTAACGTGGGCGTTGGAGACCAGGCAGGAGTACGGCGTCTGGGGCGGACTAACCGAGGACGCCCGGCGGGTCCTGGTCTACCGGAAAACACGTGTTCGCTGTCCCGGCTGTCGGTCGCACGAGGTTTACGCATCACCTACCGGCCGTGGCCAGATCTGCCGGGCGTGCGGCCTATCGTGGCTCAGTTAGTGCCGGTTTTTACCCCGGATCGAACTACGGCCGGGCGTTCCGAGCGTGCTCTCAAGTGACTCAAACACGGTACCGGGCAACCTCTCCGGCCAACCTACGCTCGGTCTCGAACGCGTCGGCCCAGGCCTCCGCCCAGCGCCACGTGTTGCCCTCCGTCGTCCAGTTCGCCGCGATTTCGCGTCCTCGACCAGACAGTTCATCACGTGCGTCACGACTCTCGACCAGAGACCTCAGATGCCGTAACCAACGCTTCGGTTTATCTGCGATCAGACCTACGCCCAGCCGGTGAAAGCGTAAGTACTCCGGACTCGGCGACGCGACCCACGGCACACCCAGCGCCGCGTACTCCAACGGCTTGAGCCACGACTTTCCGTCGTTGAATTTCGTCGCCGCCAGCGGTGCGACTCCGACGCCCAGTTTAGCGACCTCCGCAGGCCAGCCGACCAGCGGATCCTGCGGTCCGGTGTTCGTAGGCTCGACATCCAGCCGTAGCGCGTCCCGGACCCCGATGCCGTCACCTACCACGTGGAACGGCGTTCCGGTGTCTCGAGACAACTGAGCTAGTGCGGTTCCCGTTGCCTGAAGGTCATCCGGGTGAGAGTGCGTTGAACCTGCCCAACCTACTACCGTCGAGTCTACCCGCTCGACCGCGAGATAGCGCGCCGGCACACAGTTGTACAGGATCCTGCCGCGTCCGTGCGGTGCATACCGCGTCAGCAACGCGTCCGTGGACACGGTGACGAAGGTGGCCTCCTCGCACGCTCGCTGGGCGTACTGCCAGTTATGATCCTTGCTTGCGCCGAAGACCGGGTGCATGGCGGCAAACGCGGGATTGTTCGGATTCACAGCGGCGAGGTCGTCGTCCATGTCGATCACCACTGCGATGCCACGCCTACGCAGCATGCCGATCGCATCCACCAGGTGCTTGTGTGTGATGCGTTGCAAAATGATCATATCGGCGTCCTCGGGTACCTGGACGTCTACGAGTTTACCGTCCGCGTCCACCCGTCCCTGGAACGCGGCGTTTCGATCCTTGGGCATAACAATGACAACGTCGTGTCCGTCTGCATGAAGCTGTCGTGCGGGCCATATTAGCCGGTGATACCCACACCCGTGTTCATCGGCGGGATACACGTACGTTTTCACAGGTTGTGTCCACCTCTCCGCGTAATCCACCACGTGAGTGCGAGAATCACGACGCCGAGTAGAGCTCCTAGCGCTACTTGCCCGGTCACTACCACCTGTCCGGCCTTCCCGAGGTGTTCTTGCCGTCGTGGTTCCAGATCCACGTCACCTCAGGTACGTGGTGAAAACGCGCACCGGCGTCCAGCAACCGGACGTAAAAGCCCCAGTCGTCGTAGTCGATCTCCACCCCGACCGGCGGCCCGAATTGTGCGCTGCACGCGAGCTCCGATCGCACCAGACTGGTCACCGGGATATACGACTTCTCACGCAGTAGCGCGGCAGAGAACTCCTGACCGAAGCGTCCCCACTCCTCCCGGAGAGGTATCTCATTTTCGTCCTTATCCAAGACCTGGCAGCCCGAATACACGACGTCGGAATTGGTTAGCTCGGCAGCCTCCAGCAGCACGTTCACGTGATGCGACAGCCACCGGTCATCATCGTCCAGAAACGCGACCCACTCGGTGTCCACGCGTGACAGCGCACGGTTTCGCGTCGCGGCCGAGCCGGTGTGCTCGACGTCCACCTCGACGGCGATGGCGGTAACCCGCTGAGTCTGAACCGCCACGCTCTTCACCGCCGTCGCCAGGGCGTTGGGTCGGGTCGGGATGTGCGGGATGACCGCCGTAACGTCTCGCGGAAAGTTCACGTTCTACCACCTATCAGGTTGTCCAGAGGTATTGTGTCGGTTGTGCCGCCAGATCCACGTAACCTCGGGGACGTGTGTGAACTGTGCGCCGGCGCGAAACGCACGCTGCTGAAAACCCCACTCATCCCACTCGTTCGTGAACTTAACCCGCTGTGCCAACTCGGTACGCACCAGCATCGTAACGGTGATGTAAGGTCGAACGAACAGCAGCTCCGGATCGAACGGCTGACCGAACGGGTTCCACACCACCTCGTTGGCCTCGTTCGTGACGATGCAGTTTGTGTAGACGACATCAGCTCCGGTCCGCTCCGCGTGATCCAGCAGCGTCTCGATGTGATGCGGCAACCAGAGATCATCGTCGTCGAGAAACGCCACCCACGACGTGTCTGCTGCTGCCAACGCGCGCGTGCGCGTCACAGCAGATCCCTCGCGCTGTGTGTCCACGGCGATGCTGATCCCACGCACTGAACGGCTCTGCGCGGTGACGCTCTCCAGCGCCTGCACCAGTACGTGCGCCCGCGGCGGTACGCTGGGGATCACGGCTGTGACGTCGCTCGGAAAGCTTGCTACCACCTAGTAGCCAGTCCGCTGGTGTTACCGGAGTGCACCGCGTAACACCACGTGATATCACCGGTACCTATGAACTTACCACCTAGCTCGAGACATCGCAACGTGAATCGCCAGTCCTCACCGGGCCACACGTCATTCTCGTCCTCGTGGTTTCGGAAGCCGGCCTCACGGGCCAGCTCCGTTCGCACCATGACGGTCATCGTTGTGTGGTGCGGATCGGACGGATTCATCTGCCGTCCCCGGTGCATCGGAAACGGGTTGTTGCCGTCAAACCACGAGTAACAGTATGACGCGTCGTGATCTGCGGCTAGCTTCATCAGCGTCTCGAGGTGATGTGGGTAGAAGTAGTCATCATCATCCAAGAACGCCACCCACTCCGTACGCACGGCATCCAGCGCACGCTGCCGGGTAGCCGCGGCACCCTCCTTCAACACGTCTAAGGCGCACGAGATGCCGCCGGATGGTTGCCTAGTCTGGTCCTTGACGCTCTGAACGGCACGGTTGAGGAGACCGCCGACGCGCGGCGGAATGGTCGGCAGCGCGACTGTGACCGAAACCTTACTCATCCTAGCTCCACTCATAGTCCACGACAGCCCCACCCTCATCTCGCACGACACCCGTCGGTTTATCGATCGACGAAAGTGTGTTCGACAGCTCTACACGCAAGTCGGCTGCCAACTTCGGCAGGCCCATCTCGCACGCGTCGGCGTAGGCGTTTAACGCTGCCCGCGCGTATGGGTCGTGCACGTAGTCCAGGACGAAGTAGCGGGCGCCGGCCTTGTCACCGCCGGGGCGATCTCGGCCGTCGACCCGTTGAACACGGTACCTACTCTGCAGACCGTCGTTCTCACTCACGCCCACCTCACTCCACTCACGACGCACTGCCACGCCGGTCCCCGGTACGCGATCGGCCAGTCCGGCGGCACCGTATGCATATACACCTCGGATACCTCGCACCATCCCGCATCCCGCATCATATCGATGATCTTGCCTGGTGTGCACTCCCAGTGGTGCACGTCTCCGCTCCAGCGCCCGGCACCGTCGCGCAACTCTCCCAGGGTAATGTCAATAAGCGTTCCCGCGTCGGCCATCGCCTGCGCGCGGTCGAGGTCTGGCCCTACGACGAGCAACTGGCCACCCGGCACTGTGCAGTCGAGCAGCCGCGTTAGCAGGGCGACGCACTGCTGTGGCATTAGGTGTTCCAACACGTGGCCCGCGTAGATGCGTTCGATCGTCAGTGGCGCCCACGGCAGCTCGCCGGTGAGGTCGACCTCCAGGTCCTTCGGGTGCGGAGAACCGAAGTCGACGTTAACCCACCCCGGGGCGTACTGGTCACCGCAGCCGAGATTAAGTCTCACAGCTAGCACTCAGTTCGCTTCATACGCTCTCTCCCACAAGTGAATGTGCTTACCAATCGTAGCGCGACGCGCACTTTCACGTGCCGCGGTACTCATCGGCCCACGCATCGTGTCATCGGTGAGCGCATCTAGCGCATCCAGCCACTCGCCGAACGTGTCGACGATAAAGCCGTTCACGCCGTGCTGGACCCAGTCCGGATACTGACCCCACCGCGTGGCGATGACCGGTGCTCCGCGCGCCGCGTACTCGAGCGGCCGGGTCCACGACTTACCTCGGTTGTGCGACGTCCGGTTGAGCGGTGCCAGACCGATATCGATGTCAAACGACGCGAGGTGCGCGTTGTGTGTCTGGTATCCACTAACCCGTGCACGACCTTCCAGACGCCCGTCGGTGTAGTCGGAGCCGAGAGCGTGGAAGGTCGCACGCGGCTGCGTAGTCAGGTACTTGACGAGGACCTCAGTAAGCCTCTCGGCCTCCCAGTCGTGCCTGTGGAACGGCGAGCCGGCCCAGCCGACAGTCAGTCGGTCTGGCGTCGTCAGCAGCGGACGCTCGACCGTGATAGCATCGACGCAGATCGGCAGCACGTGCACATTGTCGTTGAGCTCGGTGTACCGCTCGGCGACGTACGGCGTGCATGTCGTTACGACGTCGGCCGCCTGGACGTTTCTCTTCGTGTCCTCCGAGAGCGGCGCGTAGATCGAGTACGGCACCTCGTTCTCGGGATCCAGCCAGATGAGGTCGTCGTCCGCGTCGTAGACGGTAAGTACGTTCGGATCGGCGCACAGCGCCAGCCACTCGGGATTCGAACCGGCAAGCCGCTGGCCGATCACAACATCGTAGTCGTGAATGTCCGGCGGAGGTGGTCCCCACGTCGCCGCCCAGCGGGTCGTGTCGAGCGCCTCAAGTGGTAGCTTGATCCTGTAGATGAAACAGGCGTCCACAGCCGTAATCCACGCGAAAACTCGACGCCTCACCGTCACAGCATGCCACCCCACTTTCTAACCACCTAGTGCCTTAGTCGTTAGTGGGACCGGGATCGGTATGATGAACCGACCACCGTTCTTAATGAAGTTGACCTCTCGCTGGATCACCGTACCTCGGTAATTCCACACGAACAGCAGGTACGTCACCGGATCCGGCCTGTCACCAAGTCCGACGATCGGGATCTTCATACCCGGCGACAGCCGACCGATCTTGTGAGGTGTGCTGTCGATGATGTGTGTCAACGTGTCCGGTCCGATGCCGCAGAAGTTCAACAGCGTCGCAGCCTTGGCCGGCATGCCGTAGCCGGCCACCGAGCCGATCTTCCAGGCCTCCGCCAGCTCATCTTGTAGGCGTGTTCGTAGGTACTCGGCACGACCCTGCGTGCCGTGGTATGACTCGCTCTGACGCAGCCACCTCTCGGACAGCAAACGACGCGAGATGCCCGGGTCTTGTGCGGGATACGTGCCGTCTCCGCGAATCGCGAGTGTGACCTGCAGGCTGCCGCCCTGTGGTGAGACGCGCCGGGCGTCGATCACGTCCAGGCCAACCTGGTCACACACAAACTTCAACGCCGTCAGTGACAGGTAGTAGCGGTGCTCGTGGTACACGTGGTCGAGCTGGTTACCCAGCAGGAGGTCCGGCAGGTACTGGAACTCCAGCGACGCGACGCCGTCGCGCGCGAGTGCCGAACGCACCGCGGTCATAAATCCGACCAGGTCCTCGACGTGCGCCACGACGTGATTCGCGATCAGCAACCCGACCGGTCCGTGGGTGTTACGTATCTCGGCCGCGACGTTGACGTCGAACGAGGTGAGCCAGACGGTTAGACCGCGTTCACGTGCCACCTCGACCGGACCTACCGCCGGGTCGACGCCGAGAGTCCGGCAACCCGCCTCCTGAAAGTGTCGCAGCAGGTCGCCGTCGTTGCACGCGACCTCGAGCGTCAGCCTCCGAGCCTGCTGCGGGAACAGCTTCAGTAGCTCCTGGGCACGCGTCTTGTGATGCGCGACCAGGGCCGGCGACGTACCCGAGTAGAACGAGTAGTCGTCTTCGAACACGTCCGCGGCCGCCGGTACGTATGTCTGCTGGACCAGCCAACACGTGGTACATACGGCGACCTGGAGGGGGATGAAGTCCTCCTTGTCATCCACGGTCTGCGGAAGTTTATTCGCCAGCGGCGACTCCCCCAAGTCCAGAAACGTCTCGATGTCGCCGGCGCAGACGGCGCACTCGGTGAGTATCCTCGTCACTTATCGCTCTCTCCTAGCGTGTGTTAGCTATCAATGAAGTCAAATCCGATGTCAGATCTACCACGGTCGACCTCCCCACTTCCGAGCGAACGTCTCCGCGTCGCGGCCGGCTTGCTCGGCCAGCGCCCCGACGGTCGTCGAGTTAGCGCACGTGTTGCCGCAGATCAGGCCGGGCAGCACCAGCACCCCGCCGTGTTGCTCACGCACTCGCCACTCCAGGTCGGTATCACCGTACCACCATCCGTAGTCCTCATCTGCGAAGATCCCGAGCTCACCTCGGATGATGAACGCCCATGGACACATGCGGGTCACGATGCTGCCCTCACCCCGCCGTGTTGCGATGTGCGGTGCGATGATGTGACCGTGCGCGTCGCCAGACGCCGCGCCCGCGGAACCGGCGCGCATCGCACTCGCCACGGCGTCGAACCACCCCGCCGGTAGCGTGGCGTCATCGTTGAACAGGCCGACATCCCACGCGCCGTAGGCGTGTTCGGTCGCCCAGCGGGTCGCGGCCCGGAGCCCAACGTTCCACATCGCGTAGAGGTTAGGCGGATCACTGTCGTACGGCTTTACCGCCACGGCAGACCAGCCGCCGGAGGCCTCTCTTACCTGGCCGGACATCACCGGCGGATCGGATAAGTTGTCCACAACGACAATCAGTTCGACCCGCTGGGTGCCGAGCTGTTGGGCGAGGTCGGCGAGGTGGTGCGGACGATCACGTGTGGTCACCACCGCGATCCGGGGAATCTCTGTCACATTCCCAGCATACCACGTGGTGAGGTTATCATCGCTAGAAGTACCCGCTCACAATGATGATAGGAGGTCCTCCGTCGCCACCCGTCTTCGCTCCACCCGACGGGTTGTTCGACGCACCGGAGCCTCCGCCACCCCACCGTCCGCCGGTGCCTCCGTTGTTACCCGTACCGGTGGTTCGGGCTCCCGCTCCCATGTATGAGTTGCCGCCGTGGCCACCGGCGCTGCCGGTTGCGCCGAGACGAATCGCCCCTCCCGAGCCACCGCCGTTTGCGACAACCTGACCACTAAGGATCATGCTGTCCTCGGCGCCTTGACCGATCAACGGCGTCGCGGACGCGCTGAGAATTCCACCGCCGGCACCACCTTCCGCGACGACGTGAACGCCGAAGCTGGAGTCGGGCGACTTGCTACCCGCGCCCGTACCGCCGGACGCCGCGGCTCCGAGAGTAACGGTCTCGGTATCGGTCAAGTCGGCGGCCAGTAGGATCGACCGAGCCCACCCACCTCCCTGTCCACCTGCTCCCGCGCTGGTCTGACCGGCTGCGGTGGCCGGTGCTCCGCCACCTGGCCCACCGGCGGCTTGCACCTCAACATCCACCCACAGCAGACCGTCGAGCTTGGTCCACGTGTCGGTGCCGGGAAACGTCTGCACAACCGGATCTCCGCCACGCACCAGCGTTCCGATGATGTAGTTGCCGGCCGGCGGTACGAATATCACCATAACACGCTGGCCAATGCGCACACGATTGATCAGAATGATGGTGCGCATGTCGGTCTCGTCGCCGTCATACCGGACCGTCGCGGTGCCGTCCCCGACCACCGCGATAACCTCACCCGGTCGCAGCCGCCAGGTCAGTCCGAGCGCGGGAGCACGTGCCGTTATCTCCTGGATTAACGTGCCGATCAGCTCGGGTGGCAGTATAGGTTGCGTCATACATACGTCCTTCGAAGTGTATGACGCATCTCGCCGCCCTCACGAAGCTGCATCGCCCAGCCGATCTCCAGCCAGTTGATGTCCTGCCACCTAATCACGTCATATGAGTCGTGCCGTGGGTCCGGCGGTGTGACCACCTCGAGTCGCTCGACGATCGTCTGCCGCTGGCCGATGTTGGCCGCCACGGCGCTCGCCTGCTCGACGGTCGTCACCTGCATCTCATAGACGGCCGGCACGACGAATCCTCGGTTGGTGATCGAGTGAGGAGCAGATGCCGGGATATCATATGACCCCACGATCGGCGCGCTCGACTCGGATATCACATCATTCGACACGATGACGATCCGGTTTGGCGCCACCAGCAGGTCACTGGTGACCGCCGGCGAGTCGCGTACCACGACGAGGTTTTCGTCCCAGTTGAAGTTAAGTGGCACCGTTGCCGGGTCAAACACACGCACGAGGTGCATGAAACCGTCGTGCCCGAACCACGGTGCGAGGTAGTCTCCGAACAGTGCGAGGTCATTGACCACCGTTCCCCGCTGGGTGCCTGCCGGCCACGCACCCTTCGAGAAGAACTGCGTGGGCTCGCTAACCACAGTTACGGGAAGCTCCCTAAGAAGTCTCCTGATCGCCGCGTCGGCACTTTCGATGTTAATGTCTTGCAAACGAAACTCTTGCGTGCTAAACCCGACGTCGAGTTGCTGATCCACCAGGAACATCTCGTCAAGAAGTGCGCTGGACGACCACATAGCGTCAGCCGCCACTGACGTCGGATATCCGAGCTTAACCGCAAACGCGGTGCTATCTCCGAACATGTATCGACCCAGCGGATACTCGACGTCACCTATGATCATGACCGGTTCGATGCGGTCGCGCACCGGGTTAACGATCTCAGCCTCATCCGGTTCGAGGTTAATCGGCGACAGCGACCGCATGATCACACGTGTGGTGTCGTGCGTGAGGGTCGGCGGCGAGTCCAGCCGAGGATGCACCTCACCCAGCGGCTCATTCGTCACACCGTCCACCAAGTTGAACCGAAACCGTGCCTGTACCTGTCCGACATACGTCGGTAGGTTGAGTGATGGCGGGTCGGAATCTACGACTGTTAGTGCTTGTGCGCCCCAGTGCGACGGTTCAGTCACGTACTACCTCCTCACCGCGGCTACGGCAGCTCGACGATCTCGGGTGTCACGGTGACCTCGATGATGTCCACACGCGCCATATACAGCTGGCGATTTCGTCGAATCGAGCCACCCGGCACCAACACCGTCGCCAGCCAGCGGTCTCCCAACTCATTTCGAACACAGACGTACGGCGAGTCCTGCCACGCCATGTCGCGTAGTGATGTGAAACCGTCGCGCATCCGGCCGGTCGACACCGCCGAGTTCTGAACGAGCATCGTGCGTGAGAACCGTTCGCCGCCGCGCTCCGCCGTCCGAAACGCGACCGCGTAGTCCCGGCCGTACAACTCGTTGATCCGGACGCGGTCGGCCTCCGGGAACTGCACGTCCTCCGCCACCGCGCCGTTCCACACCTCGACGTACGCGAGGTTGGCGCTCCCGTCCTGTAGGTGGTTGGTGGTGAAGATCAGTACCGAGTTTCCCGAGTCGGCGACGCCGAGCACACCGGGAGTCGTCAGCGTCGATGACGCTGTCGCGGACCACGCACCGAAGAAGTCTAGCACGTTAGCCGTACGGATCCGATACCGGGACTCCAGCCCCACGCGAGCCTCGTAGTCCGAGTATCCGGTCACCGCCGTCGACGTCGCGCGAAGGACTGTGTTCCACTCGGTGTCGACGTCATCTTGTCGCTGAAGCTCGTAGTAACCGAAACCCGTCGCGGGCAGGCTGGTGACAGGTAGCCACGTCACCCTGTGGTAGTAAAGCCCTGTCGGAACGCACTCCGGCGGAAGTAAGCACTCCTGCCCGGTCGTCAGAGTCTGCGTCTGCACAGACACACCTAGGCCGGTCACGGCCGGCGGGTCCTGTGAGAACAGCAACACGGCATCCGCCGAGTCGTCTTCGACGCCGAGGTAAGACACGTCGGTACCTCGGCCTCCGTACGTCGTCTGGTCGATGTTCAGCACACCGGTACCTGTGACGCTAGGCGCGTCGGCCACCAGTATCTGCCACTGACTACCAACCGCTGCGGCCGCCGCGCGCCACGTCCACTCGGAGTTGCTTCCCGAGTTGTCGAACGTTGGCACGACCGAGAACCTCAGGTTAACCTCGCGCCAGCCGTTCATGATTTCGGCCAGTGCGTCGAAGTCAGCCTGCGTGATGTTGACCGTCTGCGTCGGGGTGGCCGTCCGAAACAGTTCAAGTGTCCCGGACGCCGTGCCGTATCGCCGTGCGTAGAACCGAACCTGCGGAAATGACACACCGGAGGCGCCGGCGTGCTGTAACACGTCTTGTGTGACATCATTTCCCGCGTACACGGGTGCCTTCACCTGCACGCCGTAGCCGTGGACCCCGGTCACCGCGGCGCTGCTGGTATGTAGCGACAGTTGCGGCAGCACATTCACGGTGTCGATGCTAGGCGTGTCATCGAGGACCAGCGACCGGGTGACCTGCACACCGGTGTGTGCGGGCATGCCGTACAGCTCGTGCAGGGCACGTATCACCGGCTTGGCCCCAACGTTCTGGATGCTGGGACCGGCGTCCGCGACGCCTACGGTCACCGTGTATTCACCTGCGGCGAGCGCCGTTCCGGTGGTCGCACCGGTTGCCGCCGTACGAAGATGAACGATGTTTTGTCCGGCCTTGAACGGAACCTGAGTCGTCAGGTCTGAGAAGAGGCTACTCTTACGACCGGACCATCCACCGTAGGCGACACGTGTTTCCTCGCAGTACGTCACCTCGAGAGCTGAGTAGGTCATACTGATGTTGTCGTTAATTGTGGCGTTTGTACCGGTTGATTCCCACACCAGTTCGAGGCGAGTCGCCGCGGGTGCTCCCGACTGGATCCGCTGTAGGTCTTGAAGTCGCCACGGGTATCGGCGCTGGTCGTCGGGTGTGATACCCGTAAAGTGATTAACGTTGCCCATGCCTACACGAAGCATCCGGGTGGCGTTTCCGGTGCTGGCGTAGAGTTCCGGTGTTAACGAGTAGAAGGCACGTGAGCTGGGAGTTGCCACCAGCTCAAGAACCGAGTACAGCGTCCGAATCGCGGTGTTTGGTGGCGGACCACTCGCCATGTACACCAGGTCCACGTTGAGTATGCGCTTTCCCTGGAGTTCGGTCGCGAACGAGTCTACGTCAAAAAACATAGAAAATGCCGTCACTCCGGGTATGTCGTCAAATGCGACAGACTTACCGTCATCCGGCAACAGAAGTGCGTCTACGATGCTAACCGCACCATTGAGAAGAGGCGTACCGAACAAGGTTGTGGTCGCGTTGACCGGGATAGTCAACTTCTTAATCGGACCGGTGAGGGTCTCCTGCCCGCGCGGATACACACTCATCAGCGCGGTCATCATGTTGATGCCACTCTCAACGAAGTTGTCGAGGTAGTAGGCACCTGTGACAATCGTCGTCGACGTCGGAATCCGGAACGTGTGTCCGGTCTCGGTCTCGATGTCCATGCGGTAGGGCGCGTACCGGATCGGTACCCACTCCTGACCCAGGATGTACGGTGCGTGTGCGTTGTACTCACCCATGGCCTACGCCGTCCTCACCGCGGTCCGAACATCCCGCCTCGCCAACGTTCGGGCGATCGCCGTGCCAACCGTACCCCCAAGTCGTTCGGCGTTCGCGCGGTCCGGCGGGTCGCCGTGCATGTCGATCTGAACGGCGCCGCGACCGAAGTTGATGCTCCGATCCGTCGTACTTGCACTACCCGGCACGAGTCGACCACCCAGCGAGTCCACCAGTCGTCGGAGATCCGGTATCTCGGCGCGAACGCCGACACCGATACCCGCCGTGATCTGCCGACCGACCTCATCCGCGAAGACCTTCGACGGCGAGCCGATGCCTAACGCGTCCTTCATACCTTGGAGGATGTTGCTAGCTGCGCGGCGCGCCATGTCATACACCCACCCGATGCCCGCGCTAATGCCGTTCGCGACACCTCGCAGGATGTCCAGACCGATGTTATACGCGCCGCTAACGACCGACCTGAGGACGCCGAGCACCAGTCCCGGCAAGGCCGACACCGCCGTTTTAGCACGTCCTGGCAGCGCCTTTAGGTATGCCAGCGTCGTGTTAACCATACCTACGATCTGACCCAGCGCCGCGTTCTTAGCTGACGTGAACACGCCGCCGATGAAGCCGATAATCGCCGCAATCGCGGCGCGTACGCGACCCGGCAGCGCCCGGAGGAACGCCAGGGTACCCTCGATCATACTGACCACGAGCCGGATAGCCGCGTCTTTGGTCTGTGTAAACACCTGTGACACAAACGTGATCATGGTCGAGATCGCGGTCTTAATCCTGCCGGGTAGCTCCAGTGCGAACTTAATGATCGACCCGATCGCAAACCCGACGATGTACGTCGCCTGGTCGAACGTCCGGTTGAAGATGTCAGCCACGACACCCGGCAGCGCCTTGAGCGCCGCGAGCAGACGACCGGGCAGAGTCCTCACAGATTCAACCACCTGGCCGAAGAATGAGAACATGGCCGCCGCACCCGCTGCGATCTTACCGCCGATCGTGGCGAAGAAGTTACCGACCGAGGCGAAGAAGCCACCGGTGGCGCTTCCCGCGGTCTGGATCCAGCCCCACAACATCGCGAAGAAGCCACCGACCGCCTGCGCGGCAACTACGACCCCGCGACCGATCAGCTCGAACATCTGGAACGTCTGCTCCTGCAGAACGATCAGCGCACCGAAGATGATCAGACCTGCCTGAAGGGACTGGATGAGAACCGGCAAGCTGTCTAGCAGTCGCTGGAGAGCCTCCTGCCCCTCCGCGCTGTTCAGGAACTCGGTCATCTTGTCGACCATCTGGGTAAGTGACCGGATCAGGTTCTGGCCCTCGTCGCCGGCGTTGCCGAACAGCGCCACCAACAGCTTACCGACCGACGCCGTCAGCGCACCGAGGTCCTTCATGAGGGAGAACGCGGTCTCGAGGAAATCCTCGAAGTCGCCCGTCTTGAGCGACCCACTTAAGAAACCAGACAGCGACTCCAGCCCACGACCCAGCGCCGCGAACGCACGCTCGATGAACGGCAACCCGTGCTCAATCACCCCGAACAGCGTACCCAGGAACTTGGTCAGCTGCGGCGAGATGTTGGTGATGATGCGTGCCGTGGACTCGAAGACATCCCCGAGCGCCTCCACGATGTCGTTCGAACCGAGCAGCTCGCCGATCTGCTTGAACATGCCGGCGAACGCCGCCGCGACCGCGGACATCCCGGTTCGCAGCGTCGGCAGCGTCGCGTTGGCGAGCGCCGTGAGATCACCGCGTAGCGGTCCGAAGAACGACTCCTGGACGACCTTCCGAAGCTCGAGAAACGGCTTCCTGAGCTTGTCGACCTCACGCGCGAACAGGCGCGCGCTGGGCGACAGGTTGCGCATCGCCTCCTCGATCTTCTTCAGGTCGCCGGTCGCCAGCGCGCTGATCGCGTCGTTGACGCCGCCGAACGCCACCTTCAGCGTCGCGAACGCGGCGATCACTACCGAGATCGCCGCGGGCAGGGCCAACAGCAACGCGCTCAGGTCCAGCAACGCGCCACCCAGAGCTATGATCGCCGGAACCGCGGCCACCAGCGCGGCCACCAGCGGGGACGGCAGCAACGCCGATATCCCCTTGAGCTGGGTACCGATCCGCGCCAGGTCGGCAAATAGTCCCGGTCCGTCCAGCGCCTCGCCTAGCTGCTTACCTAGTGACTCACCGGTGTCCTTACCCCGTCGCCGAACCTTCTCGAGCTCGCCGTCCACGCTACGCGACAGCCGACCCACCGCGGCGGCCGCGGCGTCCACACCCTCCTCGAAGCTGTCGCCGAGCGTCTTAGTGACCTTGGTGATCTCCGCGCGCTGCCGTGCCGACGCGTCGCGAACGCCGTCATCTAACTTATTCAGATGCTTTACGACGCTCTTCGTGGACTCGTTAAATGACCGGTCGATGTCCCGGCTCATGTCCTTGGACAGCTTCTCGATCCGACGCTCGATGTCGTCCGCGGCACGGTCGATGTCCCGGACCGCATCGCGCTCCCCGGAGGCGCGCAGCTCGACGTATGTGACGTCGATCGGTCCGCCCGGCTGGGTCACGTCGCTACCTCCTCGACTACGCCCTACGCCGCAGGGTCAGTGCGGCGGCCGCCGAGCTGCGCGACGCGTACTCGTCGCCGCGCCACCACGGAGGAGGCACGATGCCGGTGCGCTCGTCCACGACCGTCGGTCTGTCGACGCGCGGCGGACCGACCAGGGTCCGGTTAACGCGCACGCGGTCCTCCTCTTGCTCGAGCATGCCCAGCAGGTACACGTGTACCAGGTCCAGAAACTCGGGGACGCTCAGCTCGGCGAGGCGGACACCACGCTCGACGCAGCGTCCGTGGAAGATGTGCCACCGGTCCCGCTGGGTGATCCAGTGGACGAGTCCGATGACGGCTGTGTAGGGCGGGCGCCGTAGGCCTCCAGTAGGTGCATGACGATCGGGATCAGCTGCCTCGTCGTGTCGACCTCGTTCGCAGCGATCCGAGCCTTGAACCTATCCGCCGACTCCGGCAGGAGCAGCTTGTCGAAGATGGCGTAGATGACGTCTAGTTTCTTCTCAATCCCCGAGTCGTCATCGTCGCTTGACGTCGACCGAGTGATGTCTCCGATCGTTCGACCGAGTCGTGTCAGCTGCTGCATGAGCGGCAGGCCGAGCATCGGATGCGCCTCGTAGACCTCCGGTGCGATCCTGAACCTGATCCGCCGGACGGGGATCGTAAAGTCCTTGATCTCGATCGAGTCATCCGCGTCGGGTAGCTCTACCAGAGCGGTCGGGTACGTCATAGTGCGTCTCCTCGCTGTGTGCGGCCCCTTCGAGGTTAACCGTAGCCGATGCACGGTAGGTCTCATCTCCGCGCGTCTTCGCGCACGAGCACCTAATCACGGGCCGCGGGTAGTGCGTCTCTCAGGTACTGGTTCTGACGCATACCCTTAACCTCACGTACGAACACCTTTCGACTCTGGATGCCGTTCCTCGGAGTGAACACCAGGAACTTGCCGCGCTTCGGTCGGATCGGCCGACGGCGCGGACCGTAGATCCCGGTACCGTCATGCACCCGGCGGGAGTACCGTACGTTGGTTCCGATCCGGACGACGGGGCTGCCTCCGAACGCCCTGAGCTGTACCTGGACGCTCGACCAGAGACGCTTGGTACGGATACGCCGCGGATGCCCAGCGGCTCCGCCGAGGAGGACTCGGGCGCGCGCCTGAACCTTGAAACCTCGGCGCAGCAGATCCTTCGCCTGTTTTTCTCGAAGACGCGCGGTCAACTTAGCGCGGTCGATGCCCACGGCGTCCTCCTAGCAGCACGCCCGGCTGAGCCCGAACTGATATGTGATGTTGACGCCCGCGCACTCGCCCTGGGGACCCACCGTGACGGACGCGCCCACCGTGTACCCGGAGATCCGGTACGCCTCAAACAGCGTCTTGAGACAACACGTGATCGCCTGGCGCATGGCCTCCCGGTCATCCTCGAGGATCCGCGCCGCGTCGAGCAGCGCGGCGCACGACGGCGGATGTCCGGTACTGTCGATGCCCGGAACGCACCGTGTTATGGACGCCGTGACGTCCATCACCAGAAGTGGCGGACCGCATCCGCTGAACGGCGAGCTGGTCGCCGCGGTCATGTTGGTCTGCGCGGGTGTGTCGCTGGTGATGCTCTGCGCGAACTGGCCACACTCGCAGTTATCCCAGGCGATCTCGCCCGGAACGGCTAGGCAGGCCCGTGCCGGCGGACCTCCCTCCGTCTCGGCCAGCGCGTCCACGACGCACTGCCCGACACCTGTCACAATGATAAATGCCAGCGTCACGAGGTCCACCTCCGTTCCGGGCTCGGGCGCTGCACCCCCGCTCGAGGTGATAGGTTGTGCTGTGTCGATCTCCGTCGTCTGCGCGACGCCAACCGTGCTGAGCGCGCCCAGCGGGAGGGCGACGTTCGTCTCCGAAACCTGGCCGATCGCCGTCGTGTGACGCGGTGATACGACGCCGGCCAAGTCGTTCTCCACCGCACGACCAACCGCCGCGGTCTTCGCCGCTTCGACGGCTCCGGCCGTATCGGTCTCGGTCACCTGGGCTACGTCGACCGTCTTGAGCGCGGTGATCGTACCCGCGGAGTCGGTCTCCGTGACCTTGACGACCTCGATGACCTTGGTGCCCTGCGATGTGATCTGCTGGGCGGTGTCGAGCTCGGTCACCTGACCCAGGTGAACAGTCTTGCTAAATGTGATCGCGCTCGCGGTATCGGTCTCGACGGCCTGACCTAGTGCGAACGTCTCACGGGCCGTCACGGTACCCGCGGAGTCTGTCTCGACGACTTGTGCGACGTCCGCAGCTTTAGCGACCTCGAGCGCCCCGGCGACGTCGGTCTCGGTCGCCTGTCCCACCGTGATAACGTGCGTTGCGATTACCGTGCCGGCTGAGTCCGTCTCCGTTGCCCGGTTGACCGTGACGGTCTTCGCGGTCTCGAGGGCACCTGCCGTGTCGGTCTCGACGGCTTGACCAACGTCATACACACGCATCGGTGAGACGACACCGGCGGTGTCGGTTTCGGTGACCTGGCCGACGGCTATCGTCTTACGCATCGTCACGATGCCGGCCGCATCCGTCTCGGTGGCTTGGCCGAGAATTACGGTCTTACGAACGGTAATAACACCGGCCGAGTCGGTCTCCGTAACTTGACCGACCGCGATCGTCTGACCGCCACCCGTCTGGACCGGTGTGATGACCGCGGCGGAGTCTGTCTCGGTAACCTGGCCGATGACGTACGTGTGACGACGAGTTAGAACCCCCGCGGAGTCGGTCTCGGTGACCTGCCCTATCGCAACGGTCTGAAGACCGGGCTTGAGAAGAACGCTCGTCCCGGACAGCCGGTCCGCCGTAACGACCGAGAAGGTGATGTCACCAGTTGCGTTAGCGTTCGGTAGTGCCCGCGTCGACACCGCCGCGTTGGCGTTTGCGTTCGTGGCGTGTGTTGAGGAGACCTCAACCGTCTCGGGGTAGTTAGTGATCGCGTTGAAGTCTTGCTGGACACCACCCGCCGTGCGGGAGAACTCCCAGACGAGGTGAGTGGTACCGAGACCGGCCGGATCCACCCCGGGAACGGCCAGTGACGAGTCAGACGCGCCCGAGGCGACGCCGGCCGGCGCCGATTCCACGATGTCTGTCGCGTCGCCGCCGGAGTACGCGACAGCGATGATCACCGCCCGGCGTGTCGACCCACCGAAGGAGAACGTGTACGGTCCGGCCTCACCCGCCCCGCACTTCTTCTTCCACGTCGACGCAACGGTGACCGTGCCGCCGGCGATGTCTGCGGCCGTGGCTCGTGACAGCCCACCGGCCGTGTTAGTGTGCGCCCCTGTGCCGCCGGCCGAACACACACCGATGATCAACCAGTCAAACTGCTCCATCCCCGTCGGGGACACGGAGAGCGTGGTGGCACCGTCGGTGGTGGCCGTGTTGCTGGCCAGTGTGCGTACGCCGAGCGCCATGTGCGCATCCCCCTAGCTCCTAGGGGATCTACTGCGCCCGGAAGAAGCCGGCCGTCGCGATCTGTGCGGTGACGTCACTGCCGTCCGGAGTCACCACGAAGTCGTGCCAGGTGCACGGTACGATGTTCGCGTCGGTACCCGCGGTGGTGTCACTGTCATACGAGAATGACAGGTCTGTCGCCGTACCTGCGGTAACCGATGTCCACGTCTGGTCCGGGCAGTCGACGTCGACCCAGTTGTTCGTGTCATCCACGGTTACCGTGATGCCGCCGGCATCACTCAGCGTCTTGCGCGTCCACCCCGTCGCGACCCGCTCGGTGACGCCGGTCAACGCCTCCACGTCGGCCACCGTATTCGCGTCACGCACCTGGTCGTCGGTCGAGCTGCCGTCGTTGTTCCAAATCGAGATGATCAGCGCCGAGTTGGTCGGGTCATTTGCGTTGACGCGCGCGGCGTACTCCGCGACCTTCCCCTTAGCGATGTTGAACACGAGATCGGCCACGACTCAGCCCTCCAGCACGAGGTCGTAGAAGTGGTCAACCCGCGTCTCGCCGGCCGCGTACAACTCCGGCGTCACCGAGGCGTCATCAGCGCCGTCCGCGACGTACTTGTCGGGCTGGTGTGTCACACGATACACCACGTCGCCGGTCACCGCTTTGATGACGATTCGGTCGTAGTGCATGAACATGTGCGGAGCACCGGTCTGTGAGCTGTTCCAGTCGGTCTGCGCCGGTCCGGCCGGCCGAACCACCGGGTTGCCGCCGATCCCCTGGAGCCATCCCTCCGAGATGCCACGTGCCACCCAGCGGGTAGGCACGCGCGTCGCGGCCGGCACGTCACCTACGACCTCGACGCCCATGAGGGGCCACGGCTCGTGTTCCTCACCCGGAGTCGCCGGGTTAACCAGCTTCTTCAGTCCCGTCACCGGGTCGAAGCGCACCTCCCGGGTACCCGTTGACCGGTCCGCCAGCTTGCGTACCGTTAGCGGAGTCATCGTTACGCTCATCGTGCTGTCCCACCTCCGTCGTTAGTGCGCGGCCGAACTACGTGTACCGCGGCGGGTTGTCGATGTCGTACGCCTGCGCGCGACGCGTGAGTCCGCGTGGGTTGTACGTCTGTATCAGCAGGTCCGGCAGGTAGAGTCCGGTCCTACCGTTCGCGAAGACCTCATTTGGGTCCAAAAACGTGATATTGACGCCCTGACGTGACAGCGACTGCACCTGCTTCGGTAGGCCGCACGTCTCGTCACACGCGAGCATCTTCGCGATCTCGGCCGTCAGGACCCCGTGTGCCAGCAGAGCGAGCGTCGGTATCGGCAAACCGATCTGGAAGGTCACAGACCACGTGTTAGGCTCGGTATCGGCCAGGTTGAGGTCGTTGCATTCGGGCCAGCTTCCGCCGAGGCGCACGAGACGTCGTCCGTCATCGAGACGGTATGATCCCGTAGGTAGCGCGATCCCATCTACCTTGACCTGGATGACGGCGTACACCGGCCCCGGCAACACTACCTCGGAGACGGGCGAGCACGAGCATCCCGTCGTACACTCACCACACGTGATGTTGTACCACGAACCGGCGTGAAGAAGTGGCACCGGGTACGTGCTGAACCCGGCGCCGCCGTCCCACCCGCCGTAGCACGTCTCGCGACAGGGACGAATCGTCACCGGGCACAGGCCGAACTGGCGCCCCGTCAGGGCGAACAAGATCTCGGTGGATGCCTCGGCGGCTAGGCCGGTGAACGCGTATGAACTCGTCGGTACGGCACACGAGAAGGTCGGCGTCCACGTCTCGCACAGTCCCGAGGGAAGCGGCACGCGACGTCACCTCCCGCTACAGGAGCACGGCGCCGCACGTCGCCGTCGGCGGCGCGGCGGTCGTGATGTTGTGCAGGAAGTGTTCGCCGGACTCGACGGTGTTGATACCCAGCCACGTCGCCGCGCCGGACCGAGACAGCCACAGCGGTCCGACCGACCGGGTCTCGACCAGCGTGGTGAACTGGAACGGCGCGTTCTCGAAGGTGAAGTCCTGGATCTTCGCGTTGCCCGCGTTCATAAACGCCCAGTACACGAACTGCTGCTGTCCGCTCGCATCACACGCCCCGAGCCCGGTGACGGGCTGCCACACCTCGAGCGAGTGGCGGGACGTCAGCAGACCCTCGCCGTACGCGACGCCCGTGCCGGTGACCGTGTTGGTCGTCAGCAGCCTCTCGCCGGTGATCACAACGATCGCGTCCGGGTCGAGCACGCAGAAGTTGGTCGTCAGGTCCACCCGGGTCAGCTCAGACGCGTCCTTCTGATAGACGCACAGCGCCCCGTTGGCCTTCCGCTGGGTGTGCTCCTCGCCGTCCTGGTACTGCGGCGACGGCTCAATGGAGATGAAGCCGTCGGTGACTACGACGGCGCTCGACGCGCCGGTCACCGGGTTACCGCACACGTCCAGCTTGATCAGGCGCGCGACCCGTGCCTGGATCGGCGACACGCACCTCGCTACCACGGCTTCCTCCTAGCTAGACGTGCCCGCCGCGCCGGCGACGACGCCGCCGGTCGAGACGTTGACCGCAATGTGACAACACTCCCAGCCGATGACGAACGTCCTCTCGGCCAGGGTACGCAGGTTGTTCGTTGCGCGGTTGATCGACTCGCGTCCCGACACCACCTCGAGATCACCCTTATACACGAACATCGCACCGGTCGCGTACATCCACGCGGACGCGCCGGACGACACCCCCGCCGGCGACGACCCGGTGTACCCGGCGCCCAGCACGATGACGTTCCCGGTCGGCGTCCGGTAGCGGAAGCCGTCACGTATCAGCAGGTTCGCGTTCGCCAGAGCGGGTGCGAGCACCAGCGGAACGTGAATGACGCCTACGCCGTCGTAGCAGTCACCCAGCGTCGCCTCCAGGCGGCCGAGCGCCTCCACGATGTCCAACGCCACGGCGCCGGATACGACGACGGTCGCGGCCGTCTGCAGCGTCACACCGGCGTCATCAGTCACCGCGGCGTTGGCCGCCAGGTGCGGATACACCACGGGCTGGCCCGCCGCGGTACCGGTCCAGAACGCCCGCTCCACCTGGTAGTGCTCGGCCTCGGTGAGCGCGCGATCGCGAAGCTCCTCGAGGCGCTCCCAGAAGCCCGGCGCGGAGCAGTCCACCGTGCTGTAGACGGTGAATGATGTGGCGCCGCGCTTCGTTAGCTGGGACGTTTCGGACTTCGCCGGGGCCGGCGGGGCGGGCGCCGACCCCGATCCCGTGACCGCGAAGCACGCGTCATACGTGGTTGACGCCACCGCGCACAGCGGCTCGTATGTAACCCCGGCCTGCCAGTGACGATTAGTCGGGTTGCGCGTCTCCGTCCGTAGGGTCGAGAGTAGGCCGAACGGGCGCGAGGTGAACGCGGGTGCCGACACATACTCGCGAAATGCGACCACCCGCGCTCACCTCCCTCGTGGCTCATGCGTCGTGGTTCGTACGAACCCCGACACTACGCGACGTGGCACTCGGAGCAGGTACCGCCGGTGAGACCACCGACACAGACGGGCAAGGTGTAGAGGCGCGACTGGTGACCCTGCCGACCGATCAGGTGACACTCCTCGGACCAGGCCGCCGTGTGGTCGTTGGTTGCGTTGAGCACCGAATCCCGCACGACACCCAGGTCCAGCGACATGCCGTTGCCGCGGAAGAACGTACCCGCGGCGTAGATCATGAACGTCACGGTGTCGGGCCACGCGAGCAGCGGCGTGGCGCCACCCGGCTGACCCGCGGTCCGGATCTGCCAGTCGGCGACCCACTGAATGCGCACCCGGCGGGCGGTGAACAGGCGGTCGATGTCCGCGTTCGAGAAGTTCGTGGGATCGACTCCGGTACGACGACTGAGGTCGCTCCGGATGGCGTCGCGCGCCCAGCGGGGAAGCACGATCTCGAGCACGTCATCGTCGCACATGCCGAACCGCGTCCGGTAGTCCTGGGCAGCCAGGCCCACGATGTCCGGTAGGTCGGTGGAGATCGCCCGGCAGGAGCCCGACGGGATGGTGGACGAGCTCGTGGAAAGCGTCACCATCTGCTGGATGTACCGCTGGTTCATGGCGTGATAGTGCGCCGACATCAGCAGCTTAAGGAAGTTCCGCGTCGCCTCGGGCCACGCGTTGTCCGTCAGGTTGCCGGCGGTGAGACAGATGCCGTAGCACTCCAGCCGGGCTTCGTCGAAGCCGGCGCACGGCACCCGGACGCACGGCTTGGTCGGCGAGCCGGTGGCGGCGAGGATGTCGTCCGCCTCGGTCCACACCCACGGGTTGGTCGCGTTGGTGAACGTACCGGTGAAGACGTCGGCCAGGGACGGCGACACCGGCCAGCGGAGACCGCCGCGCCGGATGCCGATGGTCGGTAGGTCGATCATCCCGTCATCACACGCGATGTTGAAGAAGTCGTACCGCGTCTCGGACGGGGCGCACCAGCCGCCCGCGGCGACCAGCGAGTCGATCCGATCGGGCGTCCGGATGTGCCGGAGCAGGTCCTCGAGCTCGGCGGGCTTGGTGCCCTCGCCGTCGAGCACGAACTCGAAGTCGTTCTGAACGCTCGCCACGAGCTGGAACCCGGGCTGGCCGTTCGTGATCGCGGCGCTGCGCGCCTGCGCCTGAACGACCCGGACCAGCGTGTCGATGTCGGTGATGTTCGAACCCACCTGGATGCCGGACGCCGGTGCGGCCGCGACGATCGTCAGGCTGCCGCCGACCGCGGTCTCCGGATTCGGGATGGCCGGTGCGTTCGCCTGCGCGGCGGCCAGCGACGCGGCTCGAGGCGCGGTACGTGTTGGCGCCGGTGCCGGTGTCGGCTTCGTGGTAGCCGTCTCGACCTTAGCCGCGACCGTTCCCTCACCCTCGTCGCCTCCGCCGTCCCCGTCACCGTCACTCTCACCGGCGCCGGAGTCTTCCGCGGCCGGCTCGTCGGCGCGACTCTGGGCGGCGGACCGTACCTTGTCGATACGCGCCATGGCGGTGGAACGGCCGCTCGCGGCGCGGGTCTGCGAGCGCGCGGAAACGACCGCGGCCTCGACGGCCTCGATGCCACCGGCCAGCGTCTCGAGCCGTGTCACCCCGGCCTCGTCGATCGCCTCGTTTCCGGCGAGTGTGTCGAACTCGGCGAGCGCACGCGTCTGAAGCGCGGTCAGCTCGTCCAGGGACAGCGCGGAGAGATCCTGGGGAAAGACCACAGCCTCATTCGCGTCCACGTGGGATACCTCACTCTACGTGTGGACTGGTGGCCGCCTCGAACCTCGCGTTTCGAGCGAGGTGTTCGGCAACCTCGAACATTAGCTTGCGGCCCGAGGCTAACAGTAGCACGGTGCGCATCACGGTGCAAGGTAGCACGGCGAAGCAGCATATCATAGCATCACACCCCGGAGCGCCGGGTCGCTCCGGGGTGCGGTTGTGCGGTGTTGTGTCTCTAGCCGGCGGACGCTCCCACGTGTTGCGTACGCTCCGCCGCCGCACGTTCACGCGCCGCCTCGGCGGCGGCCTCGGCGGCCCTGTCCGCCTCCGCCCGCGCCAGTTGTGTGGACGTGACCTGTTCCATCCTACGCTGTCCGCATCCGCATCCCACGTGTCTCTCCCGCCTCTCGGTGGCGAGATCTACTGTATCACAACGGTGCGCGACCGATACTCTGTGATGCGACTACGCGACCTGCGAACGCGCGCCCGCCGAACCCGGGACGCGGCGGCCGTCACACGGTCACCCAGCGGAACAGCCTCGGGCAGCTCGACCTGAACCGGTACGGACGCCGCGGTCAAGACGCCATCCGTCAGCGAGACGCTGGGCGCCGACCGGGCCTCCGGGAAACCGGGCACCGGTACCAGCAGTGCCGCCACCAGCTCGGTCCAGCCGGACCGGTCCAGGTGCGCCCGCCAGTCGCCCGACAGCCGGCACGACATGATTCGTCGTACCTGATCCGGTGTCACGTCCGGCAAGAGCGCGCCGGCGATCCAGACGCCGTCGCGGTCCTCACCCACGCGCGCCGAGGCCACCACCGAGCACGTGTTATCGTAGTGTTGCATGGCCTGCTCGCCGCTGAGTCGCACCAGGGTGGATGCGTGACCGCAGTTCATGGTGATGACCCCGGTCGACACCCGACCGCCGTCGGCGACGATCGTCTCGCCGCCGTGGAACCGGTCGTAGTCGACGTTCCGCATCGGCACGTAGCGGTCCACGTGGGTGTACGCCCGGTGACGAACGCGAGCCGGTGCGAGGCGGCCGTAGATCCTCCCGCTGGGCAGGACGGTCAGCGCGCCGTTAATCTCAACATCGGTAGGACGTTCGAACCACGAGCGCGGCGGCGCGTCGGTAATCTCGAACACCGCGACGGCCGCGACGAGCGTCTCGTCATCGGACAGTTCACCGTCGACAACGTCATCACCGCTGTCTTCATCGGCGTTCGAATCACCGAGCTCGATCCGGGTCGTCTGCCCCCGGCCGTCGACATCGGGCGCCACCCCGAGCTGCAGCCGCGCCTCGGTGAACGCCGGTATCTCGACCAGCGTCGTCGCCCGGATTCGGCCGCGGTGGAACGTGGTGAGTACGGGCTCGGCGGCGACCACCGGGCTCACGGTCGTCTCACCGTCGGCGCTCATCTCCACCGTCGGCTCCGGGAACGTCAGCTCGACATCCGCGCCCTTCACCGAGTCGACGTCCACCGAGTTGCCACGCATGTAGTCATTACTCATCCGGCGGCGAACCTCGAGGCCGTCGGGATTGCCGAGGTCGATCGTACCGGCGCCCTTGATGATGTTTACGTCAACGCGACCGGCGGGATCGGGCTCGCGCCAGATCCGGTCGATGCTGCCGACGCTGACCGAGACGTCGCTCTGTCCGCCGTGGCTGGTGACCTTCTGCCACATCAACGGCAGCGGCGGGGTGTCCCACGTCAGTGAGCCCGCGGCGAACATGCGGCCGTCACCCGACTCGATGCCCTCCACGGTGAGAACACCGTGCCACGGCGCGGAACCGGTCGGAGCGTCTGGCCCGGTGACGTCACCCTCAACATTTTCGTCGACCTGTGTGTCGACCTCTGGCTTCTCTGCCACCTCCGCCGCAGCGGCCGTGAGTGCGTACGTCATCTCGTCATCAGACATACACGTGCCGTCTGGCATCTTGTGGTGCTTGGGCGGACAGTCACCGTCCGCTTCGGCGTCAGCGTTATTGCGAAACACCTCTGAGTCGCCGTCCGAGTCGGCGACCTGGGCGCCGATGTCGAGCATCGCGCGACGGATGCGCGCCTTAATCCGGCGCAGTTGTACCGCTGTATACTTAGCCGCGTTGTCTGGCTGATTGATGTACGACCACGCCGCACGAACGTGCGCTTCGGTATTCAGCGGGTACCGCTTAACGCCGTCGGGTTGCAACCCGGTGTCGGCGTACTCGACGTCACCGTAGGGTTCCTTGGTCGCTGCGATAGTCACATCAGCCACCTCCGTCTCTGATCCAGCATAGCCTAGTGCGGCGGTCGTCTCGCCGCTACTCTCGACGCCCTTCTCGGCGGGCCACTCGCCGGTCGCCGCCTTGTGATACTCGGCACACAGACCCTGTGGATTCTTCACGTGCTCTCCGAGCAACGAGACGCACCGCGCGAACGAGCCGTCGGTGCCCCACCTGATCTTCACCGCACCCTCGCCGCGCACCCAGTAGTTTCGCAGGTTGTGACCGGGTCCCGGAGCGTTGACATCGCTCTCACTTACAGCCGAGACAAATCGCGCGTCGTTTGGACTCATCGGCGATCGCCTAGTCACTTTACCACCTCCGCGTAGATGAACGCGCGTCCGTTCTTCACCTCGACGCGGTTAATCCTAATCTTCGCTCCGCGGCGAAGAAGTAACTCGTTCTGCTCGGGAAACTGGCTAACATCTGCGACGTACGCGACCTTCGTACCTTTTGGAACATCAAGTCTCATGTGCACGTCTGAAATGAAGTCCAGGTGACTGTCCTGCGTTACCGACGTGGACAGATATGCCAGATCCTTGAACATCTTACCGTCTACGTCCACCAGCTCGGCAACGTTAGTTGCGCCAAACGCACTTGGATTCACCTGCCGAAACACCGTGAGATCACGCGGCGCGGGATACATCGCCTTGTCCAGATACCTCGTTGTCTCTCGGACCTCTACTCCCTCGAAGGTCACAGAGCTTCGATTTCGCAGCGCCTCATTTATCGGTTGCGCCGACTGCGTGTAGTCGTAGATCGTCGTAGCCGTGTCTTCGTCCCACGACTTTTGACTCATCACGGTGTCGTGCATTTCCCGTGCCTCGTCGGCCGTTATGACGTTCGATCCGGTAGACCAGTCAGCGGGCGTGTCGTCCGCCGAGACGTTTACCCACTCGTCGCGCGGTGTTCCGTAGTTGTCACTACCCGGCGGGTTAATGGGCGTGTACTGCTTACCGATCGACGTTTGCTCACCAGACTCGTCGGGCTCGTGCGGCGAGACACTTTTCCACCCGGCCCACTCGTTCTCGGCGATCTGCTCGTTGAAGTCAGACTGCTTGCGAATGTCAGTCCACTTCTTCCACGGACCGTCATTCGTCTGCGACTGCACCTCGACGTACGGCTTGCCGTTCTTCTCACGCACTACAGCACGCTGCTTGACGCCAAATTCATTCTTCAGTGTCTCGGCAATGACTTGACCAACGTGGTCTCCGAAGTTCTCCCAGAGATCACCAAGGCTGCCGCCACCCGACTCGTCCGTCCACTTACCTTCGATGTCTCGCTGCTGACTCGGATCAAAGCCGGATGAAACCGCGTCGTAAACACCGTCGCTATCGCCTAGCGAAATGTCATAAGCATCGCTGTCGCCCAGCGGGATGTCGTAGACGTCGTCACCAAACGCCACACGCACCCTGTCGAACGTCACGAATCCGGTACGATTGGCGTACTCGCGCGGGTCGGCGTCCCCGTACAGCAATGTGATATGCGGTACCCACGGGGTGTGCTGACTCGGGTACTCGACGCCGGCCGACGCCAGGGTCGAGCGCACGTCTTCTGCGACCAGCAAGTGCATCCGCTCGAGCTGCGACCCTCCAGTAAGCAGAACGACGCACGGCTCGTGCCCGCCGAGCGCCGCCGTCTCGTCCGAGTCGCCCGGCGCGCCTGAAGGCGTGGGGTTGAACAGCGCCACCGAGAACACACGTCCGATGACCGTCGGGGACGACTCGACGCACCGTGCGACGCACTCCACCAGTCGCTCGCGCACCTCGGCCGGGACCAGGGCCGCCTCGCCGAGGAAGCAGAGGGTGACGTGTAGGTCGTCTGGGTCCTCGCCACCGTCGACCGCCAGCCAGACCCCGTCCTCGTCGGACGGCACCAGCGCCACCATCGCACCGGAGTGCGGCTCACTTGCCGAGACCGTAGGTACATCCTCGATCATACGACGCCTCCGGTTGACCTCATCCTCGTCGGCGTCTTGCTCGGCGGGTGCGGCCTTCTTCGCGGGAGCCCTCTCGTGGGGATCCTCGAACCTCGCCGGCGACCGCGTCACGTCGCTGGGCCTCTCCCAGCGCTCCGGGTGCTCCGACAGCTCGTCGAAGAGCTCCTTCGCACTGAGACGCCGCGACTCATGCCACTCGGTGGACTTAACGTCGGAGCGCTGCTCGACGACGTAGTCCTCCTTCTCGGCGTCATACCGGATCCGGCTCTTACCGGTACTCGACTCGCCGGCGACGTACCCGTCGGGGTGCTTCTTATTCGCGACCTCGGGACGCAGACCGTCCTGCGTCTCGCGCTCACGATCCTTCTCCGCCTTCTCGGTCGCCTGCTTCACCTTCTCGGCGGCCTTCTCCCTGAGGCTCTTACCGCCTCCCCCGGAGCCGCCCCCACCACCGCCGCCCTTGCCGTCGCTCTCGATCCACTTGTGCAGCCGGTCGAGCGCCCTCTGGGCACCTGGCTCGCCGGCATCCGCCGCGTTCATCGTCGCGATGAGCAGGTCGATCTGCGCGTCCTCGGACATCTTACTGAAGTCGTCCTCGGTGGTATCGTCCGAACCGCCGTCCGCGGTCCACATGCCCAGCGGGTCGCGCGGCTGCGACGCGTCAAATGTCGCCACAAGTGATGTTTCATCACCATCTTCGGAGGAAAGTGCCGCAGTTAGACGAACTTGAATCGCGTCATACTGAGCGCTTGGGACGGTATCACCCGGTCCGGGCTCAGTCCAGGTACCTCGCGCCAACGCCGCACCGCGGGTGGTGAGCCACGCACCCTCGTCAGAGACAATCGCGGCGACTTGACCACCGGTCGTGACCAACAGCGCACCGTCATCTCGAACAGCTACGACATTCACTGTGCTACCGCCTTCTCCAGCGCGGGAATCGCATCGGTAATCAGCGTAAGCTGCCGCGTCAGCTTCTTGATGTCTGCACTCGTCTGATCAGCGGTATATGTGTCACCGCGGCTCTGGTAGTCAGCCAGTTTTTCACGTAAGTGGTCCAACTCGTCACTTATAACCTGCCGGTCCTCACGTGCGATTCGCAGTGCGATCGAACGTTCCTCCGCGGATGAGTTGGTCGCCGCGGTCTTAAACGTAAGAACTCGCCAGGAGACACCGGCGTCATCCAACTTCTTACGAAGTGCGGGCGGCGGGTTGCTCGGCAGGACGACCTCCGCGATGTCGGCCAGGCTAACCCCGCCGTGTACCTGAGCTTCGGCGTAGTTACCGTGACGAAACTGCGGTGAGTCTGTGTCACGCACCGGACCGGCCAGACCTTGCGTCACCATAGACTTCCACGCCGGTGTAAATGACTGCCACGTAGGTTGATTTACCGGTGATGGAATACCCTGGTGTCGATTGTTGAGCGAGTCGCCGAACATAGCCGTGGTTCGATCACGCACATGATCTCGGAGAACTACCTGGATCTGACCGTACTGCGACAGCGCATCTGTGCTAGGTCCGAACAAGTCACCTGAACCGATGCCCACCGGTCGGACGCCGTCGACCATTACGTAGCCGTAGATGGGTCTCTTCTCGGGTTCAGTGAGGATCGCGTTCTGCACCGGTTGATCCTGGCCGATACCAAACCACGACGCCTCAACGTTCGCCCGCAACATCGCGTCATTGTTGCCCTTCGACTTACCCGACTCAAACTGCGACTTGAAGCGCCCGTCATCGAGTATGTTTTCCAGGTTTTTCGGCGTCACCCGGACGCCGATCCGCTTACCTGAAAACGCTTCATGTACCTGCCTGGCGAGCGTCCGCTTATACTTAGCTGACGAGTCAACCGGTAAGTCATTATCGCGCTGCCACTTCTCGAGAGCAGCAGTGACCTGTGCCTCCTGGTCTATACGACTTCGCACGGCAGGTAGGAGACCGTAAAGCGCATCTCGCAACTCATACTGACGCGCACTCTCAGTCGCGGTTAGCTTCTTTCCGCCGGCGATGGCCGCTAGGTGATCTCGCTTCGTGAGGTCCATGTACTCGTCCACGAACACGTGATTGATGTCCTCGGGCATCTCGAAACGAGGACCTGCGTACAGATCATTGTGCGCACCAGACGTGTTAGGCACAGATGTGACGATTTTTGCCGTCGTCGTAAGCTCCAGCCCGTTTTTATTCACATCGCCGAGAATCGGTGTGACGACGTCTCCGAACGCAACGGCTGCCGGTCGCGGCTTCTTAGCGAGACGATACTCAGCCCACAACTCTGCCAGAAGCTCGCTGTAGTTCTCCGAGGCGTACCGCCCCACGTGCTTCTGGATCAGCGCGCGGTTGGTCTCTACCCACGTGTTCAGGTTGGTCGGCGGCGACACCTTCCACAACTTCGACAGCCGCGCGAAGATCTCGTTGCGCTGCTCGATCTTTAGCAGCTTGTCGACGCGGTGACCCAGCTCATGCGTGACGAAGTGCTCCACCGCGGTCTCGGCGTCGTTGTGCGACCACCACTTACCGCGCGTCTGCTCGGGTGGCTTAGGCGTTCCGTCGGCGTTCCACAAGCTCTGGTTCAGTTGGAAACTGTTGGCGCCGGGAAAGTACTCCCCCAGCCGTTTCGGTCCGCCCTCGGCGAGCTGCTTTACGATCATCGCACGTGTACCCTCGGTGACCGTCGGAAAGTCGTGGCCGATCCCGGCGATGACGTCATCCACCAGCGTGGGATCAATGTTCTCGTTGGTCACATCAAACTGCAGCTGAGTGACCACGGGCGATGTGGTTTTCGCCGTTGGTTCGACCACGGCCGGTTCAGGTTCGGGCGTCTGAAGTGATTCTGTTGGTACAATTTTGTCCGTATCTGTACCTTCTACAGCCGTCGGTGTCGCGGCGTCTGGTTCATCCCAGCGGCCCGGCTTCTTGGCGTCCGCGTACGCCGCGGTCTTCGTCAGCGCGGCGGTCTCCTGCCAGCCGCCATCAGCCGCCAGCTTTTCGATGACGAAGCGCTTGCGATCGGCGGCCCAGCGCATCCGCTTGTCGCCGCCGGACGCCACGGCGACCACCGCGCCGTCTGCGTGCTTCTTATAGATCTTCGCCGGGGTCAGCCGCACTCCGGATGACGCGAGGCCGGGAAGCTTCGCCGGGCTGCCGATCCCGCCGTCGGTCCACTTACCGTCTTCATCACGCGGCTGTGACGGATCAAAGCGCATCGTAACACTACGAGACAGCGTGTGATGCAACGTACTTGACGATAAAAAACCGCCGGCCGCCGTCAGCGCCAGCTTCCCCAGCAGCGCCACCGCCTCGTAGTCGTCCAGCAGCACCGGTCCCAGGTCGACGTCCACTCCCTCGTCTTCAGGATCACGTGATAGGTCGGGCAGCTGTCCCGTCGCCAGAAACGCGATGGCCTCCGCCTCCGTCAGCCCCCGCTGAGCCTCCACCATCACGTCCAGCATCCCGCCCAGCGGGGCGTGTAGGCCGCTCACGACTCCTCCTTCGGGGGCGGAACCACCCGGACGCGGACCACACTCGTACTGCCGACCTTCTTGACGGAGATTATCTTGTAGTGCAGTCCGGCGGCGAGCAACATCTCGTTCTCACCCTTGTTGAGCGAGATCGGGTCGACCCACGCCATCGGCGTGCCCGGCGGCGCCTCCACCTCGATGAGCACCGGACCGCCGAACGCCGCGTGGCCGCCGACGCTGGTCGAGAAGAAGCCTCCGCTCTTCCACGTCGTGCCGATCTTCTTCACCAGATCGTCGTGATTCTTACCGTCCCCGACACCGTTCCACCCGACGCCCCGGTGAAGCAACATCGGCCGGTCGGACGGCCGCATGCCCAGTTGTGCCTGCTTGATGTTCTTCATGTGCGCCGCGGAGACGCTGTCGAGCTTGCCGTACAGGTACGCGTTCATGGAGAAGTACGAACCGCCGGTGTACACGCGTAGACCGGCCTTCTGTGATGCTGTCCACTCGTCTCCGTGCTTGGCGATGATCTTCTGCCAGACGCTCGTGGCCTGCGAGGACGGTACGACATCGTACTTCAACCCGCTGGACGCCTCGAACGACGGCAAGTTCTGAGGACCGACTCCCGGGTGGTACGTCGGTGTGTCGGGCAGCGGGATCGGCTTGCCGCTGGCCATCGCCGCGCCCTGCGGCGTCTGCAGCCAGCTCTTGATCTTCGCCTCGAAGAGGTGCTTATCCTCGAGGTTAACCTTCTTCGCGCCCACCTCATCGACGACGCGCAACATCTGGAGTAGGCTCAGGCCCTCGTCGTCCGCGATGGTCTTAAGCGCGGCGTAGATGTCGCTGGGCGGCGAGTCGAGGTACGTTGCAGGCTGGTGCTTGAACTTGGTGTAGAGCGACTGTTTCTGCGTCTCGGCGATGTGCGACGTGTTGCTGCCACCCATGTTTAGCTGACCGTCGAGCGGTGTCGGCGCCGGCGCGGCCGCCGGAGTGGCCTTCTTCGCCGTGACCTTCTTCGCCGTGATGATCTTCGCGTTCTCGGCGGTGACCCACTTGCCGTCCGGGACGGTAAACTTCGTACTGTCATGCAGTGACGCGGACGTTGTGTATTTCGCATACTTGTTCGACGACCAGCCGGTCTGTGGAAACCACACCTCACGCGCGACGGCCGGCACTCCGTCGTCCGTCTGACTCACTACCAAGCGATACTTGGTGTTTCCGTATTGCCCACGGGCGTACGCGAGCACCTGACCCGGCGCGGCGCTCTTCAGCTTCTCGAAGATCTCATCGTTCGAGATCTTCGGGTTGTTCTTAAGCGTGTACGGCACGTTTACGTTGGCGTCGGACGTGGGATATCCTGCCAACCCCTGAGATATCGCAGGCACGACCTCCGGTGCCTCCGTAGGCGTCCACGCCTGCCAGGTTATCCCAGGAGCGTTTAACATATCGGCTACATCAGACTCACTAAACAATGATGAGACGTGTTCCCACGTGTTGGTGTTCTTGCTGTGCATGAACACCATAGCCATCTTATTGCCGGCACCGGATGTCGCAACCTTGATCTGATACGTGAGTCCCGTGCTAGAAGTGCCTTTTGCGATGATGATTCCGGTGGGCAACTTCAGTACGTCATCCCAAACCTTAGCGGCTACTGGCTGCTCAACGGCGGATGTGTCAGGTCCCACGGTTGCAGGTGTCGGCGCCGGTACCGACACGTTTGGTGCAACTAACTGCCACTTCACATCTGGATCATCAAGTACGGCGACTAGGTCGGCTGGACTATCAAAGTACGCCGACGTAAGAGTGGACCACATACCTGCGTTCGCATCAAAGATCTGAACGTGAATGTATGGGTAGTCCGCAACCATTCGGTAGTCGTTGCCGGCCTGTGACTTACCCGTCATAACAACGGTGTCATTCGGCGCACTCTGAGCTTGTGTCCACAAGTTAGGCACGATTGACGAGTCGGCAAACGACGTCGTATCTGCCGATTTCTTCTTACCCGAGATGTATGCCTGGCCGACCGCCGTCTTAGACCACTTCTGGATCTTCTTCTGGTACGGGTTCGGGTCGGCCGTCTTAAGTTGCTCGTCCAGCGCCTGTAAGATCTGTAACGGCGAAAACTTCGAGTGACCCGGGTCGTCATCACGAACGTTTTGCTTCTGAATCGCGGTGACCGCGTCCCAGATCTTATCGGGCTTCGACCAGTAGCCGACGTTCGCCGTCTTCATAGCCGCCTTGAAACCCAGCTTATCGGCGGCGGTGACCTCGAACGGCTCGGGTTCGGCCGGAGACGTGAGTTCGGGGGCGCCTACGGTCTTCGCACCCGGCGCAAAGGGCTGAGACGTATCATCATACTTATACCACTTAACGCCGACGATGCCCATGTCTATGTTGTAGTCGGCGTGCGACTTGTACGTCCCGGCACTTTGGAACATCGTGCTCGGCGCCGCCTGCTTGACCAGCAGCTCGACGGACGGCTTACCCGTGAATGACGTGGCGGCCAGCATCTTATACTCGCCACCCATGCCGTCGCTGCCGACGGCGAGCACCGTACCGTCCGGGACGTTGCCCACGCCGGCAACGTCGAAGACGGCCTGCGCGGTTACCGGATCCCCGGCGCCGGGAAGCTGCGGTGACGGTGACTTCGGTGCCGGCACGTACCACTCGGTGTTGAACACATACTCGAGCGTACCGGACTTAACCTCGCCGACTCCGAAGCTAGAGATGACGGTTCCGGTGTGCACCCCCACGACGGTGAAGTCACCGTCCGCGTCATAGACCACCTTGTACGAGCCGTCGGTCGAAAACGCCACATCTTCACCAACGGCGTACTTCTTACCGGCCACACCCGGCCAGTTCGAGATGACCTGCTCATTGGTGAAGTTCGGCGTCGCAGTAGGTGTGTTCGGCACCGGTGACGTTGGTGATACCGACGGAGCCGTCTGGTCGCCGACGGTCTGCTCCCACAGCTTCTTTGGAACGTGCCACTCCTGTGATGAGCCCACGCCGCCGCGAATCCGATGAATCACCGATACGTTTGATACGTCACCTACGGGCTCCCACACGCCGTTGGCTTCGAGTAGCTGCCTCTCATAGCCACTGCCCTTGCGTACGATGCGCAGCTTACCGTTGGCCGACCTCGCGATGACGGTGCCCCCGGGGTGCTTCGTCTTAACGACGAAGTCGTGCGCCTTCTTCAGCGAGATGTTCGTCGAGTTTCCTACGATGAAACCGTCGGCAAACGAGTCATCGGTTTCGTAGCCGCCTAGGTCAAGCTCATCACTAACGCCGATCAGGTCCTCGTAGAGTTTCTGCAGATACCCGGGCGAGCCGCCGTACTTCACCGCACCCATCTTATCGAAGAGGGCGACGGCCTCCGCGTCCGTCGTACCTTTCGGCAGCAGCGCCTTGCCGTCCTGGACGGCTTGCCACGACTCCTCGAGAGTCCCGGCTGACCCGCCGGCGTCCTCGTACGTGTTATACGCGTCCTTCTCCTGCTGGGTAAACGAGTCGGTACCTAGGTCATCAAGGCCCTCGAGCAGCTCATCTGCCTCGAGTTGCTCTGCGGCGTGCGACGCCTGCCACAGGTTCGCGGGAACGGGCCACTCGCTCCAAATCTTTTCAGTAACCGCAGCATTCGTCTCAAAACCTTCGTGCGTCCACTCCCCGGCCACGGGAAGCCAGCTCTCAAGCTCATATCCGTCGACGCCATCGACGATCCGCTCCGAGCCATTTGGTGAGTACGCGATCGCCGTTCCCGGCGGATGCTGCACGTTGACGTACTTCTTAACGTCGGCGAGCGTCTGCTGCCCGGTTAGTAGGTGAGGCAGCTCAGGAGCCTTCTTCGTCATATCTGAGGAAGGCTGCACACCCAGCGTCTCGTACGGAGGCATCTGACCGGTAGTAGCCTCATACTCCTCGGTCGTCATAAGACCCTTAGCCCAGAGATCATCCGGGTTGTTAGATCCTACGTCGAGCTCCGGCGTCGGCTGTGGTGTAGGCGTGTCAGTACCTTGATCGCCACTACCGGCCGGGATCACCCACTGTGCATCGTTCTTAAGAATGTCATAGGTGTCCTTCTTAGTCCACTCGGTGCCGCTAACCCACTCACCGGTATCGGTGATCTTATCCTGAATGACATACTTCTTACCGGTCCACGTGACCCGCTGGGTACCATCAGGCGACTCGAGGATAACCGTTCCCGGCTCGTGCTTACCCCAGATCAGCGAGGTGGTGACCTTCGCCGGATCGCCGGGCTTGCCCTTATGACCGGCGGAAACCTGTGACTTCTGTGCGGTACTCTTCTCGGATGCGGCCTTCACCTCGGCCAGCTTCGCGGCGGCCTTCTGACCGGCGTTCGAGGTAGCGGGCAGCTTACTCAGCGTCGTCTGTACGTAGTCCTGCTGGGCTGACGTCAGCTTCTGCCAGTCATCCGCCGTGAGGTCGTCCGCGGCGTTGAGCACCTGTGTGACGGAGACGGTCTTCGCGGACAGCAGCTCCTGGAGCGCGCCCTTCTTAATGAACTTACCGTCCTTGCCCCGCGGGTGCGCGCTCGGCGTCCACTTAGCGGCGGCCACCAGCGACGCGAGCTCCTCATCGTCTTGCGCGCTCATAGATGAGATTATATCACCGGTAATCACACCCAAGGACGACGCATGATCCTCGTTCTGCGGCTCCCACGCCTGGACCACGGGCTACCTACCTACGCGGGTCAGGCGGCCGTCTCGGGAGGACTCACGCGCTCTCCGGAGCGGTCCGTGGATGCGTCGTACGACCAACCGACGCCGCTCGTCGGGCGTCGGTGGCGGTACGGTCGCCGCCGTGGTCGCGTCGGTCGGAGGCTGGTCGTACCGGGTCGTCGGAGGACCGACGGACGGCGCGTCATCGCCGGCGTCCGAGGACTCCGACGTCTCGGCACCCACGGGGCCGCCGGCGTCCGAGGACGCGCCGGCCGTCGGGGCCTCCGGTGACGGGACCGACAGCTCCAGTCCCGTCAGCTCCTTCAGCGCCGGCGCCGCCGTCTGCGGCTGCACGGCCAGCTTCCGGAGAACCATGCTCTCGAGCTCGTCGGTGGTCGGCGCGTCGGCCTCATCGAAGCCCGCCTCCCGCCGCGTCGCCTCATCGCTGATCACCAGCATGTCGCGTAGCTTAAGCGCGACATCAGAACGGTCGGTCCGCTGGGTAAGCTCGGACGTGTCATACCACACCACGATGCGGTTGCCGTCCGACGTCCGAACGGGTTCACCCAGCGATCGCAGCATCGGGTGTAGGTAGCCCACGGTCAAACACTGCACCACGGTCTCGACCTTCGGCGAGATGTGCAGCTTGATGGCACTCTCCTCGAGCTGCCACGCCGCCCAGTGAGTCGTGTTACCCATGCCGGTGAGGACCTCGGCCGGCAGGTTGAGGGTCGTCGCGAGTCGCCGCAACGCCTGCTCACGGTACTGGAACAGCTTCTCATCCAACGGCGTCGCGAAGGTGAGGTGGCGAAACTTTTCGATATACTCGGCGGGTACTCGCAGTGGCAGCGGCGCCGCGGACGCCGGTGAGCCCGGGTTCTTAATCGCCGCGCGCATGATGTCAACCAGCTCGGCGACGAACGGATCACCGGCGTTCTGGTACGCCGGGTTGACCGGGAACGTAACCTCGTCCGGAATGAAGAGCATGCCGTTGAGAGCGACGCGTGACACCAGCGAGGCGATGATCTGTCGGTTATACATGTCGATCTCACGCATGATTGACAACGCGGCCTTCGCCGGCGAGATGGCACGCCACGGCAGCCGCTCGTTTCGGTTCCACACACGACAGACCAGTGACTCACCCGGGAGGTCCACCCAGCGGGACTCGTCGACCTGCACCTGCCACCCACGCCGCGTTCCGGTGCGTCGCCGTCGACCGCCGGTTAGCAACCCAAGTGAGACATCGATCAGCCGCCGTGAGGGGCGCACGGTGTGCACCGGCTGAACGCTCCACACCCGGCCGTGCTCGTCGGGCTCGCCGTCCAGCAGGGTCCCGAGCTCCAGCTCGCCGGGATCGACCTCGCGACCGATCAGGTAGCAGTCACCCGGAACGCTCAACTGGATCCCGAACGACTGGAGCATGCGCGCCTGGCCGTCGGTACCTCCGACGAGTCCCGCGACCAGGTCTACGGCGGGACCCGAGTCCAGTATCTCGGGCTCGTCACCCGCCGGGCCGACGACCGCGGCGGTGAGACGAACGCGGGACATAGCCTCGCCGAACCACTCGACGCCGTAGTTGAACTCACCCAGCCCCTCGTAGAAGTCCCAGGCCTCCTCCTGCCAGCTCTCCGAGATGTACGGACGCTGGATATCGCTGCCGAGCATCAGCTGAGCGGCCGCCGTCAGCTGCCCGGCGAACGGCGCTACCGGACGCCCGTTCGCACCGTGCAACGCAACCTCGTGCGGCAACTGACGCCGCATAACGGCGACGGGACGGTCTCCCACGGGTGTCTCCTCGGCTACTCGACGCGCTCGGGCCAGTGCCAGGTGCCGCCGGCCGGCGCGTGACCGGCGTAGGGTTCGTCGTGCTTACACGCGACCGGTCCGGCTCCGTTGAAGAACAACCCCGTCGGGTTCAACACAACCAGCGCCACGGCGTCGTCGTACCACCACTGCTCGAGCGTCCGGATCGGCCGGCCCTCGCTTTTCGAGTAACTCGTGGCCTTAACCTCGGAGACGGTGACCCACTGTCCGACCTCGGTGATCACCGCGGCGCGACAAACAGGCAGATACTCGCCGCCAGGTGTTCCGAAGCTGGTGTAGTGCACCATGCGACAGACGCTAGGCCTAGTCATCGGCTACCAACTCACCCTCGATGACAACGGTGTTTACTTGTGCCTCGACCTGGTGTCGTCCCGTGTACGCCGGCGGCCGGGTCGCACAACTCGGCGGACACGGTACGATGTGGTCCGTCTTAGGTCCGGCGCAGCGACACTGCCTTACCACGTCACCGTGAACGCAGACGTCGCGAAAGTGGGTACCCGTCATTAGTCCTTCTCCCGTTCCGCGATCAGGCCCGTCACGCCGGAGGACGAGAAGGCGAGTAGAACGGTGATGAGCCAGTGCTGGTCACCCAGCGGGGTCCACGTCCACGCCGCATATGAGATACCCGCACCCACGTACATCGAGACGCACCACGGACACTCCCACAGGTACGCCAGCGATCGCATGACGACGTTGGTGCGGCGTCCGTTCATCGAGACGCGCGAGCGCTCCTCGGGTGGGGCGTCCGCGTAGACGCCCCACCGCCGGACGAACGCCTCGCGCGGAACGGCTACCAGCGGGATCGCGTCGCTGGAGATGAGCCTCGTGACCCGGTGGGTCGCGAGAATGACGAGGAGAACAACAAGCCACAGCGGCACGGTGTTACCGTACCAGGAGGATGGGCAAAGCGGCGCCACCGAATTCTCCAAACCCGGCAGAGGTCCAGGTCGCGGCGGGTTCGAAGAACTTCGCCTAGCTGCCCAGGTAGGCGTGTCTTACCCGCAGTAGCCACGCCTCCACCGCCGCTTCATTGGGTCGATCCGGCAGCACCGACCGACCTCGGTCGAACGCCGTCTCGTAGCTGGACATCATCTCACGTGCGTGCTGAATGTCACCGGCGGCCACCCGCTCACCGAAGTCGAAAAACCTCTGTGGGTCATCCAGTCGGATCATCAGCTCGCCGGTGACGTACAGGTTATAACCCTGCCAGCACAACCTTAGTAGGTGCCGGGCGTGCTTAGCCGTTCTCTTACGCGTGTCGGCGGAGAACGAGCCGTCACCGCGTGACTCGAGCTTGCGGAACTGCTGGGTGGCGTAACCCAGGTAAGCGTCGCGCGTACGTTTTGCCGACAGGAACGCCGTGCGGATATCCACCAGATCACGGCCTAGTGAGGTCTCCGTCTCATACGATTCGAGCCACATCAGCTCCGACACCGTTGGGTTGCCGCCCAGCGCGAGTCGTGCGTACTTACGCACCTCGTGCAATGTCCGGTCCGGGTTGACGGCGACAACCGACTCGGTCGGCGGGTGTAAGCCGTGAAGCGTCTCCGTGCGAACGGCGAACATCCCCAGGCGGTCCACGTCAGAGCCGGGACCGGCCAGCCCATAGGCGGTAGAGCCGACGATGCCGGCCAACAGGATGTTCACCCGACGTCACCACCGTACGGCGCGGCGTCTCGCTCGCACCGCGGACAGAGCCGCCAGCCGGCGTCCACGTGTTCCCTAACCAGCATTACCGCGTCCGTCCGTGACAGCAGCTCGACCGCGTACTCACGCGGCGCCAACCACCCGGACGGGTAACGGTACGGAACGTTGGCCGGGCACACCCAGCGCAGCTGGACGCTAAACCGGTCAGCGAACGGGCTGTCGCTCTGCGGAAAGTACCGGACACCTGACCACCGCGTGTCCACCCGGTGGACCGTCCGCGCAAGCTTGTGACTGCTAACGCCGTACACCAGCTTCCAGTTAGTCGGCAGGTCGATCCGGCTGGGTCGCACAGGTACCACCGTCTTGCGCCGCCGCGTGCGGATGTCCACCACCTCGCCGACCACGTCGACCATTCGGGCTGGCACCGGCAGATTCCCGACACGCGGGTCACCGCGCATGCAGTTCAGGACGCCGCGCACCTGTGCGACGGACAGGCGCGTGCCTACGGCCAGCCGCTCGCGACAGTCGCGCAAGAAGAGGAAGTCGCCCTCGTACCTCTGGACGTAGTCCTCGGCGACGTCCGCGAGACTCGAGTCCTCGCGAACGTGCCGGTCATCGTACCTATCACGTGCTGGGTTCATCACTCGTCACCTTCCTTCCACCGCGCTCCTCGGTAAGTGCGGCGCGGCAGCGGTCGAGCAGCTTATCGTACGTGTCAAGATCTGCCCACTCCGCCGACACGCCGCGAAACAGTCGCAGCGCGTGTACGTACCTGATTCCTAGGTTGGCGGCTAGTTGTACCGCCGCACGGTTGCGACCACCCACGTCATCCTCATCACCTGGAAGCTGTTTTACCTAGGTGTTGCCGTTGCTGATCTGTACACATCAGTGATGTTGATCATCAGGATACTCCGCCTCGAGCTCCGCCTGGCGCTTGCGCAACGACTCAGCACGATCGCCGTACGGATCTTCCCGGGTTAACTCGATCGCCTGGTCCGCAGCCGCCTCGAATCCGCACTCGTCAAAGATCTGCTCGATCAGTAGGTGTAAGTCGCTCTTCGCGTTGCGTAGCGCCTGCGCCACCCGGGACGGGTCACCCGTTCCGCCGAGCTGTTCGACGTGCGTGTCGATGATTGTGTCCACCGTGTGCTGTGCCCTGTCCTGACGCATCTCGATCCTCCTAAGTATTACGTTAGTCGTACGTTATTCCCACAGCTGCCAGATCGTGTCGACCGCGTCCTCGACGTCGCCGCGACGCTCGATCCGCGCTCGCCAGTGCAGTGGCCAGACCGACTCGCCGTGATAGGCGCCCACGATCGCCCCGGTGATGCAGGCGATCGAGTCGCTGTCACCCGACGTCCTCGCCGCCATCGAGATCGCTACCGGCGGCACCCCGCCGAACCGCACGGCGAAGTACAGCGCGCAGGCCAGCGCCTCGTCCGCCGTCCACGCCGCGCCGAGCGTCCGGCAGACGTCATAGGGCGTCTGCGAGTCGGCGAGCGCCATCATAACGCCTCGGATCGTGTCGGCGATCCGGTCCCACGCCCGCTCCATGACGACCTCGGCGCTTAGGTTGCCCCGGGTCACCCAGCGGGTATGCAGTCCGCGCAGCCACCGGTCGCGGTATATGCCCCGCTGGGTGTACGCACGAGCCAGCAGCATGCGCGGCAGCTCGACCAGGTCGGCGCCCTCCGCGGCGTACCGGATCGCCAGCGCGGTCAGCTCGGTGGCCGCGATCGCCACCGGGTCGCCGTGGGTCAGCGCGGCCTGCAGCTGCGACGCCGAGACGGCCAGGTCGGCGTCCGGTAGCAGCGCGGTCGGCGCGACGCGCATGTTGGCGCCGCAACCTCGGGACACGGTGGTCGCCGTCGTCCACGCCTCGTGACGAACCCGGGCGATCGCCAGGCGCCGCACGGACGTCACGCACGTGACGCCCGGCGCGCGAGATGGGTCTTGCACCGCCCAGCGGAGGAACTCGGTCGTCAGGGTGCGAACCAGCTCGTTGGGCCCGAACCAACGCGCGGCGCCGACGGCCCTCGCCACGGCGAGGGTCATCTGGGTGTCGTCCGTGAACAGCGCTGGCCGGGGCAGCGACATGACGCCGTAGCTCCCGTACGTACGCTTGATGTGCTTGAGGGACATGAACTCGGTGGGTCGCCCGAGGGCGTCACCCAGGGCCAGGCCGTAGAACGAGCCGGCGATCTTGTCTCGCGTGATCATCTTTCGTCACCTTCCACTCAAGATAGCCGCGTCTATGAGCAACGCCTCAACGAGATTCCAATTTTTAACGTGTGCCGCACGCATAATATCTGGATACAACATAGTGGCATCCAACGCATCTCGCTGTGCTGAACGTAGATCAAAGTGTTCTGAGACCTCGGCGTACGCTGTCATTCGCTGACGCATGTCCATGTCGGGCATTTGGTGCTCGGGTCGACCGTTCATCGATTCATCCTTCAATCAGTTTTTATTCTCTACGATTATTATATCATATATCACACCACCGAGCAACGCTCGGTGGTGTGATATGATGATAAGTTTTCGTCAGAGCTGGGTGTCACCCAGCGGGTCGACGTCCTCGGACTTATCGACGATCTGAGGCTCCTGGGTCGGCGACACCGGTGGCACCTGCGGCTTCAGCGGCACGTACACGGCTGCCATGAGGAAGAGCAGCCGCGGGTACACGTACGACTGGATCGTCGCGCCGTCGATGTGATCCTTGATCTCGCCGGGCGAGACGGGTGTGCCGCCCACCTCGTGGGTACCCCGCTTGGCACGGCCCTTCGTCTCGATCAGGTCGCCAAAGCTCATCTCATCGTCATCGAGATCGTGAACCATCGCCCACGTAGCGGCCAGACGACCCACGTAAATCTTGAGCTCTGGGTCGGTGTTGTTCACCGCCACCTCGAAGATGACCCGATCCTCAAACCACATGTCGTAGACGGACCACGTCTTCTCGTCGACACGGTAGACCAGACCCGTGCCGTTCCCGTCCTTCGCCACTGCGCTCAACTCCTCATCGCTCATCACTCGTCGGACTCGTCGGGACGGCCACCAGCCGCCGACCACCCCCGCGCGCGGGTGGTTTCGTCCTCAGACCAGCGAAACGCTCTGCACAACGGCGCGCCCGGTCGCGTCGGCCAGCGCCTGGGCGAAGCTGGCGCGACGTCGCTGACCGCGCGCCTGGTCACCCGCAATCATCGTACGTGACACGTCATCCCAAATGAACCATGCGCCGCTCAGCTTAAAGGCCTCGAGCCGGCGACCCAGCGCCTCAGAGACCAGCTTCATGATCTGGTCCGCCTCGACCTCGCCGGGCCGGCGCGACGCACCGGTGATCTCGATGCTACCCAGTGAGTTGACCTTGACGTCCACGGCGGGCTCCCTCATCGCTCGACTACCTACTACAACCATTATATCACATTACCGCACGACCGGGCAATACGGTCGTGCGGTAATCTTGTGTGATCTGCTACGCGTCGGGCGTCACCTCGGTCGGCTCACCCGCGACGATCGTGACGCGCTCGGTGAGACCCGCGACCACGACGATCTGCAGGTCACCCGTCACCGTCGTGCCGTTGAACGACGCCGTAGCGTGAACGTTCGCCGTGCCGAGGGTTCCCGTCGCGGCGGCCACCGCGGTGCCGTCGCCGTTGTCGGTGAGGTTGATGATCGCCGGGTCGTCCACGGTATACGTCACCGTCGCACCCGCCGGCGTACCCACCGGGTTGCCTACCTCGTCCGTGAACTGTACGGAGAGAGGTACCTGCATGTCGGCCCTGAGGTCCACGCTAACTCCTGCCTTCCTGTCGAAGCGACCGAATGACCGAATGTGTATGATCCGGTCGTCCGGTGTGGTTGGGTATGGCACACCCACGCGTATGACCAGTCGCGGCGGTGTGCAACACTTGGTGCGTAGCCTGATCGAGGCGACGACGTCGCCTAGGTCGATGTCGATGATAGAACCTCCTATCGACCCGGCCGTAGGTACGGCTACCACCGTAGCACGCGTCAAAGATCGTTTACGCGTTATCAGCGCCGCAGGTCGTAGATCTTATGTGTTACCTTGAGTGGCTTGTCGTCGGGACCCTTCACGTAGTCGTCTACCCACATCCGCCGGACACCCGCCCGGCCCGGTCCCACGCGGTACCGGTGCCAGTGCCCGTCGACCACCCAGCGGCAGCTCCAGTCCACCTCCCGTGACTCGCGCTCCCGGTCCGGGTCGGGCACGCTGTGACGCCGCAGCGTCACGACGGTCACCTCGCCGGAGGCCATACCCTCCCGGGCGGCACGCTTACGTGTGGTCTTCGCGGCCGGTCGGCGTGCGGTGGTGGTGACCCGCTGGGTCATCAGCTCGAACATCGCCAACATAAGCCGGAACGAGTTGGTGAACGGACGCGGCTTCTCGGTGTCCCACCGTTGATCCTGCTGTAGTTGACTAAGCGGCAGACGCTTCGGATCGACCGTACGAGGTCCTACCTGCGAGCCGTCCTTCAGCAGCTCGGCGCCGATCAGGGACAGGTGACCAAATGACTCGCGGTACCGGCGCTCTCCGATCTCCTCGAGTATCTTAGCTGCGTAGAAGTCTGGCCGCCGATTCACGTCGTTGTACATGACGAAGAGTGTCGCGTCGCTGACCTCGTTGCCGTCGTGATCTAACACGTCGCGTTCAATCACACCTGTCTCGCGGTATCGCCGCGAGTCCTCCGGGTCCCGCACGCTGATGACCTTCATCGGGCCCCACGCGACCGCGTGCACCAGCATCTCGTTGCCCCACACATCACCCACCGACAGCGGCCGATCGAGCACCGCGAACCCGGCGGGCGTCGGCGGCGACGAGACGTCATACGTGTCGTCATCATTCAGACGGATTGCGGCGCGCTCGACGAGCGTCACCATGTCTGCGCTTACGTGGTACGTCGACGCCACCCGAATGTGACGCCGCATGACATCGGGCATCATTTCCAGCGTCCGCTCACCCAGCGCCTTGCTCCATGCCGGACCGAGCGTTCCGACCACCACCTGCTCGAAGCTGGGTTGTCCCATGCGCAGCAGCAGGTCGAGCTGCTGGTGCACCGCGTCCTCAGGTCGGACCGGTGCGTCCTCGTGCGTCACGGCGTCGTCAGAACGGAGTCGACCTCGACTCGGTAGACGACGTCGGCGGAGACGTCGGGCATCGCGATCGTCAGCGTCGGACCGGTCTTCACCTCACACTCCTGCTCGAAATCCGCGCCCTGCAGACCCCACGTGTCGAGCCGCAGCGAGGTGTAACACAATGTGCCCTCGGTGGGCAGGCCGCGCAGCCGGGCGGCCTCGATCCGGCCCGTGACGATCCCGCAAACGTCCTCGCCCACGGTAACCACCCGGCGGCGCTCGCCGCTCGGCCGGACGAGCACCATACCGGGCCTCAGGTCACACATGGCCACCGGAACGGTCTCGACCGTTGCGTAGTACCGGGCGCCCTCAGCCTCGGCGCGTAACGTCTTAGCGGACTTCCTAGCCACCGTCATCACCTCGTCGTGTTGTGCTTCCGTCCTGGTTCTACTATAGCACATCATCACGCCACCGAGCAACCCCGACGGCGTGATGATGTGCTATGTGCTGGTGCTACCCGGTTGACCTCAACAGCTCCGTGAGAATGTGATTGACGTCATCACTCGGCCCGTGTGCGTACCGCCACGCGACCAGTTCGATCTCACTGGGAGAACCCTCGAACTCGACCTCGGGCCACCCGCCGCCGGTGCGAACGCCGGTGTCACGCCACGTCACCGACGTGCTCGCCGTGAGGCGTTCGACCGTGCGCCGGAGCGCCTCGTTATCGCTCACGCCGTCAGCCTGGTCACCGCTGAAAACCACATCCACCTTGATACTCATCACGCCGTCGCTCCTCACTCGTCGCGGTCCGTTCTGGTTTTCATTATATCGCAACACCACACCACCGGACAACCCGGTGGTGTGGTGTCATCGGCATACCGCCTACTTAGTGACCAGGGTCAACGACGGCGTCTTGATGGTCATCGGCTCGTCGGTGACCAGCCAGCGACCGTTCCACTGCACCTCCATCCCGGTGTCCGTGAAGAAGTAGATGCCTCCCTCGTCCCCGCCGAACGACCCGTCATCGGTGGGACCCTGCACCACGGTTGGGCAGTAAGACGATGTACACGGGTCCACGATCGAGTCCGTTGGCGTGAGTTGTGCGCCGGTCGAGGTGACCTTGCCCTTGATGACGAAGTAGGCGTAGATCCCGCCGGTGTCCGCGAGTAGGTAGATGTACCGCAGCCGATCTGACCTGTTGTTACGATTGAGATGCTCGATGATGTTGCCGCGTTCGAGCGAGTCGTTCAGGTTGGGTACCTTGTCGTTCTTCTTCTGTGCTTCGAAGTTGGCCTGCGCGACCGGGTCGTTCTGCGGGATGCTCTCGTCGCCCCCACACGAGCTGGCGCTCACGGCGACCAGCGCGATCAGCGCGACCGGTACGACGAGTAGGTGCTTCCACCTGATGTTGATCTCGAACCTCACTTAGTGGTCTCCTTACAGTCGGTCTTCGGGTCTGTGTCATCAATCTGGTACGGTAACGCGGGATCGCGCCACCCACCGCGTGAGATCTTGTTGGCCTCGGCGTTGTAGTCACCCACCATCTGGGCGCACCGGTTTCTCTGCCCGGCGAGGGTGTCTCTCCAGAAGATGCGATCGGTCTCGTTCTTCGCTGCGATCGCACCGGCCAGAGCTCGCGCAGACTCGTCGATCTTACGATCCACGGCGAGGATCTGGTTGTACTGCGTGTGAAACCACTCCTGGGCGTTGACCCGGTTCCGACCGTCATTGACGATCTTGGTCTGCTCACCGGCGCCCTTCACACCGGACGTGACGACGCCGAAGTACCAGATCGCGGCGCCGATCGCACCGATCACCACGACAATCACGACGATTACCACGATCGCCCGCCAGCCGACGGCGCGCGTGATCGCGCTGCCCTCCCGGATGTCCCTCTTCGTCTCTCGATCCACCTAGCTCCTCCTCATTAAGACGTTTAACGTTACGTTATGTCTCTGACGAATCTCCCACTACGGCGGCGCTCGACGCCTCCTCTCTTACGTAGAGATCACCCAGCGCCTCGATCAACATCTCGCTCTCCACCGGGCAGTCGGGATGCCGCGCCGCGCGCATCTGCTCGACCAGCGTTATCGGCTTTCGGGTTCGCAGCAGCTGCGCGCGACAGTGCGTGCACCGCAGCACGAGCTCGCCGCCGGCCGCGTACGTCTGAACGTGGCTGATCTGGATGTCGAACGGCCTACTCACGGCGAGCTCCCTTCGCTAGGAGATCATAAATGCGACGTTGCACCCGACCACACCGACTAGACCTACGAGTAAAGCGGCGCGTACGCGGGTACCTACGCCCAGCATCCTAGCATCATCCTATCGTCGGCGATACGTTTACGTCAAGTACGGCACAACCTCGATCGACTCATACAGTTCCGGTCGCAGATCCGTGTCTTCCTCGCACCGGTCGATCAACACCTCGAGCGCCGTCCTGGTACCCACGAAGGGCACGGTCAGGTGACCAAACTCATTCATCATGTCACCTATGTCAAAGACGACGTCAAGCCCGGCCACCAGGTCACACAACGCCTCGTGCAGATGTACGATCCCGTCCGCGGCGTGATCACGCGTCACCATGTTAGTGATGTCGAGTCGTACCGTGTGCGTCATCACAGATCATCGCCTCATCCGATTAACCGGTTGCTGGTTCTATTTTATCATACATTACACCATCGGTGCAACAAGCAACGTACCTGTTGCTGATCACTGCATCATGTGATAAAATAGCCGTAGAGCACGGCGACGATAGATGGGAGCCCGAAGTGGACCTAAAACTAGCCGTAACACAGCAGTGCCGCAAGCACACGCTGAGCTGTCCACCCAGCTGCTGGGTACCGGGACGAACACTGCTGAGCGTCTTCGACGGCAAGCTAGCACACGCATGTACGTTCAGCGAGCCCGATGCCGCCGTGGCGTACGGCGAGGTTGAGCGACTCCAACTAGAGAGCCGTGCCGCCGCGTACAAGGTGATGGGTCTGGACGCGCCGACACAGTTCCGCATGTGGCAGTTCCTGATCTACGACGGCACCAACGCGCCTCCTTCCGACGTCTGGGCGCGGCCGGTCGGCTAAAGTACAACGCACGTAGGCGCACGTAGGTGCACACCACTAAGGTGTGCACCTACGTGCGTTTTCATCGAACTCCGACCAGCGAGTCTTGCGGTGAGATCCCACCCAGGATGTCGGCCTCCGCGAACGCTGACATGACGCTCGGCGACACACCCGGTGCGTCGTGACCCGGGTCGAAGAACGCCAGTAACAGCGCCTCCGCGCGGTCTGGCGAGACGCCGAGGCGCTTAATGGCGTCGACCTTGCGCTCGATCTTAATCTTACCGTAGGAGTCCAGGATCTGATACCGCGGGGCCGTCAACTCGTGAACCACCTGGTCGTCCACCTCGGTGAGGTCCCACAGACCCAGGCGTGAGTTCTCGCGACCGACGCCCCACCAGAGCTCGGCACGCTTATTCAGGTACTGCCTCTCCTTACCCGGGCTAGGACCGGCGCCGAAGTTAACACGCACGACCTCCGCGTTGTGCGTCGTGTCACCGTGCAGCGCACCCGCCGAGTTGTGCCGGCTGGACAGCTCGCGCAGCCGTCCCGCCAGCCCCCAGCCGATACCTGTCACGTCAATCTTTACCCGGGTGACACCCCACTCGTTGATCTTCTCGACGAGCTTGCCGACCGACCGCATCGGATCCTCGTCTACGAACACCTTCTCGCGTCCGGCGCGCGGTCCCCGCCGCTCGCGAATGACCGTGCGGTCCCCGCCGGCACCGACGTCGATCCCCGCCTCGACCGCTCCGATCTCGGGCAGCTCCAGCACGCGACACGAGGCCACCCAGCGGTGGGGAATCGTCGAGAACGGGTCACCCTGACCCGGAAAGTTACCCTCGCACTTCGACTGGAACAGGGCGCTGTCCTCGCCCCAGTCGCCACGTCGCTCCTCCACCCAGCGCTCGCTGATCAGGTTCTCCAGCAGACCACGCGACACACGCTCCCCGCTGTACGCGGGTGTGTCGCGGTAGCTGATGTGGATCACGTTCCACGGCGATCCCGGTCGGCACCGGTTCTCGAACTCGCCGGGTCCGTCCGGGTTGCCAATCGCCAGCTGGCGCGCGTACTCGTTCGAGGCCAGCGACGACCCCTCGTTCCACAGGTTCTTCGGGATGCCGAACGCCTCGTCGTAGATGACGAGAAGGTACTTGGCGTGCATGCCCTGGAACGCCGCCTCCTCGTGGTCTGGCGGCTTCCGGCCGAGCGCCACGAGCTGCCGGCCCAGGTACCAGTCGCGCAGGTGACAGATGCCGGCCAGGCCGATCCGCGTGTGCAGCTTGTTGATCTCATACCACAGAACGGCGTCCACCTGCTTACTGGTCGGCGCGGTCGTGATGACGCGCGCCTCACCCGCCGGGTGAACGTCCAGCCACCAGCATGTGATCAGCGCCGAGACAAAGCTCTTACCGGTGGAGTGACAAGATCTCACCGCCGTGTTGGGATGATCCCGCACCGACTCCATCACGACACGCTGGCGCGACCAGATCTCGACGCCCGCACGCTCCGTCGCCCACGCCGCGGGGTCGGTTCGGTACCGCAGGTTGGGTGGGTCCACCATGTCGGCGGCCAGCGCGTACGCGGATCCGTACTCCGGAGGCGGCGAGCGCATGTGGTTCCGGCGTGCGTCGATCACGATTCCACTATACCGTACGCTACTGTTAGAAGGCCCTTCGCACGTGCGGGATCACATACCGCACCTGACAGCTGTCGACGTCCTCGTCAGGTGACCCAGGCACGTGCTGCCAGTCCACCTTGATCGTGCATCGCAGGCGACCCATGCCGGTGATGTGCGGCGAACCGGCCGCCAGCTGTACCGCGTCGCCGGCATCCGCGAATATGGTTAGGTCCCACTGTGAGAGCGTCTTCGCCTTGAGCTCGTCGAACCGCTTGCCAGCGTACCACGTGATGAACGGATACCGGTCGCCGGGTACGTACGAGACGATCAACGTGACGCGGTAAGGTCGCTCGCGTTCCACATCGGCCACCGAATACCGGGCGACCCCCAGACCCACGGCTACCACCACGATCACAGGAATCACGAGCTTCCGCACCAGCCACGACCGCAAGGTTATCGTCTGCGTCACCGCTTATCATCCTCGCATCTCTCATATCTCATATCTGATCACACGCACAGGTTACGCAGGTGGCACAATCATCGTTAGACGACACGCACTTCGACCGCGCACCGGCCCGCGTACCACATCCCAGTTCACCCGTATCTTACACTCGATATATGACATGCCCCCGGGATCGGTGGACCGAACGTCTATGACAACCACGTCACCTGGTTGTGCGTATCGCGTAACATCCCAGCGACCCACGCGTTGACTTATGTGGTTTTGCTCAGAACCGATCTGCCACGTCAACTCGGCGTGTCGCATCGGCTCTACGATCACCTCGATGGTGACCCTCACCCGTCCGTGACGTCGATCGGCGTTCGGCGAAAACCACGTCATAAGACCTACCACCACGCCTAGCGCGACCAGCGCGGCTGTGATCTTATGACGTATACCGGTCAGCACAGTTTATCATCCTCTCGTTGAACCCGGTACGCACCGTGACTCTCACGCACCAGTACGCCGTGCAGTATCATGTCAGCCACCGCGCGGTCCACGACCCAGTTCATCGTGTACCTTCGTATGTTGGGTAGGTCATCCCAGTACAGGTAGCACCGGATGCGACCGCGGGTCACCGATATGCTAGGAATCCAGTCCTCGACCAGCTCGACCACACGCTCGTAGAGCTCCAGCCTCTCGGCCATTACCCGCTGGTTACGACGCGGGTTAGGAATGATCAACGAGCATGCGTAGCAGTGCGGTGCGTGACTCTCGTGTCGCAGCCTCATCCGATCACCGTGTGATGACAGAACACCGCGCCGCGCGGAACGTGCGTTGTCGTCGTCTCATGCTCCGCCGACTCCTCGACGCCGTTCACTATGATCTGACAGTCCACGGCGTACGGCTTGTCGGCGTTCGCCTGGATGTTCGCCACGACGTCAAACGTCGCCGTCTCGCCACGCCTCAACACAACCTCGCGTGACCACGGCGGCTTAGTGGTGTCATCATAACCCACCAGCTCGCCGCGCACACGTGATTTACCCGTCGCGTGAATGTGCACCGCTCGCCACGTCGATCGCACGTACATGTGCACGATCCGCTCACCGTCATCCGTCCACGGCGGCGTGTGTACGTTTTCGGGCAAGATCGACCACGTGAACGCGCCGATCAGCATCACGATGACGCCGGTCAACCACATCTTAACCTTCGTGGCGAGGATCACCGACCGCGCCTCCCGCCCGCCGGGCTACACCGGACGCACACGTACGCGTACCCGACGACCACCGCCACGACCAACCCGGCCGCACCGAGGCACCACCACTCACCCACCACACACACACACCTCATCTCTCGTCGCACCGCCGGTCAGCGACGGTGTCGTCCTCGTTTCACCGTGTAGTCCAGCAACAGCATCAAGCAGGCCACACCGCACACCAGCAGACACACCGCGATCAGTCCCAGCAACCCGTCCAGACCGAGGGCGCCGAGGACACCGCCGAGCATGCACAGTGCCAGGATCGCGACGATCAAGATCCTACCGAGCACCCAGCGCATCAGGAGTCACCGGGCCAGACCGGATTGCCGTGCTCGTCGACGTCAACCTGGTCGCCGGGCAGTATCTCACACTCCTCCGGGTAGCAGCCGTATCGCGCACGAAATGACTCGCGTTGGAAGTTGATAGCATCCTGGAGCTCCACCGGATCGTCGGACAGCAGAGCTCGCAGAACCTCGGCGGGTCCGCGCTCGATGTACAGCACTAGGTCACCTCACCTCGTGTGTTGCGTAAGACCAAATGTCCGTTCTCGTCCATACGCACGCCTATGCTGTTCACAACACACGTCCGCTCATAAACCCACGTCCGATCGTAAACCAGACGTCGTCGAACGTCGGCGTCTTACCCAGTGTCACGGCCGCCACGCTGCCGGCGTGAAACAGCATCACCTCACCCTGCCGCTCCACGACGCAGTCTCCGCCGAGGTCGACCTGGGGCCTCAGGTTATCGCCGCGTACCTGAGCGACAAAGTAGCATTCGATCACGCCCGCGGCGTAGAGCGCGTCTCGCGTCTGGTGCAGCGCGGTGACGTGTCCGATCATCACACGAGGTGAGTGCAACATAACCGGAACGTTGATCGACCTGAGTTCCCACGGCTTGCCGCAACTTAGCGCTCTTCCGTCCGCCGACACGACGCTCAGCGGTGCCAGCTTAGCCACCCAGCTGTACAGGTCGAACAGCTTGGTGGTCACCGAACCTCTAGCTTGGCGCCCGGAGACCGCCGGATCTCGGTGCCGTCCGCGGTCGTCAAGACGACGATCTGGTCCGCGCCCTCGCCTCGAACCGCAGTCGCCACGATCTTATGGTCGCGGCCAAACAGCACCACCGTGTGTCTGTTCGCGCGAATCATCGACGCCGACTTACGTGGCATACCCGACACCCCGATCATCACTTGTCCGTCGTTCAGCATGGATATATCATACCATACATCACACGGCCGTAGCCGACACATTGCGATAAATGTCCTACGAGTTTCCGGTGCTACGGCCGCTGGTCCGCGACGTACGCGGTGACGCCGTCGGCGAACGACCGAGCGCCCTCGATCCGGCCCTCTGACAGCCCGGCCGCGCGTCCCGCGTCCGTGCCCACGGCGAGTCCCGCGTCGTAGCCGTAGACGTATTGGGGGTGTACCGGGTCGGGACCCGGGACGGGCTCGGTGACCGGTCCTGACATCGCAATCATCTCCAACAGGGCGTTGTACTCGGGGGCGCGAACGTTGCCGGGTGCGGTCAGTCGACCGCCGCTGGTGTGGAAGTGCAACCACCGGACGCACCGGTTCTGGACCGCCCAGCGATAGGAGCGAAGCATCCAGTCGGCACACATCACACCGGACGGGTCCAGGTTCACGGCAAAGCCGTTCGCCTCGGTGATGCGCTCGTGGTTCTCCTCGTAGAGTCCCCACGCCGGGACGCCCACCTCGTCGCCGAAGCTCAGCATCAGCGCGAAGGCCTCGGCCGGATCCTCGTAGTGATCGATGTCCGACTTCTTCGCGTACGACGGATACCAGTCCCACCCGATGATGTCCACCAGCTGGGCGAGGTCCGGCGTGATGAACCGTCGCAGGTCGTCGGGCGCGTACACCCGGGCGCGCTGTACCGTGGCCACGACGACCAGCTGTACCGTGCCGGCGGCGCGCAGCGGGTCGCTGCGCGGAAACATCGTGTCGAGCTGCCGGTACACCGACAGCAGCTGGGTCGGCGTCACCTTCTTCTCGAACTCGTGGTACCCGATGACGTCGACCTCGAAGCCGCGCTGCACCAGCTCGATGACCTCACCGCGCAGGTTCACCGGCACCGTGAGCTGCTCGAAGCTGATCGAGACGCGCATTCCGGCGTGGTTCGGCAGGACGCCCAGCGCGCCGGCGCCCGAGTTGATCGTGCTGGTGCCGAAGAACTTCCGAACTCCCGTGGTACCTGGATACTCGACGAGCAGGCGGGCGGCGGCCTCAGCCTCACTCTCACCCTCGTTGCGTCCGGGACTCCACCCGGTAGGTAGCGGTACGGACACCGTGGCCTCCTCGCCGTCGGGGTCTGCGGTACGTCGACAGCATAGCATCTCGCGCAGATACCGTGCCTCGCGTCGCACGGTGGCTTACCGGCGTCGGTGTCGGCTGTGAATCACGACCAGAAAGTACATCACACCGATGATCCCGCCGCAGGACACAGCGCACGTGAAGCTCGGACCGACAACCTCGTTGATGAGGTCCCAGCCACTCACAGCCACTCGGGATGATCGAGCGTCCAGCGAACGGTCTGCCGCACCGACTCCTCCAGCGACACGGGCGACTTCCACCCCGTCGCCGCCAGCTTCGAGCCGTCCAGCGCGTACCGTAGGTCGTGGCCGGGCCGCGACTCGTGCCAGTTCACGGGTATCCAGCGGAGTGATCGCCCTATCTCGTCGGCGATCATCTCCGCGAGTGCTAGGTTATCCACCTCGCGGTTGCCGACGACGTTGTACCGCGCGGGCCGGTCGTGGCCGTCGGCGTACGCGGGAAGCCCCATCGGACCGGTGTGCCCATCCTGGAAAACGAAGTCCGGTGAGTAGCCCGGCTCGTCGAAGAGCCGCACCAGGTGCAGCCACGCGTCGGCGAAGTTGCGAGCGTGAATGTAAAACCGTGAGCCGGCCTCCCCGTTTGGACCGACGTGCACCGTCAACTTCTCGCCGCGCGTCACGGCGCGCATGATCTTCGCGAAGTACTTCTCGGTGTCTTGCATCTCGCCGAAGAGGTTCATCGTGTTCGTGACCACAAGTGGCACGCCGTACGCCCGCCAGTACGAGATCGCGATGGCCTCCTGGGCTGACTTCGAGGCTGAGTACGGGTTGCTAGGTACGTGTGGGTCCCACTCCCGGTAGTTGACGCCGTTCGGCGCCGGTCCGAACACCTCGTCGGTCGACATCTGGAGAAACAGCCGAGGCTTCACGCGCCGTGCGTATTCTAAGACGTTGAGGATGAGCTCCACGTTGTTTCGCACGAACGGCACCGGGTCCTCGAGAGACCGTTCCACGTGTGACTCGCTGGCGATGTTGAGGACGTAGTCCACCTCGCCCCACCGCCGTGCGACCGTGTCGGCGACCGGTGCCGTCAGGTCGCACATGTCTACGCACACGCGTCGGTGCCAGTCGTCGTTGCTCCGCAGCGCGGATGCGATTCGGTCCGAGTTGCCCCGGTGACGAAACGTCACGGGACAGATGATGTCCCAGTCGGTGTTCATCAGTAGGTGACGTAACACGTGGGACCCGGTGAACCCGCCCGCCCCCGTCAGCAGAACTCGCCTCATAGTGCTGATCCTAGCACACGGACCGGCCGCGCGGAGGATGCGGCTCCGCGCGGCCGGTCCGATCGGCACTAGGGGTGTGTTTTCCGGTTACAGCCAGCTGGGCGGGCCAAACACGATGAGCGCCAGCACAAACGCGATGCTGATGCCGATCGCGGCGGCGATGACGTTTTTACCCAAGCCACCCTTACTCTTTCCCAAGTCTCTCTACCTCCTCCCAGGTACCCGGCGTCGAACCCGCGTACGTCTACGCACTACGCGGTAGCGAAAAACAAGACGCCGCTCAGCAGCAGCACCCCGATGAGTATACCGCGCCACACCGGACGCTTCCACATCATCATTAGACCCAGCATGATGATGCCGACCGACACGACCCGGTAGTGCTCGGTCACGAAGTTGGCGAACCCGTCGAACACCGAGTCCTCGTTCAACCCGTCCGCCGGGTTGGGGACGGGAACATCCACGTCGGGGATCCCGGCGACTCCGGTACCTCCGTGGATCACGCCTATCACCTCCTCCCTACGTCTCGTTCACCCGGTCAGCCGGGTTCTACCGCGGCTGAAAGTTCGCCGTAACCCACAGGTATACGATCACCGTTACCACAGCGACCAGCAACGCGAATAACGCGGTTATCAGTTTCCCCCTCACGGTAGACCCCGTCCGTACGTCAGCACCAGGTAGGTGAACACCACCGTCGCCACCACCAGCGCACCGAACGCCACGATCAGTCTCCTAATCGTAAACACCTACGCACAACCTCCTATCATATGTTACGGTCAGGACTCGCGGCGAGGTCTGGGCCGCGGAGGATCACACTGGCTAGCGGTTCATGTAGCAGCGAACGGAGCCGGCATCCGTCCGCTGGGAGTCGTCGACGACCTCCACCTTACCGGTTCGCAGGTTCTTCTTCACGAGGCTGCACGTCACCAAGCCCTCACCCTCCTGGGTCACGGACAGCAGTACCCTGTCGGTCTCCAGGACCACCTTCTTCCGCTCCCAGTTGTACGGGGCGCCGTACGGAACGGAGGACAGGTCTGGTTGCGGAACGGTGTTCACGCTGGTACGAATCGTCAACATCTTGCTGTTCGGCAGTCGCTGGACGTAGAGCTTGAGCAGCACGCGGTCCGGATCGGGCTCCTTACCCGGCCGCAGCTGCGGCGCCTGAAGCCACAGGCCGGCCGCGACCAGCGCGGTCACAAAGACGGTCGTGGCGGCGGTTAACAGTCGTCGTCTTACGCGCGTCAGCACGCGTTCCATCTCCTCGTCGGTCGATCTCGTTCGGTCTCCTACAGTCCTCGCGCCGCCTGTGCCCGGAGGAGCACGGCCTCGAGGTGCGCCCGTGTCGGAAGACCACACGTGCCGCACCCCCAGATGTTTCGCTCCCGGTCGATCTGCTTATAACCGTCCTGCCGGTTGTGTCGGTGACCACACGAGCAGAAGCTAGGTCCGATCACCCGAACCATCCCCAGGTCAGAACACCCGCGACGTACACGGCGATCATCGCCAGCATACCGGCGGCGAGAGTGGTCAGCCCCACCAAGAATCCACGCACTTCATCTCCTCATCAACGCGGGCAGGTCACCCGCGCGAACCCGGCCGCCGCGCTCCAGCTCGACGCGTCGCGGTCGCCGGTGCTCCGGGCAACCGCGCCGGTGGATGATCCGCCCGCCGGTCGCCGGCACGTAGCAGTTGACGCAGCGTGCCCAGGACGGCAGGTCGATCGGCGTCCTCATGTTGTCATTATATCATACATATGCGATCTCCAACACACCTAGTTGGCCGCGATCAGGGAGACCACGGAGGCCACCGCGCTCACGACGGCGGTGAACGTGACGACCACCGCGATAAGTCGCTCGACCGGTGACCAGCGCGCGGCTCCGGCCCGGCGCAACGCCGCCTCCAGATCCCGCTGGGCGATCGCCGATGACTCGACGCCGTCCGCGACACGCTGGATCTCCTGGCGCAACTTAGGTAGCTCCTGAAGCTCCTCGGCAACCTTCTCCTGGGATCCGTTGATTCGATCAAAGTGTCGTCCGTACTCCGCGAGACGTTCGGCGATGCCGCCGTCCATCTCGCCGCGCTTATAGGCCTCTTGCGGCGTCTCTCCCACCGTCATCGCGCACACCTCCCGCCCGTCGTGCGACGAACGTCGACCCGTTGCACGGCATCATATCAGGAAGGTCTCAGCCGCACCCCGCGGCGATCCCGCGAATACGTAGGAACGGCGCCGGGTCCGTGAACGATGTGATGACGACATTCGGCTCGGTCGCTCGCGCCACCCCTAGGTGAAGGTGCGGCCCGGTCGCGCGACCCGTCGCGCCCACGCGGCCGATCACCTGCCCCGCGGCGACCCGCTGGTCGGTCCGGACCGAGACCGTCGACGCGTGTGCGTAGAACGTGGACCAGCCGTCGAGGTGCCGCACGATCACGGTGTAGCCGTAGCCGGACCAGCGCCACCCGGCCTGGGTGACGGTGCCGGCGCCCACGGCGCGAATCGTCGTGCCGTACGGCGCGGAGATGTCCACGCCCTCGTGCGTCGTGCCCCACCGAGGACCGTAGCACGACGACACCCGGCCGCCGAGCACCGGGCTCACCCAGCGGGAGGTCACGGGCACCGGGCGCGGAGTCGGCACGGCGGAGACCGCGCGACCGCGTCTCGCGGAGCGCGACGTGCGCAGCTCGACGACCTCCGGACGTCCTCCCTCGGCATCCCGGTGGTCCGGGGCGTAGTTGCCTGATGAGGGCGGGTGTTCCGTGACGCTCGAGGCGCTGGGGCGCTCGGACGTGCCGGTACCGGCGGGTCCGGCGACCCCGGAGGAGGCGAGTAACCCGCCGGCCAGGAGGAGCACCGCCAGGACGCCGCGCGTCCGGTACGAGGCGGGCCCGGCCGGCCGGTGCGATCGCAGGTTCGGGGTGCGGCGGTGGGAGCGGATGACGGGCTCCGTGGCGCGGACCCGCGGCGGTCCCGCGGTGCGCAGGTGCCGGGGTCTGTGGTGGGTAGCGGTGGTTGACAGGACAAGCTCCTAGGTCGGCCCGGGGCCCTCGCGCGCCCGCCGGGCCGGAACCCGTCGATACCGGGTCCGGACCGGCGGCCCGGGCGTGCGTGTGATGCCTTGCCTTACCCGTGCTCGGACCGACCCTAGCCTAGGCCGACGTCACGTGTCTCAACCTGTGAGTTATCGTACGTACCGTCGGCCATCCGGCGGGTATCACACGGCCACGTCTCGCCGCACTCGGCGCAGAGACTGCCAACCAGACCACCCGGACCGGTCTCCTGTGAGTGCCAAGCAGAGATGCGGCCGAGCCGCTCCCGCAGGCCGCCGATCAGCTCGACGGCGAGCCACGTGCGTGCGTCGATGTCCCGGTCATCACCACGTCCGAGTGGGATGCCGGCCAGGTCGAGAAGATGCTGTGCGGCCAGGGCCTCTTGAAGAACCTCACCCACACCTAACGGCTCGGCGGTGCAACAACGTACGTGAACGTGGTTCTGGTTCGGGTGCGGTCTGGTGTAAAGTTGGCCCAGAAGTTTCCAGTTGATCCGGACCCGGTTGGCCTGGGACTCCTCGACGGTGGTAGCGGTGACGTCTACCGCCGGACTCACATCGACCGGTTTGGTCATAAGACTTCTCCTAACGCGACGTTGTCGTCGCCCGCCGGGGACTCGAACCCCGGGTCTCCGGCACCTAGCCGGTGTCCTAACCCTCCGCGCGACCTCGGACCCGACGTCGGTGGTCCGGCGCGTCAGACGGTCCGCGCGTCCTCGTCAACGGGGGAAGACGGACGCGCGCCCCTGGACGACGGGCGTCTGCGTCCCCTAGGCGACACGCCTGGGGAGGTCGACCGGCTGGGCGTGCCGGTCCGTGATGTCCGTAAGCTCGGTAAGTGCGGTCTTAGCCACACCGGCGTTGTCCTTACCCAGCGCCGTCTCCAACTCGTCGGCGAACGACGGGTCGGCGGCGAGGGCCGTCAGCAACACCGCTCCGGCGACGCTCGCCTCATAGGAGTCAACACGACCGTTGTCGACGGCCACGCGCAGCCCCAGCTTGAGTACGGTCTGGACGTTCGGCAGTGCGTCCGGGTCGAACTTCAACGTGATCATCTCCTCATCCTAGCGACCAGGCTCTCGTAGCCGTGGTTGCACATGCAGTCGAGCACCTGTGTACGGCTGAACAGCCGCCCGGAGCTTACCGTGTGAACCGGTGTGGGAAAGTCTTCGTAGCGCGTCTGCCAGTTCACCACCGCGCCCGGTCGCACGTGAAACTCACGCGCGATGTCGCCTACGGCGACGAGGTCGTCCAGGTCCCAGAGACGCGGCCTACCGGTCACGGTGAACCCTCCCGGTTCGTTGGTTCGATTATATCGTAAATCACCACACGTGTCTAGGCTACCACGCACCCAGCTCCCGGGTGACCACGACCACCCCGGTCGTCAGGCTCACGATGACCATACCCGCGCCGAGCGCCCGGGTGAACGCGGACGACGCCCGGTCGAGCGCGAGGTTTTTACCGACGTAAAACACGAGTAGACCCAGTACCAGCGCACCCGCCGCGGCAGCACTCACAACGTCACCTACATTCCCGCGGTGTTAGCCGCGATGAAGAGAGCCAGGCCGAGGGCGGCCAGGCAGACCAGCACAAACACCCGGTAGGGCCAAGTGACATCACGGTGGAGCAGCACACGCACCGCGGCGAAGACACCCAGGATGACCAAGATCGCGAGTATTAAATCCACGTCTACTTCCCTTCGCTCTTAACCGCTAAGAGGCAGTCATCGTCGATCCAGATGTTGCCGGCCTCGATGCAGGTGCGTGCGATCCCGGCCTGGCGCTCCCGCTCGACGTCCCTGAACCGACGGTCCTGAGCCTGTGCATCAGTTATGGCCCAGATGATCGCAACGATCACCGCGGCTGCCGCCAGGACACCCAGCGCAACCGCCGCTATGACACGACGGTGTTTCCCGCTGACAGCTTTTATCTCCGCTAGGCTCTCTTCGCTACGCTGGGCGTCCTGCCGCATCAGGCGTTCGTGTTCCCGCTGGGCGTTGGCCTCCCGGATGATCGGGTCTTCGCTTATATCTACCACGGGAGCTCCTTCATCGGTTACTGACCACACGAATCCACGCTCACTACCTCACAACGTAGCCGAAGAAGATACCGGCGATAAACGCTCCCACGGTGACCAGGGCCACGCCGGCGAGGCGCGCGCCCGGCTCATCACGTGAGTTGACGTACACGCCCACCACCCAGAGGTAAGCTACGCCGAGAACCAGCAGACTCGGCACCAAGACCTTACGCATCTCGGTCTCGTCCCACGTCCCCGCGCAACCTCGCCGCGCGCGTCTCGCTCCGACGGCGGCGTGCCGCGCCGTACCCGGAGTACGCGTACGTCCAGTGCGCCTCCGGGACGTCGGTACCCAGCTGAACTCGCGCCTCCCGGGCGCGCTTACGGGCGGTGTCCGTGCTCATACGCAACCGCCGTGCGGCCTCCGCCAGCGTCACGCCGCGGGCGGCCATGCGCCGGACCGCCTCGACCTCGTCGTCGATGCTGTCCAGGCGCATGGCCGTACCGTTCACCACGAACCCGACCGCGACCTCATCCACCGGCAGCGACGAGCGACGCGTGTACGCCACGACGTCGTCACCTAGCTACCCAGCGACGCGAACAGCCACGTCACCGCGGCGACGAGTACCACGAGGCTGACCAGGTACAGCAGGGCCTGCCGGGGCGTGAGCATCAGCCGATCACCTTGTGCCGGCCGCCGCGGCCGCCGATCTGGTAGACCTCGGCGACGCCGAGACCCATGAACTCGACCAGCGCGGGCCAGTCGACGCCCTGCGGCGACCGCTCGCCCGTGAGGTACCAGACGTCCTCGATCCGCCGCGCGACGTAGGTGTACTCACGCTCGCCGCCCGGGAACGTCTTGATAAACTCCAGCGTCATCCCGTCCGCGAACGGATCCTTCGCCGGGTAGCGGTCCAGGTGTGCGATCTGCTCGGTCCGGCGCGCCAGCTGCCGCGCGACCACGGCCAGGCCAGCCTCCAGGTCGTCCCGCTCACGCACCAGGCGGTCGCGCAGCGTCTCGCCCGGTGCCCGCCGGGCGGAGTTCTGAGCAAGTTGACCCAACGTGGCCGCGATGCTGGCCACCGAGACCCGGGGACCTCTCGCCGGCGATGTTCGCCGTGTCGTGTCGCGCTCGGCGGTGCGTCCGGTCGTCACACCCGGGTCGAACGAGTAGACAAAGTCGTCATACACGTCTGAGCTCTCCCATCGATCGTCTCAACTTCCACATGTCATATTATATCGAACATCACACCCGCGGTCTATCGCCAGAGCAGAGCTACCGCGGCGATCACCACGCATACCGCCAGCGCAACCGCTCCCACCGCGACGAGACGCCGACCTACCCAACGGTGTCGTGTGACATCGCAGCGCCGCTGGCGCACGACGGCGGTACCGGCCGCGACCGCGGCACCCAGCGCCGCCGTGCACAGGCACGGGTCCAGGTTCTCTGTCACGGGTGATCACCCACCTTCTCACGTTGATCGGCAAAGACGTCAACGTGCGGCATCGCATCCGCGGCCGCGACGCCGATCACACGGGCCGCGACTCGCCGCAGCGATGTAAGCGTACCTGTCGTCAGAGCGTCTGCGGTCACGGTCGCCAGCATCTCACGTCCGGGACCGCTGGGATCCGCGTCGGTGATCCGAACGGTCAGTTCCACCTCGACCCGGCGCAGCACGTTCCGGCCCACGACTACGTGCCCTCCCCGCTCGTCAGGACGACGACCACCAGGAAGGCCACGAACACCAGCACTCCGGCGACCACCCGCCACCTGAACGGCAGCTCGAAGAACCCCGCGAGTAAAAAGCCGCCGGCGCACAGAATGATCGCCGCGAGCAGTAGCTGCTGAGCCGACATCACCGGGTCCAGACCTTCGGTCACGCCTCTCCCCCGCTCATCAGGACGACGATTGCCAGTAGCACGATGAAAACCGACGCTCCGGCGACCACGCGCCACGACAGCGGCTCGAAGAACGCCGACACGTAGAACCCGCCGACGCCTACGATGAAGGTTGCGACCAGCAACCGCCGCACGTCAGCACCCCCGGCGCGCGGGTGGTGGTGGCGGCGGCGGCGGCGGCGGGTTCGGTCGCGCCGGAGGTTGTCCCGGAGGTCGCGGCGGGTTCGGCCGGATCTGCGGAGGGGGCGGAGGCGGGGGACGCATCGGAGGAGGCGGAGGTGGCGGTGCGAGCGACACCACGGCGACATCGGTCGCCGCGCCCCGCGCACACGGTCGAGTCTTACCCTTCGGAACGGTGATCACCCGGGTCGGAACTGTGACCCCGCGCGGCGGTTTCCAGCCAGGTGACGGGTAACTTCGATAGCCTAGGCTCACCCACGGGTACCAGATCCACAGCCACGTGTCGTCGAGCCGGACGTTGGACGCGACGCCATTCCGCATCCAGAAGCCGCAGTCGGCCTCGCGTCCCGGGTATCCGGGCGGCGGTCCCTGGTCGCCCTCGTCACAGTCCTCATACGCGACGACATCCTCGGTCTGATCACGAACGCAGCCCCCCGTCGGTACGGCAACCACCCCCGCCAGCGTCGCGGCGGTGAACGCACGCCGCAGTCTTCCTCGTGTCATCTCTCATCTTTCTCTCGGAAGTGATGGTGACTAGTGGATGCGCAGCAGCGCACGGATGAACCGGTAGACGGCGTACGTCAGCGCGGACGCCGCGCCCAGCGACAGGAGGACACAGACGCACACGAACGCCGCCGCGGGAACATCCCCGCTCACTCGCGCCACACCGCGATAAGCTCGATGACCACCGCGACCGCGCAGACGACACAGATGACCTCGGTGCCGTACTCGACGAGTAAGCTAGCAGCTATGATCACAAATTAATCATATCATGTGTCATGTGCGTGTGCAACCTACGCCTAGGTGATCGTGGGAGTGATGGGAGTTGAACCCACCCGGCGGGCCGTCGCCCCATTCGCGCACCAGTTCTTATAGAGCGGACTCGAACCGCGCAACCTACCTAGGCGTCCCCGGACTCGAACCGGTGTTTACCGACCACTACTCCCCAGAATGTTCGGAGGTCGGGGGCCGCGCGACCCCCGCCTCCTAGTGCGTTCCGCTACCGCTCGTGTACGCACAACCTACGCGCCCGCCGTGGCAACCACCGTCCGCCGGGTCGGCGAGAGACCCCTGTGATCTTTGGGCCCGGTTGCCAGGTGGACGGCGCCGGAGCTCTTACCCGCGTTCACAGCACGCAGCGAATGTGACATGTCCGCCAACACGCCCTCCTGTATCGTCGGAGAGGTACGACTTTCGGATCAATAAGCCCTACGGGCATCTGATCTTAATCGCGTGGGCCGCCCGGGAGTTGAACCCGGTCGGACGAGGCTACCCGGGGTGCGACACCTGTGGTGTTTCCCAGACCTCGGCCGCACACCGCGTGCGACCCGTGTTGTCGACGACCACGTCGCCGACAGCGTGACACCCAGGAGTCGAACCTGGCACCGTCGGGTTCGCATCCCGACGCGCGCGTCCGGCGCACGTGCCACCTGATTCCCGGCCGCTGGGGGTGCTCCCACGCGGTTGCCCGCGCCGGCCGGCCGCTCGTCGCTTCACCGGAGTCTCGAGCGGTACTCCGTCGTGCTAGACGGTTCCCGAAGGCTCGTGCGCACTTACCTCCGGCTCCCGCCGGTGACTTTTCGACCCGGGGCCCAAGACCAATGCCCCTCTGCGCAACCGAACGGCTATCTCCCCGTTCGGTGGGTCGCAGGTGGGGCGGGATTCGAACCCGCCTGAGACGATCTCTGCAGAGTCGCTTGTCCGGACGACTCGCACGTTGCGACGCGCTAGGCCCCGCGTACGAGTCCCACCTACCGAATGTGCTCGGCCCGCGGGACCGAGACATCCGAGAACCTCGCGGTGAGCCCGGAGTAGGAACCCGCTTACCAGCCCACCTAGAGGTGCGGCAGATGCGAGGAGAGAACCAAACGGTCTGAGCCGGTACGTTACCCCGGACACCTCCGCGCCTCCCCGAACGGCAAACCCACCCGCGGAGGTCGGTAGCCTCAGCGAGCGGGCGACTCGGGCTTACCGGGCCCTCGCCTCGCCCCTTCTTCGCCGGGATCCGGCACCCTGACCGGATGCCTTCACCCCGCGCTCGCCGGGACTTCCGTTCGGTTTTCCGCTTCTTTTTCGCCGGACAGCCTGCGAGACCTACGTCCCCGACACGTCCGTCGTAGTCTCGCGAGGAGTCGAACCCCGGCTGCCGGCTTGAGGGACCGGCGGTCTACCACTAACCTACGAGACCGTGAGGTTCCAGCACAAGCCACATTTGCACATGCCCGCCTGCGGCCACGTCGAGCCAGAATTAGCATGTGAGACATCTGGCAGTTCCGACGCTTCGTGGTGGAACCTGTCTCGTGTGGCTTCACGGCCGATCCACCACACTCGACGCGAACTCACGGGGAGTTGAACCCCGGCGACCGAGTCGACAACTCGGCGGTCTGCCGTTAACCTATGAGTTCTAGAACCGGGACGTCGACGCCAGCTTGATTCCGGCGCCGGGCCTTGCGAACCTTCTCGGTTGACCCGCTTGCGGCGGGCCTCCGGTCTACGTTCCCGGTAGTTATATAATATCTCAATCACATCCTCGGTGCAACAGGTTAGCCTACTTTCACACAAGATTTTGACCGAACACGCCTACCACCACCCGGGCCGGTCGACCCACAGCAGCGAGCCCCGACACACCAGCACGGACGCCAGGCAGAAGCAGCCGCCGGCGACGTATAGGTCGTAGTCCCACAGGATCACCAGCACCCCGAAGACCGCCGCGGCGAACCCGCCTAGCAGGTAGGCGAGCGCTCGCAAAGTTCTCATCAACATCCTCACCGGTCACGCCACACACGCCACGAGATCGCTCCGGCGAGCGCGAGTAGCCCGTATCCGGACCACGACCCGGATGTCACCAGAACGATGCCGCCGCCCAGTGAGACGGTAAGCAGTAAGATCCTCACGTCGCGAGATTCACAAGTACAGAGATCAACATTGTAGTGATCATAACCAGTAAGAGAAAACCTTCCCACTGCCACTTTTTCGACGGACTAAGCAGCAAGCCGACGGCAACCAGAAGCAAGACACACATGACCACCACAACTATTACCACGACGTTACCTTTCCTCCTAGGTACAGGGCGCGTAACTCACGTATGATGATGAGCGCCTCGTCCGTGACCCGGTCCCAGTTCTCCGCGATGTCCTCGCCGGGTGTGAACTCGTAACACGAGTTGGCGTCACCGACCGCGACGGCGTTCACGACGTCAACGACGTAGGCCTGCGCGCCGTCGAGGATGAGCTCCCAGGCCCGCCGCCGAACCTCACGTCCCGGTAACGTCACATCACCCTCCCACCTACGGTCGCCTGAGCTCGTTAATGACGCCCACGAACACGTAGCCGAGCACAAACACACCCAGCACCACGCGTATCACGCCCGCGTCCCCGGTCTCGCCGAGGCGCCGGACGCCGTCCACCACGAGCGCAGCGGCCACGACGGACAGCGCGACGAACGCCCCGAGCCACAGCCGTCGCCTCACCGGCGCGACTCTGTGAGGATTCGCCACCACGACCTGAGGGACAGCGAAACTACGACGAGCAGCACCACCCAGAACCCGACCCACCAGCCGTTAAGCCACGCCAGGGCCAGGTACCCGATCGTCACCAGTGAGAGGACAGCCTGTACCGCGGCGAAACCCCTCACCGGTCGACCTGCTCAGGCTCGTTTACGTCGACGCCCACGCCCGCGAGCCGGTCGATCAGCCGCTCCAGGTACCACGCCGCCTTGCGCAGGTCCTCGAGGCCGCCCTTACGCCGGTGACGGGCGACGTACTTGATGATCGTGCCCTCGTAGAAGCCCAGCCCGTACGCGTCGATCAGGTCGATGGGCTGCACGAGTCCGGCGTAGTGGGCGGCGCCGGGTCGGTCGCGGTTGTCCCACGGCGTAGGCGCCTCGGGTACTCCCGCCGTGTCTGCGTCGAAGACCACGTCGTGACCTGGCTCGGTGACCGCCCAGCTGGCACCAGATAGGTCCTCCAGGGCCTCATCACCGCCTAGGGCGAGCATCGTCTCACACTGCTGGACCCAGCGGGTCTGCGCCTCGGCGAGCGTTCCCGTGAACACCGGTACGTCCGTGTGCTCGGCTCTCATCACGTCACCAGAGTCTGATACACGTGCAACCGCGTGCGCGTGTCGCCCCACACGGGACCGGTGCGTGTGCATGTCATACCACATTCGGGCCTCGGCCTTATCCTCGGCCTCGGCGGCACCGAGAAGCGCCCGCTTACCCACCTCATACACGTGATTTGACACGACGTCATCTCCTCATCTCGTGAACGACGGAACGCACTCGTTCCGCCGCAGGTTCCACCGCGTACCGGCACCGTCGCAGCCCGGACCGGCACGGTGACGCATCGCGATCGTGTAATACACGTTCATGACGTGCTCCTCGCACGTAAAGGTGTGCCGGGCCCGGTGCGTCGGCGGACCGTTCGACACCGCGTCGCCGGGCTCACCTACGGCGAACAGCACGTGCCAGACCGCGAGCTCGGCGCAGTCAAACCGCGGGTCCCAGCGCTCCGCGCCGGCGTCCTTCGCGCCGTTGAAGCAGCACGTTTGCTCGTCGCTCACCGAACGCACCTACCACCGCTCGCGGTGAGGCTCGTTGATGCGTCGCAGGTACTTGCCCTCGGTCTTAGACCGGAGACTCGCCAGCGAGATGCAGCGCTGGCCCGGGGCGGCGTCACACGTAGGACACTTACCCGTCAGCTTCCGCTCCACCCCGCGCAGGCGTGTTACCATCATAGGCGTGTGATGCGTCCGACCACCTCGACCGCGAACGTGTACCACGGGCGTTCTCCTGTCATGAGATCATCGCTTGTCCCGTGTCAATTATATCACATGTTCACTCCGATCGGGCGCGTCGTGCGTCGCGCTCGGCGCGCGTCTCCCGGTGAAACACCGAACCCCCTGAAACGAACGAATCGGCGATCACCCGTGGGATCTGGCACTGACCCGTCTCATCGTGCTCGTCTTCCGGCTGGTGCCCGCACGCACACAGACCGTCCGGATTGGTCTCTTCGTCCGGGTCAACATCGGGATAGATACACGGGCACAGCGGCTCAGCCATAGCTAAACCCCGAACGCAACCGGCGAACCTCATCGATGAGTGCCTTGATGACGTCAAACTCCCCGTAGCACGGATCCCGCATCATCCGAATCGTGCCGTGGTTCTCCTCGACCGCCTCGGTGTCGCTGCCACCGAGCTGGCTCATGAGCACCAGAAAATCGCCCATGCAGGAACGTTCAGCGGTTTCGTCCCCGGCGCCGCGCGGGTCCATCGCCGCGCACAGCATGTCCAGTGTGCCGTCATCGACGGGAAAGGGTGGCAGTTCAACC
>Ga0075420_100000011_pt1 | contig 101313 bp, 168 predicted proteins | sample SoiMetdeltSBSDD4_FD_75296 | JGI IMG/M metagenome (GOLD analysis project Ga0075420, IMG submission 75296) | Bulk soil microbial communities from a Populus tree surrounding site in Tennessee, USA - Soil MetaG P. deltoides SBSDD4 | ecosystem: Environmental > Terrestrial > Soil > Tree plantation...
GGTGCTCACGGCCGCAGGAGCCACTCGTTGATGGCGGCGAGTGTCCCGCGGCGCAGGTGCGGGGGTTGGCGGCGCATGATGTCACGCAGGCCGTGGAGTGTGATGGCGCCGATGTCGCCGTTGTCCCGGGCGAGGCGAGCGGCGGCCTGGTTGGCGCTGACCTCCTGCTCGGCGGCCATGGCCTCGGCGCGCCAGCGGTTCATGTCCTCAGCGTCATCGTGCATGCCGGCATAGCGGACCGAGTCGAAGTTGGCCGAGATGCGGCCCTCTTCACGGTGCCAGACGGTGAGTGTGTAGCGGCCTCCGATGGCGGGGTGGCGTATGACCTTCCCGTTGAAGGCCCGGCTCTTGCCGCTCGGATCGAGGAACACGTGGGCCGGCTTGCCATCCTCGTAGCCGCCGCGGCGGCCGATGTACGTCCAGGTCTCAGTGGTGCCCTCATCAGGGTCAGTGGTGGTGCTCATACCGAGGACACTAACCCGGGTTAGCGGGGCGTGTCTAGTGGGGCGTCGACGGGGAGGCGTGGATTCACAGCCTCGTCGTGGATGCCCTGGCGCTGGAGGTCCCACAGCGCCTCGCCGAGGGGGGAGCGGGTCAACTCGGAGCGGACCTCCCGCTCCCGGGCGGCCTCGCCCCACACGTGGCGGCAGGATCGGCAGAACAGGAACCACTTCGTGCCGTGGTCCGCCGTCTGGTAGGACACGGCGCGGCGGGTGGGGTCGTCCTGTTGGTAGACGGCGCGGCAGGCGGGGCAGGCCACGACTTGGAGGTGGCGGCGGCCGGCGCAGTCGGCGGGGCCGTGGAGGGGGCGGGGCATCCACCCGGGGAGGGGGATCATGCCGTCGTAGCTGGCCTCGATGAGGCGCACATCGCAGCCTGCGTGGCCGAGGGTGATGACGGCGCCCGTGTCCCAGCCGCCGGTCTGGGCGTCGTAGAAGGGCACGTCCCCGATGCTGTAGCCGTCAAACCAGCGGGTCCAGTCGTCGCGGGCGGTGGCGGCGTTGGCCTTGGGGCGGCCGGGGTAGCTGCGTTGTGTGATCGTCTTGGCGATGACGAGGGTGGGGCCGATGACCTCGCAGGTGTTGCAGGCCAGCACGAGGCGGGTCGTCACAGGATGCTCCCAACGGGCTTGCGGTCAAGGCCGCGGATGGTGTTGTTGTAGCGGGCGTCGAGGTCGGCGCACATGTCCCACACGTCGATCATGTCGGGGGCGCCGCGGGCGTGGCGTTGGCCGGGGTAGCAGTCGCGGCAGGCGGGCCAGTCGCGGGCCTCGTCGAAGTCCACGACGGTCACGGTCCGGCCGCAGCGGGCCCGGTCGGTGGGCGCCCCCGTCGGTTGGTTGACGGCGTGGACGCGGTCGATGTTGCCGCGCAGGGCCAGGGCATGGGCGAGGGTGCTCACGGGGGTAAGGGTACGTCCGGGCCGGGGCGCCGAAGGGGGGCCCCGGCCCGGAGATCAGTCGCTCACCCGGGGGGCCGCGGTGGTGCCGGCGGCCTTCCACGCGTCGATGGCGGAGCGAAGGCGGCCGCGCTTGCGGGGACTGGGGCCGAGGGAGGAGCGGGGCATGGACGGGTCTGGGCGGGTGACGATGGCCGGCGTCCCGCCGGATGTGCGGCGGCTCGGCGGCTCAGACGGATCGTGGGGCATGGGGATCAGGCCCATGGCCGCGGTGGGGGCCTGCGGCTCGGGGAGGATCTCGACGCCGGTGATGTCGCCCGTCATGTCAGCGTCACCGTTGCCGGGCCGGCCCTTGCGGTCGTAGAAGCCCTCGAACTCCTCGGTCGCCTCCCTGGGGGCGGGGCGGGCAGTGACGGGCGGAGCGGGCACGTGGGCCTGGCGTGCGGCCCCCTCAGCCTCAGGGTGCCACTCGTTGGCGTTGGTGAAGCCCAGGGCGCCGATCAGCTCCTGAGCGGCGGTGAGCCAGTCGAACCATCGCCAGCCGGCCACCGCGGGCAGGCGGCCGCCGTTGGGATCCACGAAGTCTCGGGTCTCCCGGAAGGCGGCGATGGCCTCGACGAGTATCTCGACGAGGGCTTCCTCGCGGGCGAGGGGGTGTTGGCCCGTCAGCTCTCGGGCGATGATGCCCTGGAGCCACCGGACGTCCGCGGCGTCTACATGCTGGTTTTCGCCGTTCGGTGTGACGAACAGGGCGTAGGGCGGGGAGGTGCTGCCCTCGGGGAAGCCGAAGGACTCGACCGTCCAGCCGGTGCGGGTCGGGCGGCCGTGCCCGTCGGTGGGGCAGTTGGGGCACGCCACCTCGATATAGAAGCCCTCCTCGCCGTTGTTCAGCGGCATCGGGTTGGGCAGGCCGGGCGACCACGGGTAGGCGGTGAAGTCACCCTCCCAGACGTGGGCGCTGTCCCGGCGGGCTTCGAGGGTCACCCACCAGCCGCGCACCTCAGGGCGGTAGTCGCGTAGCGCCTCGACGGCCGCCTCGATGAGGCCGGCCCGGTTGGCGCCGGGGACCACGAACGTCACCCGTCCTGACAGTTGGGCCACCGGCGCCGGGGCGGCCGTCAGGAGGCCGGCGGCCTCGTCGCTGATGCGCTGCTCCTCCCTGTCGAGGAGGGACGAGATGGCGGAGCGGACCTCGGTCTCATCGACGCTGGGGTCGACGGGGGGCAGCCCGTCGAGGACGTCGCCCGTCGCCTCAGCGGCGGGCACCCGGTCGCGCTCGTCGCCGGGGAGGTCGAAGTCGTCCGGGTCGTGGTCCGGGCTGGGCGGGTCCTCGAACGTGCCGACGGTCGTAGTGTCCAGCTCGGGGACGGGCGGGGTGCCCTTGGGGGGCGTGGGCATGGCAGGGGGCTCCTTCGGTGATCGATGGCGTCCAGGGGCTGGGGTCAGCCCTTGGCGGCGTCGGCCTGGCGGGCCAGGGTGTCGGCCAGGAGGGTGGCGGCGTGGTTGGTGAGGGCGTCCTTGATCTGGGCCTTGCCCTTGTCCAGAGCACCGCGCAGCTCGGCCGTCAGGGTGCGGTCGAGGGCCTCGTTGATGATCTGGGTGATGCGGGTCTGGCGGCCGCCGCGGGAGGTGCTGACGGACTCACCGAGCCACGCCTCGCCCTTCGCCGCGATCAGGTCGGTGAGGGTCGTGGCCTCACAGACGCCCTCGCCCATGCGGTTGGTGGGCTGGATGGCCCGAGTCAACGCGTCCGCCAGGATGGGCTCGAGGAGCTTGGCCAGCAACTCGTCTCGGATCTGGCCGATGCGGTGGGTCAGACCGGTCCACATGGACTTGTCCTGGGTGGCCTGCTCGATGAGGGCGGCGATGACGCCGTCAAGGACCAGGTCCTCAAGGGTGGCCGGCTCGTCGTAGTGCTCCTCGTAGGGCCCGTCGCTGGTGTAGGTCACGACGCGGCGGCGCCGGGACAGGGCCTGGTCGAGGTTGACGGTGACCTGGACGGTGATGGGCTCGGTCAACCCTCGTCCTCCATCATCCGGTTGAGGTTGGGCATGGCTCTCCTAGGGGTTGGGGTGGTGGTTGGAGAACGGGCCGGCCGCCGCCCGGCCCTGAGCACGAGGCCATGTGGGCGGCGGCCGGTCGCACCGCGAGGAGTCCCGGTGCGAGGGTGGGAGGCCCCAGCCGGCAGCAGGCCGGGGCCTCCCATGAGCTACGCAGCGGCGGCGGCCAACTCCAGCGATCGCACAGCGTCAGCCTCCATGGCGTGGGCCGTGTCGGCGTTGAGTTGCTGCTGTGCCGCGGCGGTGACGGCGTGCATCACGCCACCGGCGGTGCGGACGCCGCCGTCCATGAACATGGAGAAGACGGATTCGCGCTGGGCGTCGGTGTAGAGGAGGCTCTTGGCCACGTGCTCGATGACGGCGGCCGGCTCATCGACGGGCGTGCCGGCCAACTCGTTCAGCTCGGCGACCTTGCGCTTCACGTACTCGGCGTCGAGGAAGGTGCGGACGACGTCGGTGGTCTCGGCCTTGACGAGGGCCAGGTAGGCGATCTGCGTCTCGCGGCTGGGCTCGACGATGCCGGTGTCGGGCTTGCCGCCGCCGAGGTGGACCTTGCGGAACACGTCGCGCGTCATGGTCATGCCGTTGCCGCAAATCTGGACGGTGAGCTGGGGCGTCAGGGTGTAGGCGCCGCCGCCCGTCTCGCTGTTCGTCAGGACGAACCCGGCGAAGACGGTGGGGTTCTCGTCGCCCGTCTGGCCGCTGTAGGGCGACCGGTATCCGGCGAGTAGCTCGGGGGCGGCGATGGCCACGGAGGGGGCCTGGATCTTGACGTACATGCGCGACTCGGTGAGGTCGCACTGCCCGACTTGGACCTCCAGCCCGGAGGACTGGACGGCGTCGAGGGCGGTGACGAGGACGTCGAGGTGGTCGATGATGCCGTAGCCCTGGGATAGGACGGCCCGGAGGATGCCCTTGCCCTCGTCGCCGCGGAAGGTCCGCAGGAGCCAGGGCTTCGTGAGGGGGTCGCCGCCCTCGGTGTAGCCGGCGCACCAGCCGTTCGCTGCGGCGCCTAGGGGGCTGCGGCCGTGCAACATGCCATTGACGGCCACATCGAAGATGTCGGGGCGCTGGTCGCGGAGGGCCCGCAGGTAGGGGGCGGGGGTGTTGATGCGCTCGGCGAGGCCGCCGATGGCCGTGTCGGTGATGACGTAGGTCCCGTCGGCCATGGTCACCCCGTCGGCGGTGATCTGCGGGTCGACGCCGGTGATCGTCAGGTTGCCCTCGTGGGCGGCGATGAGGCCGCCGTGGGCTATGACGTCGACCTTGCGGGTGTGCTGCTCCTGGAGGAGTTGACTCAGCTCTGCCAGGCCCTGGTTGCGGAGGTCGGTGTGCATGCTCAGATTCCCCTTCTCGAGGCCCCGGGTGGGGTCCGGGGCCGCTGCGGGGAACCTTACCCGGGTTAGTGCGGGGTGTCTAGGCGTTGCGGAGGTACTCGCCGGTGGTGCGGGCGATGGCCTCGTTGATGGCCTCGACGTCGCCCTGGCTCCAGCCCTTGTCGGGGTAGGCGGGGCCGGTGCGGGCCATCTGCACGGCGATCTCTAGGGTTGCCTGGGTGGCGGCGCTCGCGGCCAGTTCCTTGGACATGGCGCGGGGGTGGGGGATGTGCACGGCCAGCCACGGCGTCGGGGTGTGGTTGATGAGGTCGTGGCCGATGACGGCGCAGCGATGCACGGGCACCTCGGCGCGGGCGACGGCATGCGTCACGGTCTCGCCGGCCAGGAGGACGACCCGGCCCCCGATGTTGGGCAGGATGCGGTGGACGGCGAACTCCTGCCACGTGACGGTGCTGACGCGGGACCAGTCGGCGATGGGCTCGGGGGAGAGGTTGATGGTGTCGAGGGCGTCAAGGAGCCGCCCGGGCCCCAGGCGCAGGTACTGCTCCAGGCGCTCGCCTCCCACGGTGCCTATGAAGGGCGCAGCGTCGGCCAGCTCCGGGCGGGGGGCGAGGCCCACGAGGAGGGGCTTGCGGAGGCCGGCGTCGGCGGGGGCGTGGCGGCAGCCGGTCGCGGCCAGCTCTGCTGCGGTGCCGGTGGGGGAGCCGGGGCACACGAGGCAGCGCATGCGCCCGAGGTCCGCGGCGACGGCGCTGTACTCGGTGAGGGCGGCGCGGTCCGCTGCGCTGATGTCGCGGTGGGGTGCGCCCACGGCGAGGATCACATGCGGCGAGTCGGGGCGGGCGGACACGGCGTGGGGCACGGCGCCCTCGACCATGTAGACCTGCCCGGCCTCGGTGGGGTAGATGGTGCCCTCCACGGTGATGGTGCCGTAGCCGCCCACGACGATCAGGAGGTGGTCGCCGGGGTGGGTGTGGGGGGCGAAGCCCTTGCCGGGAGGCACTGAGATCAGGTCGACGCCCAGGAAGCCGTTGCCCACGAGGGTGCGGCCCGTCGCCTCGGTGCCGTACATGGGTTGGGGGCCGGGACCGAGGCGGACTTGGACGGTGGACCGGTCAGCGTCCTGGCCGGTGTGCTCGGCCCACTGGGCGAGGATCAGGGACCCGTCGTCGTGCTGGTACGTCATCACATGCTCCAGATGAGATGGGCCTCGTCGGCTTCTAGGAGGCGGCCGGCGGGCAGCGGCGCCGAGGACACGGCCGCGTAGTCGCGGGTCACCTCGGCGTACAGGGGGTGGGCCGCTACCCTAACGCCCGTTACCCTCCCGGCGTACAGCCCGTCCGCGTCTGCCCAGATGAGGGCCTGTGGCGCACGGCATGCCAGTTGCAGGAGGGCGAAGCGGGCGCCCGGTGGGCGGTCCTGGCGGGCCAGGATGCGGAGGATGGCCTCCGAGTCGATGGTCACCTTGGCGGGGTCCTGGCCGAGGTCGGTGATGCACTCGGCGGTGAGGGTCCCGTTGTGGGCGAAGGCGACGCCGGCGTCGACCAGGGGCTGGCCCTCGTCAGGGTCGGGGGCGTCGCCGGGCCGGCGGGTGGAGGTGGCGAGGCGGGAGTGTCCAATTGCTATTGGACCGGGGGCGGGGGCGTCCTGTGCGGTGAGGCGCCCGGGGCGGCGGGTGACGGTCCAGCCTCCGGGGGCGGGGGTGGCCCAGCCGTGGGAGTGCGGGCCTCGGGCGGCGGCCCCGATGATGGCCGTTGCTCGGACCTCGGGGGGCACCTCTCCGGCGAGGGCTACGAGGCCGCACATCGCAGGGCCTCAGCGGCGCCGGGGATGCCGGCGGTGGCGGCGAGCTCGGCGACGCCGGCGTCGATGCTGGCGACCTCACGCCAGCCGTGGGCGCGGTCGCGTGTCCACTGGCGGGCGGGCCACGCTCCCGTTCCGACGCGGAAGCCGCGGGGCCAGCCGTAGCAGGGGGGCAGCGGCGCGCGGTGCGCGCCGAGGACGCAGAGGAGGTCCTCGTGGGACCAGCCGGCGATGGGCGAGATCCTGTCGAAGCCGGCGCGGTCGCGGTAGCGGCCGCCGCCGGTGTGGTTCCCATCGGCGGTGCGGCGCCCGAGGACCAGAGCGTCGATGCCGGCCTGTCGGGCGTAGGCGCGTTGGCCGGTGTGCTGAACGAGGCGGAACCACCGGGCCGCCGTCTTGGCGTCTGCGGGGAAGAGCATGTCGGGGTTGCGGGCCAGCCACGCCAGGTCGAGGGGCCGGGCCTCCACGGTGCAGCCCCATGGCATGTGGTCGGTGGCCCAGGTGAGGAAGGCGGGGTACTCCAGCTCGGAGATGACCAGGACGCACTCGGTGATGCCGGCCGCCTCACAGACGATGCGTAGGCCCTGGGAGTCCTTGCCGCCCGACCAGCCGTAGGCGACGTGGTAGCCCTCCGTCGCCTGGCGCAACCAGGCGACGGCGGCCTCCACGAGGCGGCGGGCCCGGGGGACGTCGGGGTGCTGGTAGGCGTCGCGGACGGCGCCTACCCAGTCGGCCTGGGTGGAGCGTTGCTTCTGGGGGATCACGTGGCGCGGGTCTTGGGGGCGGGGCGCCACGCCTGCCCGAAGCCCTCGGGGCTGGAGCCACGCTCCAGCATGTTGCCGCGCTGGAGGAGGCGCTTCACCTCCTCGGCGTCCATGCCCAGCCGGCGGCGGACCTCGTCAGTGTCCATGCCCGACTCGACGAGGGTGGCCACGATGTCGGCCATCTTCACGACGTGGTGGGTGCCACGGGCTCGGTTGTGGCGCACGGTGGAGAGGCGCCGCTCGGCCTCGTCCTTGTCGATGGGGACGATGGGCACGTACCCCTCGGTGAGCTTCCACACGTCGGGGTCATCCGAGGTCAGCCACCGGTGGTAGCCGTCGACGACCTCGAAGTGATCGGCGATGGTGTCGTGGGGGCCGGCCACGATGGGCTGCGTCCACCCGTCCTCGAGGATGCTGGTTCGGAGGAGCTTCAACTCGGGGGGTGCCACGTGGTTGGGATTCCAGGCGTTGGCGTGGAGGCGCTCACGCTCGACCCACATGACGTTGCTGATGGGCTGGAGGGGGCGGCCGATGGGGGCGGTCACTCGATGTCTCCGTTCGCGCGGGACGCCTCGACGTCCTCCCGGTAGGCGGCCCAGCCGGCGGGGGTGTTGAGGTGGGGCTGGGCTTGCATGATCTCGTTGCGGTCTTTGAGGTCACCGCGCAGAGCGATGGTCGCCACCCACTCCCAGGAGACGCCGGTGTAGGGGTGGCGGGCCTTGCCGGGAATGGGGTCGGTCGTCTTGGAGTAGTGGTTGCGGATGATGCGACGGCACTTGTGGGCGACGAAGCGGCGCACGGCCGGCTCGGTGTGGTCCTCCACGAGGGTCCGCACGAAGGTCTGCCACGTCATGCCGTCGGGCTTGGAGGGCGCGTCGCCGTAGGCGAACAACTCCGTCCGCGAGTAGCGGGCCCCGCAGGCTGCGCCGGGGACCCGGTACACCATCCGTGACCACAGGTCCGGGAAGCACGCGGCCCACTGGTCGAGGTCCCGGGCGGGCTGCTCACCGAAGGGCGGCGCTATGCGCTGCTGGGAGGGGGAGAAGCCGTGCATGGATAGGAGGTCGTAGCTGCGGTTGTAGTCCCATCCGAGGGTGGCCGGCGCCGTCCACACGTCGGCCGCCGTCCAGTCGTAGACGGGATACACCTTGTAGTAGGCGGGGTTGTCGCTGGGCATCACGAAGTTGTCGGGGCGCTTGTTCGACACGGCCTTGCGGCGGATGATGGACTCGTCGGCCCGGATGCCCATGAGGGCGCAGCTCGTCCCGTACCGGTCGTGCGGTGACACCAGGTGCGTCATCGTGTCGGGGATGGACATGCGAGCGTCGGGCGGCTCGACGGGGAAGCCGTCGAGCTCGGTGATGGCCTCCGGGGGCAGGGGCCACACCCACCGGTCGCGGGCCTCCGGTGCCCATGGCCACCAGTGCGGCTCATCCATGGAGCAGGCGTTGCGGTGCTTCACCGGGAGGCAGAACCACTCCAGCCCGACCTCAGGCAGCTCGGCCACGCGGCGGGTGTACTCGATCGTCAGGTCGCTGATGCACTCCTCGTCGAAGAACACGACGCGCAGGGGCAGGCGGTCCAACTCGGCGGCCACGGCGAGGGCCACGTTCAGGACGGCGGTGGAGTCCTTGCCCCCGGAGAAGCTGACGAAGACGTGGTCGAAGCGGGTGTAGGCGTAGCGGGTCCGTTCGAGGGCCGCCTCCCATACGGATTGCCCGGTGCGCTCGCGGCCCCACCAGCCCGTCGCCTCGGGGACGGCGGGAGTGGCCGTCATGCCGTGAGGCCGCGGAGGATCTCGAGGAGCGTCTCGACGAGGGTGTCCTTGTTCCGGGCCCCGGCCTGCTGGCGCAGGATGAGGATGGCCTCGTCGCGTTGGGCCTGCGTCATGGCCAGCCGGAAGTCCACGACGTCGGTTCCGGTGCGGGCCGTGTCCCGGGCCGGCGCAGCGTCACCATCGACGGGGGGCAGGTCCTCCAGGTCGGCGAGGAAGCCGGCTTCCTGGTCGCCGAGGATGCCAGCCTCCTGGATGAGGGCCCGATACTCCTCATCGTCAAAGCCGGCGCCCAGGGCGAAGCCGGCGACGTCCTGCTCGTAGCGGGCGAGCATCTGGGCCAGCTCGTCGGGCTTCCAGCCGCCCCGCTCGGGGGAGCGGTTGGAGACGATCAGGTACTTGTCGGCCTGCTCGTCGCTATCACTGGCCCAGCCGTGCACGACGGGCATCGTCCACCGGCCGTCCTTGTCGACCACGATGCCCTCGGGGGGGTCGCCACCGGCCGCCTCTTGGCGGATGAGGGACTCGAGGCGGCCGTGCCCCACGACGAGGCGGCCGGTGCGCTGATCCAGGAGGCTGGGCTCGACGAACCCGAACTCCTGGATCTTGTCGTCGAGGAAGTCGTCGTCGTGGCCCTTGGGGTTGGCGAGGGCGGGCGTCACCTGGTCGAGGCGGTGGTACTCGATCCAGCGGGGAGGGTTGGGGGCGGTGGCGGCCATGCCCGGAATCCTAAGCGGTGTAACTGCCCGGAAGCCCGGTACGCGCAGCTCCCCCGGGGGAGGCTCTTCCCACAGATACCCACCCGGGGGCGCTGCTAGTGCGGAGGTCTACTTCACCGACGATCCAGGTTCCGGTGTGCGCCACGACCGGAGACGTCCCCGCGGCGCGAGGCCAGCCTACGCGCTGGCGCTCCCGCAGCCCGGAGGCCACGGGAGCGCCACCCCGTCCGGTAACGGTCTCGGGCGGGGCTGCGGCCTCACTCGCCGGGCAGGGCTACCCGTGCGATGGTGTCGCAGACCAGCTCCGTCATGCGCAGCGCGTCGGGGAGGGTGACGCCCCCATCGGTGCGGTCATTGAGGGCAAGCGCGATCTTGCGGCGGTGGTGGGGCAGCACGAGGTCGGAGACCTCATCGATGTCATCGAGGCCAGGCATGTGCCCCAGGTCCTTCTCCTGCTCCCGGAGCAGCTCGACGTACCGGAGGCCGAAGCGGTGCCGGTAGCGGTCCCTCTGGTCCCGTGTCAGGTCCGGGCCCCACGTCCCCAGGGCCATGGCCAGAAGGGCCCGCTCGTGGCGAGCGAGGCGCCTGAGGCGGCGCATGACGCGCTGCCACACCTCGTCGTCGGCGGGGACGGTGGCACCGTAGGGGCGGGCGGCGGCGCTCATCGGGGGAACCCGGCGAAGGGATCGTCATCGGCGGGGGCGGGCGGGGCGGCCGGGGGTTGCCCGGCCAGCTCGGCGATGAGGTGCTGCGCCCGCACGTCATCGGCCAGCTTGTCGGTAGCCAGCCAGCAGGAGCCGCCCGAGGCCCGACTCGACTCCAGGTCCACGAACGAGGCGACGAAGCGGACGAGGTCGGCGTCACGCTCCAGGCGGCGCAGGACGCCCGCCGCGTGCTTGCAGCAGGCCCGGCCGTTGGAGCGGTGGGTGTCGCCGTGATCGTCGACTCGGCCGCCGCCCTGGGGCTGGCAGCGAGTGAAGACGGGGCGGCCGGCGCCTCGGTGGGCGATGACCGTGACGCGGTACGTCTTGTCCCGCTCAGTGTCTGAGTGGATGAGGCAGTGCCACCCCTCGGCGTCGTGGCGAAGCCAGGTGTGATGGCCCTCCTCGACGAAGCGAACCTCAGCGTCCACGTTGGTGTCTCCGGTGGCGGGAGTGACGGTGTCGGTGCTCATGCCTCCGATCCTAACCGGGGTTAGCGTCGTCGTCTAGTGGGTGGCGCGATGAGGCCCCCGCCCGGGGTGGGCGGGGGCCTCTGGGTTGGGGATCAGGCCGGGGCCTTCCAGCCCACCTGCTCGGCGAACTTCATGAGCCACTCGTTGAGCTTGCAGGCGGCCTTGTCGCCGTCCTTGCACAGCGGGGCCAGGCCGGTGAGGAGGGCCCGCACCCCGTCAGCGTCCACGTCGACCCGCTTGGCCTCGGCGGCCACGGCGGCCCGCAGGGCCTTGATGGAGCCGGCGGCGTCCTCGGGGAGGGCGGCCAGCATGACGGTCCGGCGGACGGGCGAGAGGTTCAGGTCGGTGACCCGGCCCTCCGGTGCCCGGCTCTTGCGGGTGCGCTTGGCGGTGGTGGGCTGGTCTGCGGTCATGTTGGACGAGTCCACCATGCCGATGGGACCCTGCGCCACGCCCAGGCCCATGGGGTTGGCCGGATCGATGGGAGCGGTGCCGGGCTTGCGACCCTCCACCTCGGCGGCTTTGTCGGCGGCCTCTGCGGCCTTCTCCGCCTCGATGGCATCGAGGTTGGGGGTAGCGGGCCGGTCGCCCTTCTCGCCGCCCTCGGTCCACGCCTTGAGGGCGCGGGCCTCGGCGGTGGCCTTGACGACGCGGGGACCGCGCTTGGCCTCGGCCTGGGGCGCCTCAGGGGCGTCATCAGCCTCGGGGGCGTCGGCCGCCTCGATCTCGTCGACCTCGGCCAGCACATCAGCGGGGATGGGATCGGCCTCAGGGGCCTCCGACTCACCGGTGTCGGCGATGGTGAGGACGGCCTTGATCCGGCGGGTGGGGGCGCCGCCCGACTTCTTGGCCGGGCACTTGCCGCACTCGACGGTCTGGCCCATGAGGTTGTCGGCGGTGGGCTTACCCTCGGCCTGCTCGATGTCGATGACGTGCCGGCAGGACAGGCGGACCGTGACGGTGGGGGCGGTGCTGGCGGCGGGGGTGTTGGTGTCTGTGCTCATGCCGATGACACTAACCCGGGTTAGCGGCGTCGGTCAAGCCGGGACGTCGGATTCCCTGGTCGCGGCCTCGGGTTGTGGCGGTGAGCTGGGCTTTGGTTTGGATGATCGGCGCCGCTCGGCGAGGGCGGTGATGGCGTCGGAGAGGTCGCCGGCCGTCTTGTACTTGCCGACGTCCTTGAGCTTCCAGCGCTTCGCCGCGTCGAGTTGGCGGGGACTGGGCTTGCGCTTGCGCCACCCAGCGTCGGAGCTGGTGAGGCGGGTGTCGCCGTGTAGGCGGGCGTAGTCCTCGCCGACGCCCTGGCACGTCTCGAGGTCCACGTCGCGGATGAGGGTGCGGGCGCCTTGGGTGGGGTGCTGGTCCTGGACGGCCCACGACTCGTCGCTGTTGGGGTCGAGTTGGACCATGACGAGGCGGGATGCGCCCTGCCTGCCCAGGGGCAGCACGTAGCGGAGGCGGTCGTCGTTGCGGCGGGGGGCCGTGACCCAGGCCAGGCCGTCGCCGCGGAGGCGCTTGAAGAGGTCGGCGGCCTCGGCGCGGAGGCGGCCGGCGGCGATCTCAGCCTCTTCGTGCTGGGCGACCAGCACGGACACGGGCGCCTCGCCGGTCGTGGCGCGGCGGGCCAGCTTGGCCGGGAGGCCGAAGAGGCTGGGCACGGTGATGAGGCTGTTCTCGCGGGAGGCGCCCACCACGTCGAGGACGAGGCAGTCGACCTTGTCAGGGTGCTTGCGGGTGCCGCGGCCGATCATCTGGGTGTAGAGGCCCGACGATTTGGTGGGCCGCCCGATGACGATGCAGTCAGTGCGGGGCGCGTCGAAGCCCTCCGTCAGGACCATGCAATTGGTGACGACGTCCACCTCGTGGCGCCGGTACCGGTCCAGGAGGTTGCGCCGCTCGGTGGGCGGCGTCTTGTCCGAGACGCAGCCGGCCCGGAGGCCGACTTGGCGGCAGGCGTCGGCCGTCTGCTCGGCCGTCTCCACAGTGGGAAGGAAGGCCAGGGTCAGGCGGTGGGGGGCGTACTCGCGGATGGCCTGGGCGATCGTCCAGGGGGCGCCGGCGTCCTGGAGGGCCCGGCCGGTGTCGCCGGCCTGGTAGTCCCCGCGGCTCACCTTGACCTTGCCCAGGTCGAGGTCATCGAGGATGACGCGCTGGCCTCGCACGTCGGAGAGGTAGCCGGCGCGGATGCCCCACAGGATGTCGTAGGTGAAGGCGACCTCATCGAAGACGCCGTCGAGGCCCTGCCCGTCACCGCGTTGGGGGGTGGCGGTGGTGCCGTAGAGGATGGGGCCGCCGGGCTGGCCGACGCCGCACCAGTCAAAGATGCGCCGGTAGCTCGCGGCGGCGGCGTGGTGCGCCTCATCCACGATGACGAGGCCGAAGGGCCGGCCAGCCGTCGGATCGGGACCGACGCCGGGCTGCCACTCTGGGCACAGGCGGGCGAGGCGGCGGCGGTTGGCGAGGGTCTGCACGGACCCGACGATCACGTCGGCGTGCACGCCGTTCTCTGGGCCTTTGACGATGCCGAGGCTGGGCACATCGGGCCACGAGTTGAGGATGCTCTTGACGGCCTGGCGGATCAGCTCGTCGCGGTGGGCGAGGATCAGGGTGCGCAGCCCCAGCCGCTCGGCCAGCGCGCAGAAGATGACCGTGTTGTGGGTGACGACGTACCCGCGGGTGACGAAGAGGCCGTCGGGGTTGGCGACCTTGATGCAGACCATCTCGGCGTCGCCGGCCGGCTCGATGCCGGTGATGCGACGCTGGGGGTGGTACTTGGTCCGGGGCTTCCAGGCGTCGGCCTTGCGCTTCCAGCGGAAGGGGCAGATATCCATGGCGATGGAGAGTCGCCAGGCGGTGCCCTGGTGCTGTTCACCGTTGTAGGTCCAGGTGGTGCGTTTGTACCTGAGGCGGGCTGTGCCGCCGAGGCTACGGACGAGGTGGGCGGTGTCCTGTGCCAGTTGATGGTTGGCGAGCGTGAGCTCGATGTGACCGTCGCTAGGTCGCACGTGGCCGTCAGCGTCCATGATGCCGCGGAGGAGGTTGAGCCGGTCCGCTGCGGGGGCGAACTTGTAGAGGTCGGGAACAGCCTTGCTCGTCGCTCGGCTTCCTTCTAGTCCTAGGACGCGGATGGCGGACAGGATGGGGTTGTCGCCACGGCCGGTGGGTCCTCCGATTATCCAGGTCCCGGCTCCGCCGCCGCAGTCAGCGAGGCGCTTCCATCGGCAGGGCGCTGGTAAGTCGATGGTCTCGACTAGCTCATCCTCGGTGTGCACCAGGACGCGGCCGGGGACGGAGAGGCCGCCGTCGCCTAGGAGCACGCCTAGGAGGTACGGGTCGAGGGGCAACGTCACGGCGCTGTGCTGGACTGGTGCTACGAGCGGGGTCTCCCAGCGGTGGCCGGCTCCTTCTCGGAGGCCAACGTCGAGGAGCTGCTGAGTCGTGAGTGTCCGCCATGGGCGGCCACGGAGGCGGTCGTGTTTGGTGCGGACGGCCCAGAGGTGGTCGGCGTCACAGACGACTTGCTGCCCCTCGGTGAAGTGCACGCGGTAGGCAGGACGGATGCCCTGGGGGAAGACACCTTCAACCGTGGTTGGAAGGCCGTCGCCGCCGATGACCTGGTCGCCGGGGGTGAGTCTGCCGATCGGGGTCCAGCCGGTAGGGGTGAGGACAGGCTCGTCAGCGGCGAGGGCTTTCCCGAGGCCGGTGGCGGCTACGCCCAGTAGACGGCGGACGCCCTCGCCGAGTCGGGCATCGACTCGGGCGAGGGCGTCCTGCTGGTAGGGCCTGGGGGTCAGGCGCATGGCGGGGTCCCCTAGCGGGTGACGTCCTGGGGCTGGACGACGCGGATGGCGGTGGACCCATCCGTGAGCTGGTCGGGGAAGATGGTGAACTCGTCGCCGCGGGTGTCCAGGTTGATGCCGGGGTCCCCGTCATTCCACTCGGCGAGGATGCGGACGGTGAGAGCGGTGCCCTGGTGGGTGTCCTCGACGGTGGCCAGGACCACGTCCTCACCGAAGTGAACTTGCAGCAGAGCGCCCAGGTGGTAGGGCATGGTGGCGGGGCGGGGAAGGGCAGAGGTGCTCATGCCCCGGATACTAACCCGGGTTAGCTAGCGGCGTCTACCGCGACCTGGAGGCGGGGTGGGGGACCGAACTTCGTGCGGGCGCCCTTGACGATGGCGTTGACGCGGGGCCCGGTGACGCTGAGGCTCCCGGCCAGCCGCTCCTGGGTGACGCGCGGTTCCATGCCGTCCTGGCCGTAGAGGGCGAGTTGAGCGATCACCGCGTGGGCGGCATCAGCGATGGCCTGGTGCCTGGCGGCGATGCGAGCCAGGCGCCCGAGCTGATGCAGGAGGCCGGCCTCGTCCTGGGGGTAGACGGCCAGACGGACCAGTTCCTTCGGGAGGGCGACGTCGCCGTCGGGGATCTTGGCGGAGGTGGTGGGAGACGTCATGGGGGTTACCTTACCGGTGTTAGTTACCGCAACAGGGCTTTGATGGCCGGCCAGTGTCGGGGCCTCCACACGTGCACCTCCACGCCGGGCACCTCGGCGAGATCCCGTAGCCAGAGGTCCTGGGCGTCGGAGGTGTGGCCCTTCTCCCGTTTGAACTCGGCGATGACGAGGACGCCGCGTCGCACGGCGATGAAGTCGGGGAAGCCGGGGTCGCCTTGAAAGGCGGTGCGGACCTTGCCGTCTGGCATGCGGCAGGGGAGGTCGTGCTTGCGTCGCCACCCCTTGTCGAGGGCGTAGCGCATGACGACCTTCTGGAGGTCGGTCTCTGAGGCGGTGCGGTCCTGGACGCGGGCCAGGGCCTGGCGGATCTCCAGGGGGAGGCCGGGCATTAGCGGCGCCGGTCTTGGATGGTGGCCTTGAGCTTCTCGGTGGCGCTCACCTTGCGGGGGAGCTCGACGCCACCGGCCGTGCGCTCCTCGATGGTGGCGGCCTGCCCGGTGATCTTCTGGTGCGCCTCCAGGGCGAGGCAGCACGCGGGGCACTCGAAGTCGAAGGCCGTTTGCTTCGTGGCCGGCCGCTCCGGGAAGTCGCAGGCGTACCAGGCGCCGGGGCGGAGGCCGTCGCGCGGGTGCAGGGCCCTCGCTGGTCCCGTCATGTGATCGGCTCGGCGTAGTTGTGGGGGGCGCCGCGGCGGGCGCGGTCGGCGAGGGCCATGCGGACCGTCTGACCGATGGCGTCCTCGATGGTGCGGCCCGGCCCGGATGCGGCGAAGGTCCCGTCGCCGCCGCAGTCCCAGGCGTTCTCGCCCTTGCCGGGGATCGGGATGTACCCATCAGGGCGCTTGCCGTCGGGGCCGTCCTCGGGGAGGTAGGGACCGTCAGGGCCTGGCCGGGACAGGATGTCGATGTCGTAGCCGTGGTGGATGACGGGCCAGGGCCAGCGGGGCCGGCGCCAGGTCACGGTCTCGAGGACGACGGTGGCCCGGTAGTTGCCTTCGGGCATGGGCACGTCGACCTCGACGGGCTCGGTGCTCGTCTTGCTCTTGGCGGGCTTGCCTGCGATCCAGTCGAACAACTGGAAGTTCCCGGAGCGCCAGCGGGGCGTGCCCCTCGTCCAGCTCCACTTGTCGTGCCACACCTCCCACCAGATGGCCCGGTCGTGGGCCGTCAGGGTGGCGATGTTCCGTTCCGTCAGGTCGGGCCAGCGGGCGGCCAGGAAGCGGCGGATGGGCGGGCCGCCGATGATCACCCACACCGAGGCGATGTGCGCGATGCCTGCGGTGAGCTTGAGTCCGCCCGAGTCGTCATCACCGGCGAGGCCGATGCCGGTGTGGCGGGCGCCAGAGGCGATGTACGCCTCGACGCGAGCCTCCAGGATGTCGTTGCCCTCCTGGCCCTTCGGGTGGTCGTAGAGGGTGGCGAACCAGCGGACGCCGCGGGTGCCTTCGCGGATGGTGAAGCGGTGCAGGTGCATCAGGCGGGTGTCTCCCAGGACCAGCGGCGCAGGCCCAGAGCGTGCGCCTCGGCGGGGTGGGTGGTCTTCCACTCGTGGTGGGCGTGGCAGAGGACTTGCGTCTGGTCCGGTTCCAGGTGGGCGCCGGGCCGGACGCCGCGGGGTGTGATCTCATCGACCTCCAGGCCCCCAGCGCAGCGCACCTCCGGGACGAGGCTCCGGGCGGTGCACTGGTAGCCGGCGGCGGCGAGCGCCTGCTCCCTGACGGCGGCCCTGGCGGCCTTCTCTTGTCGTCGTCGGGCGGACTGCGCCGGGAGGCGCCCGGTGCGTTTGAGGCTGCCCGTGCGGGCCAGAGGGGCGCCTCTGGCCAGGGGCTTGCCTCGCTTGATCCCGGTGCGCTTCAAGAGCTGCGGCGCCGGGGCTTCCGGGTGGCGGCCTTGTCCTTCAGGTCAGTCACGGCCCCATCGAGGTCGGGGGGCACCGGGCCCTCACCCTCAGCCTCGGTGTCGGCCGTCTGTGCCTGGGTGTCGGCGGGCCAGCCCTCCTCGTCGACGGGACCATCGGGCTCGGGGGCCACGGGCAGTTCGTGGACGTTGGTCGCCTCGTCGCCCTGGTCGACCTTGGCGTCTTCGTCATCCCAACCATCGGAGCCGGGGAGGCGCTGGTTGCCCTTGGCGTCATCGGCGGCGCGCTGGTTGCGGAGCTTCTGCATGCGGATGCGCTCGTCGGCGAAGTCCCCGTCGACGATGGTGACCGTCTTGCCGATGAGGGTCATCACGAGGCGCAGGGGGGCGTCGGTCTCCTCATCGTCGTAGCCGCGGAGGACGCGGATCTGGTGGGGGCCGACGACGCATCGCACGAGGAGGTCGACCTCCTGGCCCTGCTCCAGCTCGTGGGCGCCCACGCCGAGGGACTCGGAGAGGCCGTCGCCCACGTTCGTGACCTTGGCCTCGACGCGGACGACGGGGCGCCCGCGGTAGGGCTGGAGGTTGCCGGGCTCGGGGGCGGCGAGGGCAGAGGCGAGATCGGACATGGGGCGGGTCTCCTTGCCGGCGGGTGAGGTGGCCAACATACCGGGGTTAGCGCCCCGGTGGCCGGATGGCCCACGTCGCGTTCCTGGGGACGTGGGGGGCAAGGCGGGCGATGAGGTTGCAGGGGTCAGCGCCGGGTTGGATGGGGTGCTCCATGCGCCCGGCGGGAAGGGTGATGACGATGACGGGGTGGGGGTCACGCCGCCGCGAGGGGGGCGTGATAGGCGATGACGTGCTCATGGGCGACGCGGGCATCGTGGTTTGCTCCGTTGCGGTTGCGGTCCGTCTTCACATCGACGAGGTCAGCGATGTCGTAGCCGAGGCTGGCGAGGTGGTTGTGGTGGAAGGCCGAGACGTGCTGGCGCCGCTGGCGGCCCCCGACCTTGCGCAGGTGATCGGAGATGTTGAGGATGAGCCAGCCGCCCAGCGCGGGGTCCTCAGCGACGTGGGGCCGCAGGACCCGAGTCGCCTCCGCCCATGCGAGCTTGTGGAAGCGCCTGTACTCGGGTCCCCACTTCATGCCGGCCGAGCTCCCAGCGGTCAGGGCGCGGCCGAGGCTGAGGCGGTAGGTGTAGCGGGTGGAGGTGTCATGGCCGACGCCGCCACAGCGGGCGCAGGGCGGCGAGTCGAAGAGGTCGGTGGGGTGGCCCTTGCACTTGCGGCAGACGCCGAGGCCGTCATACAGGTCGGCCATGCGGTTGCCGTAGCAGGGACTGGTGATGATGGCGTCGAAGGTCCCGTCAGCGAAGGGCAGGCGGAGCGCGTCAGCAGCGAGGGCCCGGGGCCGGCCAGCGGCGGCCCACTCCCACTCCAGCTCCGACGCGACCGTGAGGCGCCCGTTGGCCAGCTCGTGGATGAGGCCGACGCCGGCGAAGGGGTCCAGGATCGTCCATCGGCGGTCGGGGTCCTCCCGCTCGAGGATGCCGGCGATGGCGTCGCGGATGGGCGAGGAGAATTTGGCGCAGTGGTCGGGGATGTCACGAACGGTCACGGCGCCTCCGGGTGGGGCGTGGGGGGCGGCACTCCTCGCAGCGGTGACCGGGGCGCATGTGGCCCTGGCGGAAGAGGCGGTGCTGTCGGGGTTGGCACTCCTCGCACGGAACGGCGCTGTTCTCCGCGGCGGCCCGGCGTTGAGCGATGGTGGTGGGCTCCGTGTCGAGGCGAAGCTGTTCGCTCACCTCCTCGGGGGTGGCCTCGCGCCAGCCTGAGCCTCGGCACCGTGGGCAGGCGGGCGGCGTCACGGGTCCAGTCTCCTGTCTGGGCCGCCGACTCCCAGCACGACGGCGCCGCAGCCCAGGACCCGGGACGCGATGCGCTCGCCCACGGCGGTCATGAGGTCCTCTGGCGCGAGGTTGGTGGTGACGATGGTGGGCCGCTCATCCAGCCACCGGCGGTTGATGAGGGCGTAGAGGCGTTCGTCGGTCCAGTCCGTGGCGCGGCTGGCGCCCAGGTCATCGAGGATGAGCGTGTCAGCGTCGGTCACGGCGCGGTCCCACACCTCCAAGTCGCCGCCGGGGCGGAGGCCATCGAGCAACTCCACGACGGGCCAGAACTGCACCTCGTCTCCGGCGTCGAAGCGCAGGCGGGCGGCGGCCACGGCGGCGTGCGTCTTGCCGGTGCCGGTGGGGCCGTACAGGACGAGGTTGGGGGCCGGGCCCTCGGTGGTGGCCCACGCCTCCACGTCGCCGCGCCACGCCTCGGCCAGGTCCTCGATCTTCGCCCACCGGAAGCGGTTGGGGATCTGCTCCCATCGGGCCTCCCGCCAGCGGGGGGTGAGGGGCTGGTCCTCGTCATGGGCGCGGGGTTTGAAGCGGTCGAGTTGCTTGGCGGCGACCGTCCACACTTGCTGCGTGAGGCGGGCGGGCCCGTCTACCTGGTCGCTGTCGCTGGGGTCCATCGTCCACTCACGGTGCGGTCGGTCGCGATCTGCTGGCGGCCGGCGGGCGGGGGCGTCGGCCGCACCGGCGGGGAGTCAGGTGGCAGGGGTGTTTGCCAGTCCGGCCATAGCTTCTTCTCCAGCCACCGGAAGGCGTCCATGGCCCCGGCCTTGCCACGCTCTGAGGCGTCGGCGTAGTGGCGGGCGCCGGTCAGAGCGGCGGTCCGCTCGGCCCGCGTGAGGCCCCTCCACTTCTGGTGGGCCTGGCCCTTGCTCAGCTTGCGCCCGTTGCGCCTCGGCCACGCATCCCAGAACGCAGCGAAGGAAGCGGCATCGTCGCTGCCCTCCAGCGTCAGTTCCAGCGGAGCGGGGTCCGGCGCGCGCGCGTCGCGCGACACATGTTCTTTGTAGGGGTTAACCGTTGTAACCGTAGGGGTCGCGGAGGGGCTGGTGGGAGGGGGTGGGAGTGGACCGTTTCGCGTTACAAGTGCACCGTTTGTTTGTGTCGAGTGCACCGTTTGTTGTGTAAACGGTCCGCTTACCGGACTGTTTTCTACGTACCCGAGGGGCGCGTCGATGACACCAGGGATGTCATATGTGGTGGCCTTGCCGCGGCCGCCACCGGGCTCGGTTATGACGATCCAGCCGGCCTCTTGGAGGCGGTCGAGGATCTTGAAGACTTGCGTCCTCGAGTACAGGGACCCTTCGATGATTGCCGCTAGCCCGGGGTGGCTGTCTTTGCCATCACGGTTGGCGCTGTCTGCGATGGGCAGGAGGACGGCTCGCATGGCTCGGTCGCGTGGCCCATATCGCAGAACCCAGCCGGTGGCCTGGCCGCTCATTGGCGGTAGCCCTCGGGGGTGCCTTGGGGGGTAGTAGGGTCGTTCACATCTGCTCCTCGCCGTAATGCATCTATCGGAGTGGATGATCTGAGGTCCCCGGGAGTCGCGGCCCGGGGACCTTTCGCGTGTTGGTAGCGGACGTTATAGCTACTGGGCGGGGGGCTGCTCCTGGGCCGGCTCGTTGGTCTGCTGGGCGGCGATGCGGGCAGCGGCGTCCGCCTCGATGGTGGCCAAGTCGAGGCCGGCCAGGTTGCCCAGATGGTTGACGAGGGTCGCCACGTTGCGGGCAGGATCGTCGGTCACCTCCAGGTCCTCGCCGGTCAGGGCGTCGCTGAGCGCCTCGGTGGTGAGGGCCCGCACCGCGTCGATGACGTCGTTCCACGAGCCTGGCGGCGCCTCCGGGAACATCCGCTCTAGGACCGCTGGGCGGCCGTCCTCTGCGGGCAGGGCGTCCGGTGCCGGTGTGGGCGCCTCGGTGGCAGGGAAGGTCTTCTGTCGGGCCTGGGAGACCAGCGACTCGACTTGGCGGACCATGTTGACCTTGAGGTGGCGCATGGAGGGCTTGCCGTCCACGACGGGCAGGAGGGTGTCCTCCTCTCCCATGGGGTCCTCGGCCATCCACTGCTCCCGGATCCAGGCTTGGCGCTCCGGGGCCAGGGATTTGATGAGGCCGTTGAGGCGGTCCCAGGTGTCTTGGTCGATCCACTCCTGCGGGGCAGCGGCGGGCGGCTCGTCGCTGGTGCGCTGCTGCTGGCCTCGCTGGCCTCGCTGGCGGCCGCCGGTGCTGTGCTGCTGGTATTGGTCCTCGCCGGGCGGCTCCTGCGATTCGGTCTCCTCTCGCTTGTCCCCGATGTTGAACAGGGTGTTGAGGAAGCCCTTGCGCGCTTGGGTGCGGGCCTTGGCGATTTGCTTGTCGGACTTGTCCCGGCCCTGCCCGTAGGTGACGGGCAACTCACCGTCGGGGCCTCGGAGGAAGTCCCCGGCGGGTCCCTGGACGTACCAGGTGAGGCGGAGCCTCACCTCCATCCAGCCCGGGTTCATGTTGATGGCCTCGTTGTCGAGCTGCTCGACGATCTCCTCGATGCTCCAGTAGACGACGCCGTGCCGGGCGCACACGTCTTGGAGGCGACCGACGATGGCCTCGATGCCCCGGAACATGTACCCCTCAGGGGAGCGGTCGTCCTTGCCGATGCCGGGGAGCTCGGCCATCACCCGGGCGATGGCCACCTGAACCGGCGGCGGGACGGCCGCCTGGGAGGCCAGGTCGAGGACACGGATCTTGTCGGGGTCGATGTTGGCGGGGATGACCATGAGGCGGGAGTTGGCGACGAGGCCGGCCAGGGCGGCCATGTCGCTGGGCTCGATGCCGGCGGCCTTGGCCAGGGCCTCCCGGACATCTTCCTCGCGGATGGCGTCACGTTCGGGCGTCTTGTCCGGCGGGGCGTTGCCGGCGGTGGCCTTCGCTGGGGTCGCGCGGGGGGCCATCAGTCCCGCACCTCCGGGAGGTGGGGGTGCGGGGTGGCGGTGATGCGGGGCCACTCGACGCCGGCGCCGGGGACGGGCTCGGTCCCGAGGGTCACCTCCCCGTCGTCGTCGACTTTGCGGTGCACGACGATGAGGGCGTCCCGGTCGCCGGGCTCAGGGACGAGGGCCACGTGCTGGCGCAGGTCCGTGACGTTGACCTTGCGGGTCGTCGTGACTGCGTCGGGGCACTCGCGGCGCGCCCACGCCAGGAGGTCCGCGTCAGCCTGGATGATCGCGACGGGCTCGGCGGCGCAGCGGGTGGAGACGCTCCCGGAGGGGAGGTGGAACGTCTTGGGGTACGTCTTGCGGCCAGCGGCCTCAGCGGCGGCCATGGCCTCGTCGCGCTGGGCGATGCCCCACTGCTCCAGGTGCGCCCCGAAGAACGTGGCGATGCGACGCCAGTACGCGGCTTGCTTCCAGTACGCCTCCTGTGCCCTCGTGATGTAGGCGTCCCTCTGGCGGGCGAGGGACTCGAGGACGTGGTGGGCCTCGGCCAGGCGGCCCATGCACCACTCAGCGTCAGACTCGGTGGTGGGCGTCCAGCGGGGGGCACGGCCTGCTGCGGTCTCGCCCTGGCCGATGTAGCCGGTGATGACGGCACGGTCGTGGCTGTCGGTCTGGGTGGCGGCATCCACGCTGGTGGCCTGGTTGAACTCGTCGGCGAGCCGGCGACCCACTAGGTGTTCGATCTCAGCGTCAACGTCGATGGGGGCGGGGGTGATGTCGAGGTGGGGTACTGCCATGGGGCCTCCTGGTCGCGGGGCCAGGACCCTAACACCGGTTAGCGCATGGCGGGGTGGATGCGGACGCGAAAGCGCCCCCGCCGAAGCGGGGGCGCTGGCGGCCCGGATCAGCCGGACTGGAGGATGCGACGGGAGACCGAGTCGACGTAGCCGTGGAAGACCCGGCCCTCAGCGGTCCAACGCTCGGCGTAGACCCAGCCGTTGTCCTCTCCGGTGTGCCAGCAGTTGGTGATGGCCTGACGGCCGTCCTCAGTGAGGGTCACGTCGATGAGGGGGCAGCGGCCGGCCATGACGTCAGCAACGTCGACGTGGCCGTAGTTGCCCGTCACGACGGTGAGGGGCGTGGCCTCGAAGGTGATGGCCTGGTCGCGCAGGTCCAGCCAGGACAGGATGTCGAAGCTGGTGGTGCGGACGACGGGGAAGGTGGTGCGGGGAAGGGCGGTCGTGCTCATGCCCTGATACTAACCCGGGTTAGCGTCATCGGTCAAGGGTGGTAGCGCGGCTGAGGCCCCGGACCGTCTCCCCGGCAGGCGGTATGGGGGGGGGAGGTGGCCGGGGCCTCAGCGGGTCATCGTAGGGGCCGGATGACGCCTGGCCCGGTGGCCTGGTTGAGGCCGCCCCTCGACCGGAGGAGGGGGTCCCAGACGCCGAGGTACGTGCCGATGCCGGTGGCGAAGATGATGAGCGTCTGGAGGAGCCACTCCTGCGAGAGGATCGCCGTCCCGTCGTCCTGGATTGTCTGCACGAAGGCGTTGCCCACGGCGGCCAGGGCACCGGCGAGGCCGATCTTCACCCACGCGGGGTTGCTGGGGTGGTTGAGGAGGCCGTTCACCAGGGGCAGCACGAAGCCCACCAGGAGGAGGACGAGGCTGTTGTTGATGGTGAAGACCGTCCCGACGGGTGAGTCGGGGGTGGCGTTGCCGGCATCCTGTGCCAGCGCTGTGAGGGTGGCGAGCATGTGGTCTCCGTTCAGCCGTAGAGGAGCTGGTGCCAGGTCGCTGTGCCGCCGATGCCGTCGATCTTGAGGCCGTGCTTGCGCTGCCAATCCATGACGACGTGGTTCGTGGCCAGCCCGAAGACGCCGTCGACTTTGAGGCGGTAGCCCCGGTCCACGAGGAGTTGCTGCCACACCTTCACGGCGGGGCTTGGCCGCTCGGGTGTGCCCATGCCCAGCCTGACGGGACCGGGGTACTTGCGCCACGCGGGCTTGCCGGCGAGGGCCGGTGGGGTGGCGGGGGGCTTGGGGGTGGCCGGGTTGCTGTCCTCGAGGAAGGCCCGGAGGCGTGCGGTGATGGCGCGGGCTTGGGCGACGGTGCCCATGAACTCCATGTGCATGGGGTCCGGCGTGGAGGTCTGGTAGTCGCCGCCCCACCGGAAGCCGTGGTTCTTCCAGAGGTCCACGACCCGCTTGGGCATGTTCGTCTTGATGGGCCGACGCTGCGGGTTCTGGAGGCTGTTGATGTCGAGGGCCGTGCCCCACGAGTGGTTGCTCGGGGTTTGGGTCCCGCGGATGGGCCGGCACGCGGCGCCCCACGTCTGCCCGACCTGGATGTCGTAGCCCATCATCTCGGTCAGGTCGATGAGCATGGAGAACAGGTCGGCCAGCTCGCGGTGGACCACGACGCGAAGGCCGCCGGCCTTGGACAGGGTGACCTTGGGGTAGGAGCAGTCGGGGTACCCGCGGCCGAAGCTGGCGTCAGCCACCGGTCGGCCCTCGGAGTTGGCGTCGCACGTCCGCCTCGTAGGCCGCCTCGTCCTCGGCCGCCTCGGGCTCGGGGGTGGGGGGCGTGGGTTCGTGGTCTTCGGTGCCGTCGCCGTAGGTGGCGGCAGCCTCGTCGTTGTCGGGGAGGTTGACGCCATCCAGACCTTCGACGGGGACCGTCAGCGTGGCGGCCAGCTCGTCGTCGGCGGTGAGCTGGTCGACGGTCCCCTCCAGGGTGGCGCCGGTGCAGTCGTCGATGCCTCCGCCCGGCGCGTCGTCGTGGTCGGTGGCCTCTTCGATGATCCAGCCGACGGTGTCGGTTTCGCTCATACCGGTGAGGGTACCGGCCTCACCCGCCAGGGGTGGGGTACAGGTCGTGGGCCTGGCGGTTGCACGTCTCCACAGCTCCGGCGCGGCGTTCCTCGGCGGCGTCCTTCTGCCTCTTCAGGTCAACGAGGTGCCCGACGACGGTGAGGGCCTGGTCCCGGTCCTCGGCGGCGAGGGCTGAGAGGAGGTCGCTCATCCCGTCGAGTTGCTCACCCTCGATGACGAGGACGTCCAGGTTGAGCGTGAAGCGACACTCGGCCTCGTAGTCAGCGCGTTGGGACCGCAGTCGGGCCGCCTCGTCGTTGGCCACATCGGACCGCTCGTCGAGGTAGTTGGTGCCCACGGAGATGCCGGCGGTGAGGGACAGGGTGAGGCCTGATGCGGCGGCGGCCGTCTGCCAGCGCCACCAGCGGCGAGCTCGTAGAGTCTCACGGACGCTCATCGTGTTCCTCCCGGTCGAGGCCCAGGCGCTGGTCGAGGACTTTGTTGCGTTCCTCGCATCGGGCCACGAGGACACGCACGTCACTTAGGGCCTGTTGGAGGGCGGCGACCTGTTCGGCGTGCTCCCGGCGCAGCCGCTCCTCGGAGGCTCTCCGCTCGGCGCGCTCAGCGTTCAGTTCGGACCGGAGGGTTTGCTCGGCGGTCGTGCGGTCAGCGAGTTGCCGTTCGAGGCTCGCGATCGCCGCGTCTGTGCGGGTGCTGGCGGCGTTGGTCGTGTCCTGGCGCATGGATCGCCAGAGGGCCCCGCCTCCCAGGAGGACCGAGCCGGCGGTGGTGATGGCGGTGAGGATCGTGGCGGGCTCGGCCACGGGGCCGCTAGTCGTCCCAGACGAGGACGGTGGCCCATCCGCTGTTCTCGTTGACGGACGCGACCTGCGCCTCGAGTTGCCCGAGGGGCATCTCGACTTGCCGCTCGGCGGGGAACAGGAGCGTGAGGTGCACCGTGTCGTCGCCGTCGTTGATGGTGCCGTGGGCCAGCTCGACGAGGCCGCCCAGCTCGGGAGTCCTCTGTTGGGTGACTCGCAAGTGTCGCTCGGCCATGGTGGCGATCCTAGGAGTTGGCGTCGATGGTCGTCGCTATCCACTCGGCGACCTCGGTGATGGGGGTGATGAGGTTGGAATCGTGGTCGCCGGGTCGCATGTGCAACTCGGCGCCGTAGGTGTTGGCGTACAGGATGGGCTCGGTGGAGGGAACGACCTCGTCATCGCTGGTGGCGTCGAGGCGGGTGCGGCCTCCGAAGGATGTGAGGACGCCGTGGGCGGTGGTGTTGGCGGGGTCGGCGGGGTCGTGGGTGGGGTAGGCGGCGGAGAGGCCGGCGATGTTGGTGTACGCGGTTTCCATGGTGGAAGGGATGCCGGAGAGGGTGGGGTGCCCGAGGAGGCGGTTGTGGAGTTCTTGCATGCGGGTGATGGGCGCCCGTAGCCAGATGCCGGCGCAGCGGGTGGGGTTGCGCCACGCCCAGTTCAGGGCGGCCAGGCTTCCCATGGACTCCCCGGCGATGAAGACCTTGTCCGTTCGGGTGCCCAGGTTCGTTCCGGCCCACGCGACGAGGACGTCGATGCGGCCCGTCGTCACGGCTACAACCGTGTCGTTGGCCCATGTGGCGAGGCCGCCCAGATCGGCGACGAGGACGGGACCGGCCAACTCGGCGATGGCCCCGAAGCGGGGCACATAGGACGTCTTGCGCAGGTCCGCGGCTGCGGCGAGGAGGCCGTGGCAGTAGATGATGGGCACGCGGCCGGTGCTCGACCGCAGGCTGCTCTTGTACTCGATTTGCGTCTCAGAGGCGACGTAGGCGCCGACGCGGCGGGTGGTGTAGGCGCGCCAGAGGCGGGACGTCATGCGCGGCGTGCCCATGCCTGGATGGGTGTGACGGCGTTGCCGACGGCGGCGCCGGTGTCGGAGCCTGTCTCGCGCCAGGCTCCCAGGATGTAGTCGCCGGGGGAGTGGGCGGGGATGCGCCGCTCGACGCGCAGTTTGCGGCCGGGGGGCTCAGTCGTGGAGCCGCCCACGTTGATGACGCCGTGCGCGTCGATGGCGGAGGCGGCCGAGAGGGTCCCGGCCGCTGATGCGGGGCCGATGACGAGGTACACGTCCAGGTTGCTGTTGCCGGCGGTGGCGTTCTGGACGGCGGCCTGGCCGCCTACGTACACGGGGGCGGGCAAGTCCGGGACTGACACGCGGAGCAGCTCCGTCACAGCGGTCACGGTGAGGATGTTGCCGATGGCCGAGATCGTGACGTTTGACAGGAGCTCGTCGAAGTCGATCTCGTTGGTGTCGCAGGTCAAGGGCGGGCCCTCCTATGGGATGACGCCCACGGCGTAGACGGCGCCGCGCAGCTCGCTGGAGAAGATCAGGAGGCAGCGGGTGCCGGCCACCTGGGATGCCGATAGGCGGGTCGCCTCGATGGTCGTGGACGGGTCATCGTCGGGGGCCACGTAGACGACGTCGCCATCAGCATCCTGCACGCTCGCGCCCACGAAGCGGGTGATGCGGACTCGGGCCAGGGCCACGTTGACTGATGAGGTGACGGCCTGCTGGAGGAGGGGCGCGACCTGGCGGAGGACGTCGGCCACGATGCGGTCACGTTCGGCGCTGGAGAGGGCCATCAGTAGACCGTCCTCGCGGTGTGCGTCATGACGCCGCCTGGCACGCACGGAAGCGACCATGCCGTCTCGATGTAGGTGATGCCCAGGACGGTGACGGGGTCCCACGCGTCGTGGCGGGGGTCGGCGGGCGTCGACCAGTTCACCCACTTGAACGTCTCGGAGCGGGTGGTGGCCATGGCCTTCGCGGCCTTGTTGGCCTGGGCGGTCGTCCTCAGGCCGGTGCGCCCCTCGACTTTGGGCACGGGGAAGCCGCGGGCGTCCTCGGAGTGCGGCTCGGAGGAGTCGATGTTGTACTCGCCGCGGACGGTGGACTGCCCGGACGTCTCATACACGATGTAGGTGTTGGGCGCCTGGAGGCCATCGTCGCTGCGGGTGACGCTGTTCACGATGACCCGCGAGTCAGCGCCCACGGTGTACGCGGGGATGGTGGGCGTGACCATCGTCAGGTCGGGCGTATCGGTGAGGCGCAGCTTCCCGTCCCGGTTGAAGTGGGGGGGCAGGAACCCGACGAGCTCCATGAAGTCGGCCAGGATCTGCGTCCTGGAGGTGCCCGGCGCATCGGCGCGGGAGGCGCCCAGGTCCGCGCTGATGGCATCCAGGATGATCTCATCGAGGGCCAGGACCTCCAGGGCCACGCCCAGCGCAGCGATGCCAACATCGGCGCCCCGGTTGAAGCCGATCGTCTTCTTGATGCCCTGGTTGAGGATCAGGCTCTTGTCTACGAGGGAGGACACGAGGGCCTCGCCCCACGAGTAGTAGGGGCGGTCGCCGTTGCCCCACAGGAAGATCCCGAGGCTGTAACTATCGCCGTTCTCCAGGTCCATGAAGACCTGCACCCGGTCGCTGAGGATGTTGATGTCGGCTTGCTGGTCGGGCGTCAGGTCGAAGTTCGTGAGGCTCCGGGGATTCTGCCCGGAGCTGTTGAAGCCCACGGTGGGGGTGCGACTCAGGTTGGGGTACAGGTCACCGATGGTCTGCTCGTCACGGTCGAGGAGGACGAAGCGGAAGCTGTCGCTGCGCTGGTACACGCCATCCAGGTTGAGGAGCTGGTCAGTGGTGGGGGCGTAGACCATCGGGCCTCAGGGGGTGGCGACGGTCGGCGTGCCGGTGAGGGGCGTTATGACGAGGCGGGCGTGGTACCGGAAGGCCGGTTCCTGGTTGCGCGCCTGGTCGATCTCGATGTGCGCGTACGTGACGTTGCCGTAGTGGTCGAGGACGCAGACGTAGGGCAGCGACGCGTCCACGAGGGCCTCCAGCGGCGCCCACACAGCGTCCAGACCGATGTCCTGGCCGACTTGGTTGGTGGGCTGCTGCCCGAAGTTGGCCACGATGGTCAGCGTCTTGGACATGCCTCGGCGCTGGGGGTCCTTGAAGGCCACCTGGTACTCGCGGCCCTCTAGCTGGAGGAGGACGTCGGAGCGCAGGGGGGTGTAGTCGACGCCCGGCTCCCGGGTGTAGACGACTTGGAGGCTCGGGTCGGCGTTGCTGGTGAGGATCAGCTCGCACCCGTAGGTGAGGGGGATGATCCAGTCGGTCGTCGCCCAGTCAGAGAAGGCGGCGGTCGTGGCCACGGAGCGGATGCGGTACTGGGCCGACCGGTTGCGGCGGGCCTCGTAGTCAGCGAAGAACGTCGTCGCCTCGGTGTCGATGCTGGCCACGTCCTCCCACACCGGCTCTGTGCCGTCCCCGGAGTCGTAGCGCCGTTGGATCTCGTAGCGCGAGAAGCTCCCGGCGAGGGCGGTGGCCGTCCAGCGGACGAGGCTCTGATCGATGTAGGGCACCCTGCAGAAGCACCGGGCGTCACCGGTGGGTTGCTGGTCGACCTCGGCTCGCACGTTCGTGGGCGCCGCGGGCTGGATGAGGATGGTGACCATGGCGTCAGCGTCAGCGACGGCCACGCCGCCTACCCGGAGGCTGTCCGTGGTACCACCGAATGATGAGGAGGCGTCGCCGGTGTAGCAGTAGGGCGTCTCCACGACCCAGTCATCGGTCGTGTCGACGTCGAGGCGCACGTCGTATTGCGTCGCCGCTGACAGGGCCACCACCGCGGAGAAGAAGCCCTCCACGTACCGCAGCTCCGTGTCGTTGATGCGGGGCAGGGCCCGCACCTCCTCGGCGGTGATGGTGAAGGCCCCGGTGCCGACTTGGGCGCCGCCCGTCGTGAAGACCCGAACGGTGAGGGTCGCGTCCGCTGTGCTGGGGGGAATGATGACGAGGCGCACCCCCAGGTAGTTGTTGGCGCCCGGGCTCGTGATGCGCTGCGCGATCGAGGTCCCCGAGTCGAGGACGCGCAGGTGGTCCCCGGAGAACTCCATGGTGTAGGGCTGGGAGTCATCCGAGTCGGCCGGTGCCGATGTGCGCAGCACGAAGCGGCCCATGCGCCGGCTCGTTCCCTCGAATGCCTGCACCGGCTCACCGTGGGACCCGACTTGCCAATTCGTTTGGGAGACGAGGCCGGGCACCGACGGGTAGCTGATGCCCGCAGGGTTCCCGCCATCGCCCAGGTCCTGGTAACTGGACAGCCACCGGATGTCTGACGCCGGCGTCGTGGACCCTGACAGGAGGGTGTCGCGGCCCCAGCGGGGAGCGAGGAGGTAGTCGGTCGCGTTGACCTTCGACCAGTTCGTGGCCCACCCACCGGCCCCGTCCGGCTCGACGAGGGTGTCACTGGAGACGATCGTGGCGAGGGCCCCGGCGGGGCGCTGCCACACGCCCACGGCGTCGCGGTTCTCCGTCGTCCAGTAGGAGACCTTCAGCGACATGGACAGGACGACGGCGCCGCACGCGACCGTGCCTAGTGCCGTGATGCGAAGGTGCCAGTCCCCGGAGTCGAAGCTGCGCACATCATCGGGGCACCAGGGCAGCCCCGTCACGGGGTTGATTTCGCCCATCGAGACCTCGATGGGGTTGGGTGCCAGGCCGTTGTTCACGAAGCTGGCGCCGGGGGGCTGGTAGACGGTGGAGGTGGGCTGGTGGAAGAAGGACAGGGTGAAGGTGCGGGGGATGGTGCTGGTGCGATTCGGGTCCAGGCCCACCACGGCGCGCATGGACAGCCTCGAGACGCGGGCCGTCAGAGGGAAGGCGCTGGAGTCAACGGAGCATCGGTACTGGGAGGTGCCGCCACCGATGTTGAGGATGTAGTCCGTCGCTGACGCTGGAGGGAACACGACGGGATCGTCGATGTAGAGGTAGAGGTTGGTGGTGCCGCCCAGCGGGTCCGTCCAGGAGCCGATGGACTCGTCGAGGATCGGCGCGTACTCCACGACTTGGAGGGTCCCGGGGTCCTCGGCGCCCTGCGTGAAGACCTCCCACAGGGTGTAGAGGGGCGCCGTCACGGCAGGGTCGGAGGCGAGGGCCAACTCGATGTCTGTGATCGTCTCTGTGGCCGTCGAGGTGAAGCCCTGGACGAGGCCGGGTTGTGATTGGGCTATGGGGTCGGACGAGCCGACGGTGTTCATCGTCTCGTTGCCGAGGACGGCAGGGGCGTTGGTGTTCCAGTCGTTGGCCACTAGCCGCCCATCCTCGCGTTCGTGTCGATGCTGCGGCGAGCGATCGTCCACTCGGCCAGGACGGCGTTGGCAGCGCCCCGGGCCTTGCGCTCGAACGTCGCCTGGTCCTCCCCGGGCGTGGACTGGATGACGACGGCGCCGGGCAGCACGTTGACCGTCGTGTCCCCGCCTGCCGCTGAGGTGGCCGTGACGGCGGCCAGAGCAGCCGGAGCGAGGCCGGCGGCCACATCCAGGCCCTGGGCTGCCACATCGAGGGTCCCGGCCGCAGCGGCGGCCGCTGAGGTGACGAGGCCAGCGGCACTCTCGGCCACGGTTGGGGCGGTGGCGTCGAGGCCCACGGCGACGCCCTCGCCCATGTCGATGCCCAACTCGGCGAAGAGTCTGGAAGGGGAACCCGTCTTGGCCTTTGACCGGGCAGCGGCGATGGCCGCCTCCACGAGGTTCGCGGCGGCGTTCGCTGCGGCCTGCGCGGCGGCGTTGATGCCCGACTGCATGCCCTGGGCCAGTGCCGTGCCGAGGCTGTAGCCGGCGCCGCTGGCGGCGGACTGCTTGGCCGCCACCTTGGCGATGGCAGAGTTGGCGGCTCCTACCGCAGCGGTGGGCATGCCGGCCGCCCCGATCCTGGTGCCCCCGGTGAAGCCACCACCGAAGACGCCGCCAGCGACGCCGGCGGCGGGGGCCCTGCCGCTGATGCCTCCGATCGTCAAATCCGCGGAGCGGGCGCCCACACCGGGCATGGGTGAGACGCCAGTCCCGAAGCCCAGGGTCGCGCCGCCACCAAAGAGGGCCCCGGCGATGACGGCTCCGGCCTGGTGGGCTTGGATCTCCTTGACGGTCAACTCAGCTTCACCGGCCCCCTCGATGGACATGCCGCCGATGCCGTCCTTGAAGCCTTGCTTGCCGGCCTCCCCGAGGCCGGCGCCAGCGGAGGCCATGTTGGCGTTCTCGTCCTCGATGGAGGCGATGGTCCCGCGGGTGGCTGCCGCTGCCTCAGCCTGCGGGTTGAAGTGCTCCCCGAATGCCTCCGTGGCGAGCTGGCCTATGAGGCCCGTCGCCTCAGCGGTGCGGGGGCCGATCTCGTTGCGGGCCTTGTCGTCGATGCCAGCGAGACTGAGGTCGTAGATGGCGAGCTGCTCCTCGGCGGCCGCCGCGATCTCGGGGTTGCCGGACCGGATGGCATCAGCGAAGGCCGCTGCCACCTCCGGGCCCTGCGTGGCGGCGATGCGCTGGAGGCGCGGGAAGTCGGCGAGGACATCAAGGTTCTCACCGAAGTTTGCGATGGCCTCGTTGGCCTTCTCCAGCTCCTCAACAAAGTTCTCAGCGGAAAACTCGTCGCCCAGCCCGCTGATGATGTCACCAATAGTCGGCAGACTTGAGACGGTGTCTTCAGCAAATTGGTTGATGGAATCGTTGACTGATTCGACGAAGCCCTTGAGGTCATCAAGGCTCACGCCCAGGGTGTCAGCGACGTTCTGGAGGTCCTCCTCCGCGACCCTCGCGTCGCCGGCCACGGTGGCCAGGCCCACCAGCTCCAGGTTCAGGTTGCCGCTGTCATCAGTGACTTGGGCGAGGGAAAGGGCCAGGCGGTCAGCGGCCAGCGCAGCGGGGCCAGTGGCCTCCACGAGGTTGCCCGTCTCATCGACGGTCACGCCGATCTGCTCGGCCAGCCGTGCCTGCTCGTCGGTGAGGATCTGGAGGACCGTGGTGTAGTCAGTCGACGCGACCGTGACCCCCAACACCTCTTCCTTTGAGGTGTTGGCCTTGACCGCCATGTCCACGAACTCATCGGACAGGCCCGACGATGCTGTGACCGCGTCGACCTGGCGTTTCGCGGCCTGGTTGATCTTGTCGTTGACCTGGTCGAGGATCGGCCCGAGGATCCCCAGTTCTTCTCTCGTGGTCCCCAGCGCCTCCGCCCACGCGTCGGTGTCAGCGCCGTTCTTGGAGACGATCTGACCGAACTCTTCGGCGCTCAACCCAAGCGCTGCGAGCAGGCCGACGCCGCTGTCGCCCTGCTCAACGAGGTCCTCGAACGCCGCAGCAAACGCGTCGACCCCGGTCGCCCCCTCATCGAAGGCATCACCAAACGCTGTCTGGATTTGCACGACGCTGCGCTCGAACTCGGCGGCTTCCTTGGCGCTTTCCTCGAACGCCAGGCCAATGGCAGCGAGCCCGAGTGACAGGCCGATGCTCGCCGCGTTCGCGGCGACCATGTCCCCGACGGATTGCTTGAGGCTGACGCCGAAGCCGCCCGGTCCCTTCTTGGGGTCGGCCAGGTCCGAGAATCCCAGCTTGAGGTTCTGGAAGAGGTCCGAGCCGCCGACCCTCTTGAAGGCAGCGAGGAGGCCCAGGAGGGTAATCAGCTCGGGGGGCACGCTGGCGATGGCACGGGCCACAGCCTCAAGAGCGGGGGCCGTGGATACCAGAAGCCGGGTGAAGGACCCGGCCACGGGGAGCAGGGCCACGAAGATGTCCGCGAGCGCGGGGAGGACTGAGGTGCCCAGCTCGATGAAGGCGGGGATCAGTTCCTCGCGGGCGACTCCCACCCCCTCCAGCAGGGCGGGGAGGAGGGCCTGGCCGAGGGTGGTGACGGCGTTCTGGAACTCGGCGGTGAGGATGCGCTGCTGGTTGGCCAGCCCGTCACTCGTCCGGGCGAAGTCACCCTGGGCCGTTGTGGACTGCTCGAGGATGAGGGCCCAGCGGGCTTGGAGCTTGGCCCCCTCGGTGATCTCCCCATTGGCTGATGCGAGGCCCAGCTCCATGGCCTTCGCCTCGACCTCGGCCGCGCCGAAGCTGATGCCCAGGGACCGCAGCGGTTCGATCTCGCCGACGAGGCCCGACCGGAGCTTCTCGAGGGTCTCATCGACGGAGAGGTTGTTGAAGGACGCCAGGTCGGCGGCCAGGGTGACGACGCCGGGGGCCAGTTCGGTGGCCGCTTCCTTCGTGGCGCCGAGCGCGACGAAGAGGTTGCCGAAGGTCGCGGTCGCTTCTAGGGCGGCGGCCTCGCTGAGGCCCACGCTCTCGGCGCTGACGTCCGCGAACTCTTGGACGGTGGTGATGCCCTCCCCGAAGACGACCGTCGCCTTGGAGGTGGACTCCTGGAGGTCTGAGGCGGCCTGAGCGGCTTGGAAGAGGCCAGTGGCTATGCCGGCGCCGCCCAGGGCTGTGAAGACGGCACGGAGGCGTACGCCTGACCCTGAGGCTGCGATGAGGCTGACGTCGAGGTCATCGAGGACGTCCCCAAGGCCGCTCACACCCCCGGCGGCGTCGCCGGCCGCAGCGCCTACGGAGGCGACTTGCCCATCAACCCGGTCGAGTTGGGCCCCGACTTGGGATAGGGCGGCGGTCGCGGCGGCGATGTCGACGCGCACGGCGGTGGAGACGTCGCCTGCGTCGATCTCGTTGAGGCGGGTCTGGATGCGGCCCAGCTCGGCGATGGCCTCGTCGTCGCTGATATCGACGCCCACGGTCTGGTTGTCCAGGCGCAGGAGGGCATCTCGGAGGCCGGCGATCTCTCGCTGCGCCTGGCTGGTGTCGGTGCCGACCTCAACGTCAGGTAGGGCCTTGACGGCCGCTGACACGGACCGGGAGAAGGCTTTGGCGAAGGCGCCGCCCACGGCGGTGCCCTTGCCCGGGGCCTGGCGCTGCTGCTCAGAGGTGCCCTCCTCGAAGCCGTCGTCGAGGCCCTCTTTGACGGACTGCTTGAGGGGACCGGAGTCACCATCAACAGTGACCTCCGTGTCGGCCGCGTCCACAGCGGCGGTGACGTCGCTCGTGAGGTCAGTCGCGTCGCCGGTGACGACGACTTGGCTATCGGCCGCGTCTACGGCGGCGGTGACCTCGGCGGCTAGGCCAGCAGTGTCCGCCTCGATGCGGATGGTCTGGCCGCTGGTGGCCTGGTCGAGGGTGGCCCGGAGGCGCTCGGCGGCCTGGAGGGCTGACCGAATATCGAGGGTGAGGTCAGCGTCAAGGCCGAGGTCGGACACGGCGCTCATCGTAGGTGCGACGCTGGCCCGGCGGCCGGGACGGTGACACCCCACGTCACCGTCCCGGGCCGCTGCTACCCCGCAACTGCCCGCGTGCCGGCCACTCTACTGGTCGGTCATCTCCTCCTCCCACCACCGGTCCGGGAGGGTCCCGGCGCGGCGACGGGCGGCGAGCTCGGCGACCTCGTTGCGCATCTGGGCGTCCACGTCAATGCCGGCGCCGATGAGGACGCCGACGGTGGACACGTCCATCTCGTCGACCTCAGTGGGGGCGAAGCCTCGGCGGAGCTTCGTGGGGCGGGCCATCTCCCGGTACACCCCGTTGAACATGTCGATGATGGTGCCGGTGCGCCACTCCGGCTCGTCGGGCTTCATCTCTTCGAGGAGGACGGCCCCGCCGGGGATCTGCTCGGCCTGGTTGATGGGATCGGGGCCGGGCTTGGCCTTCACCCACGGCCCAAAGGGACCGACCTCCAGTGCTCCAGGAGCTTCGTGGGCAGGCTCCCGTCAGCGACCCAGGCGGGCCACTCTCGGGGCACGATGCCCTTGGAGCGTTCCGTCTCTCCGGAGCGTTGCACGTTGGCGATCTCGAAGGCCCTCGTCCACCACTCCATGCGCAGCTCGTCGGCCTTGTCCCGGATGCTGCGCACGATGCTCCGGAGTTGGATGGCGATGTCGGCCTGGGCCTGCCACTTCTCCTCGCACTCCTCCATGGGATCGATCGTCTCCGTGAGGCGCTTCTTGAGGGCGTTCTCCTGGCGGAGGCACGTCTCGCGGTGGCGGGTCACGAGGTCCTGCTGCTCCTCGAGGAGCGTGAACAGGACCTTGAGCTGCCCGAACTTGAGGTTGCGGAGGCGGTGCTCCTCGCCGCCGGCCTTGATGCGCACCCACCCGTTCTTGACGAACTGGATGTTGTCATCACCCTCATCGTCGCGGGCGTCGACGCGCACGTCGGCGCCCGCCCCTTGCGTCTTGAGGAACTCGACGAAGGCGGCGGTGAGCATGCTCTCAGCGTTGGCGGCGTCTGACACGGGGGGCCTCCAGGGGGGTGCGGCGGTCAGTAACGCAGGTTAGACGCCGGGGCCCACGAGGACGGGAACGGACACGTACGCCACGCCGGTCGAGGGTCCCTGGAAGGTGCCAGGCTCCACGGTGATGCGCCCGCACCCCTGCGCCAGGGACAAGTCCAGGAGGGCACCTTGCAGGGACTCGCACCGGTCCACGTAGATCTTCGTCCACTCCGTCACCGCGTCAGCGTCGGGGAGGCTGCGCTTCTCGACGTCGACGGTGGGGTAGCAGTCCCGGGCGTAGATGACCCTCCACCGGATGGACGGGAAGTACATGCACTGCCCGCCGGGCAGGCCCGACGCCTCGCCGCCCTGGCGCTGCGGGTCAGCCGTCTCGGGGTACACGGCGATCATCTCGCAGGTGATCGCGAGGCTGGGGCCGGCGGCCAGGATTGCCCGGCCCACATCGGGTAGGGCCGCCTTCGCCGTATCGAGGAGGAGCTGGCCGTCAGCGGAAGTCGTCACACCGCTGAGGGTAGACGCGTGACGGCCCAGCCTCCCGGGGTCGGGAGGCTGGGCCGCTGAGCACACTCCTGCTGTGCCGGACGCTAGCCGGCCTCGACCTCCTCGACCTTGAAGACGGACGACTCGTCTCCGGCGTCGAACTCCAGGGTGCCGATCTCGTCATGGAGGGTGGCTTCGACGTCCTCGTCGTCCACGGCGGGCCCGTCGACGCGCCTGACCTTGACCTTCACGGTGAAGGTCTGCTCTGTGGCCATGGTGGCATCTCCTACTTTGTTGGTTGGTGCGGGGGGTGCGGTCGGGCCGAGGCCGGGAGGCGGGCACGGAGGGGCGCCTCCCGGGCCTGTGGCCGCTAGACGCGGGTGGCGCAGTCCGGGCCGATGCCGGCGGCGCGGGAGGCCTCGTCGGTGAGGGTGCGGTTGCACTTCCAGCACCGGCCGATCTCCTGGCCGTACAGCTCGCCCGCAGCCTCAGGGCCGGCGGCCTCGATGCGGGCCAGGATGCCGGCGATGGCGTCGCGGCGCACGTTGCGGTCAGGCTTGCCGCCCACGATCATCTTGACGAAGACCCGGCCGGCGAAGGCGCCCTCGGTGGGCCGGTCGACGCGGTAGAAGACCAGGTCGTTCTCGCCGGTGGAGGGCAGGGCGTAGTGCCCCTCCGGGACGGTGGCGGCCACGGTGTTGATGGCCGGAGCGGTGGGGCAGGTGCCGTTGTGCTCGACGGTCCATCGTCCGGTGGCGTCCTTGCACAGGAGGCCGGCCTGCTCGGCGATGTGCTGGCCACAGTGGCGGCAGTTGCCTGCGTAGCGGTTGGGGCGGCACCCGGCGGGGAGCGGCGCCGGGGCAGGGGCGGGGCCGGCCAGGTAAGCCTTCAGGGCGAAGAGGTCGTCAATGAGCGCTGAGGCGGTGCCGTCGCGGCCGCCGGTCAGGTCGGCGCACACGTCCATGACGTCGGCGGCGGTGATGAGCGGATCGATCTCGTGGAGGAGCCGCTCGATGAGGCCGCCCTGCGCGTCGCTGAGGGGGGCACGGTGGCGCCCCCGGCCCGTGCCGGAGCCGGGCTCGCCATCACCCCACGGGCGGTAGTCGACGTCGTCGGAGGGGCGGATCTGGGAGGCGTCACCGGGGATGAAGCCCCGGACGCTGGCCAGCCGCTCGCAGTCGTGGAAGAACTCGTCGGCCACGGAGGGGAAGGTCTCGCCGCAGGTCCCGCAGGTGGTGGGGCGGTTCATCTCCTCGTCGATGACCTGGCGCCAGTCGGGGCGGCGGGTGAGGCCACGGATGGGGTCGATGTAGGCGATCGTCCCGGGGATCTCGATGGCGCCGTCTGGGAGGGGCTGCGTGCTCATACCCACGACACTAACCCGGGTTAGCGGCGTCGGTCAAGGGGCGGGCGCGGTGAGGCCGCCGAACCCCGCAGGTCCGGCGGCCTCTGTGGTGGTCAGACGGAGCGCAGAGCGTCCGAGGGGCGGTGCACCTCCAGGGGCAGGATCTGCTCTGGGAGCACGTGCACCGGGTCGAAGCCCATGGACGCCACGGCGTACGCCTGCTCGCCGGGGCCGGTCCCGTCCGGGAGGGGGCCACCGGCCTTGCCGCCGATGACGACGACGTCGCCGACGGACAGGGAGCGCAGGCGGACGGTCCGGTACGACTCGGCGGTGAAGCGGGCGCAGCCGACAAGGATGCACTCGTCGTCGGTGCAGCGGGCGTCGTGGGGGATCGCGTCAGTGTCCTGGTTGAACAGGTAGAAGGCGTTCTCGAGGACCTCGTGGACGTTGAGGGCTGTCACGTCCCGCTCGTACTGGTAGACGCCCTGGATCTTCGTGGAGTCGGTGAAGCGCTCGAAGGCGCCCTGGCCGAGCTCAGCGTGGTAGACGGTGATCGTGCTCATGCCGACGACACTAACCCGGGTTAGGGGCCTCGGTCAAGGTCACTGGGGGAAGACGCGGCGGGCGGCGATGGGCAGGGCCTGGCGGTAGCTCTGGGTGATGACGTCGCGCCACCAGGGCATGGGCAGGTTGCCGGGGTGGTTTACCTTCTTGAGGGCCACGACTTGCCCGGCCTTGGGCCAGTAGAAGACGAGGAGGCCGCCCGGGTTGCGGGGCCGGATGACGTGGGGTCGGGCGCCCTTGTCCGTGGTGGTGGCTTGGATGACGGGGGCTCGGACCTTGCCCCTGCTCACGGGGCCAGCGAGGATGATGCCGGGGTCGCGGCGGATGCTCCCTCGGAGTTGGCCCTTGTCGTGGGGCACGAAGGGGTGACGGCGCGCCTGGTCGACGGTCTCGTCGATGGCGGCCGACAGGATGCGGGGGCCGACTGAGCGGAGGCCGTTGATGAGGCGGTCGGCTCTGACGGTCACGCTGCCCTCCGGCGCCGGCGTCGGGTGTGGCCGGGGAGGCGCAGAGCGACGACGCCCTTGCTCGTGCAGGAGCCGCAGCACCCGGCCGGGGCGCGGGTGCCCACGGGACGGCCGCAGCACGGGCAGCAGAAGTGGGGGCGGACGCGCACGATGGGCGGCCGGCCGTCATCGTCGGGCCAGCAGAAGAGGCACGTCTCGCGTCGGTGGAAGCACAGGCGCTTGTCCACGTGCCCACGGTACCGAGGGTGCCGGCGCTAGCCGGGGTTAGATCTCGATGACGGGCCGAGAGTCGGCCGGCGGCGGGACCGGTGCCGGGAGTACCGGCGGCCGGAGGTGGTCGCGCAGCACGGCGGCCCGCTCATGGGGCACGGACTCGCGGCCGAGGGCCCGGTCCGCTCGGCGGATGCTCCCCACGTGGGACCGGAAGGACTTGGCCATCCCGACCCAGCCGCACGAGCATCGGACGTGGGGCTGGCGGATGTGGCGCTCCCGGTAGCTCCCCCGTCCCAGGCTGGCGGTGCACCCCTCCACGGGGCAGCCGTTGCCCGTCACTGGGGCGGGGGCCGGTGCTCGGCCAGGCGGGCGTAGAACAGGTCCCTGTCGACGTGGAGGCCGTCAGTGGCGAGTTGGTAGGTGGCGTCGACGGGGGCCGTCCCGAAGACGTGGTGGAGGTGCTGGATGATGGCCTTGGGGGCCTTGGCCCACATGTTGGGGCCCTCGTCGGGGGCGCCCGTGCGCCCGTCGGGGTGCCGGTTCTTCGCTGCGGCCATGATCTCAGCGTCGACGTAGTAGTGCCGATAGCCCTCGTGGCACACGACGCCCGGGCCGTCGAAGCTGGCGCCGTAGGCGTCCACGTAGGCCCGGGAGATGAGGGGGTGGGAGGGGCCGGCGGCGTCCTTGTGGAAGCCCAGGTCGTTCGTGTTCACGACGCTGGCGCCCGTCTCCTGGGCGACGGTCAGGACCTCATCGAGCCACCCCGCGTGGAAGCGCACGTCATCGCCGAGGAGGAGCATCCACGGGGCTGGCGTCCCGAGGTCGGGGATCTGGCGGTACGCCAGGTTCACCTTCCTCGAGAAGGTCCCCGGCTCGTCGCAGACCATCACGTCAGCACCTACTTGCTGCCAGGCGCGTGCGGTGGCCACGTCCCGCTCCGACGCGATCGCGACGAGGGCGACCCTGTCCATGTCCACGCTCTCGCGGAGGCTGTGCACGAAGGGCCGGGCGCTGTCGGGGCGCCACAGCACGGGCACGATGAGGTCTACGACGGGCTCCATGACCTGCCCTCGTTCCAGTCGCCGAAGCGGTAGAAGACGGTGCGCTGGCCGGTGGCGTAGAAGCGGGCGCCAGAGGTGACGAGGCGCCGCCAGTTCGTCCAGTCAATCCACGTGCCGGACCCGGGTAGCGAGCCGGGCGGCGCCGGCTCAGCGTCCACCCACCGACCGAAGGCTGAGGCGCGGGCCACGACCATGGAGGGGACGAACCAATTGTCCCGCATGATGTCCGCGAAGTTGGTGCGGGGATCCCCGGCGACCTCACCGGCGCAGCGGCGCACGAGGGGCGGGCGGCCGCCGGTGGTGGTGCAGTCCGCGACGATCACGTCGTGGCCAGCGTCGAGGTGCTCCTCGGCGATGGCCAGGTGGCGGGGCGTCCACGTGTCATCGTCGTGGAGGAAGGCGTAGGCGAGCTCGGTGGCGTCCTGCCCGGAGGATCGGTCGGCCGCCTCCAGGAGGCGGTTCATGTTCATCACCTCACCGACGCCGGCGTAGTCGACGCCGATGAGGAGGTGGTCGGGCTGGCGGGTCTGGCGGTACACGCTGTCGATGGCCTCGGCCAGCAGGTCCCCGCGTGAGGGGAGGCTGACGCAGATGGCGGCGATCTCCACGGTCAGCGCCTGGCGGTGGCGTAAACGTCGCCGTGCTGGGCGCCGGGCCGCAACGCGGCCGGGACGCCGCGGGCCTCGCGCACGACGGCCGATGAGTAGGACCGGGACAGGATGCCGGACAGCTCTGTGGAGTCGATGTTCTCGTAGAACTCGCCGGGCCGGAGGGCCCCGCCATCCTCGGCCGAGTGGGGCAGACGCCCGGGGCCCGCAGCGGTGAAGATGAGGTACCCGTCCGGGCGGAGGAGGGTGGAGGCGTGGGTGAGGTGGTCGCGCCAGTCGGGGGTGTGCTCGGCGACCTCCAGGTGAAGGATCATGTCGAAGGGCTCGGCCTCGCCGTGGTAGTGCAGGAAGTCGCACTGCACGTCGACGCCGGGGCCTGGGCGAATGTCCAGGGTGGTGTAGCTGGCGGGGGTGAAGAGGTCCCGGACGGTGCCGTTGATGTTGCGGCCGCCCACATCCAGGATGCGGGCCTGGTGGCCGGCGGCGGCGAAGCGTTCTACCCACTGGCGGGCGTCGAGGTGCACGGGTCGTCCTTACGCGTCGGGGTCGTGGATGAGGGGCTGGGTGACGTACTGGTCCCACCAGGCGTCCAGGGTGCCGGCGGCGGCCATGCCGGCGAGGTCGCGCCAGTAGGACCCTGATGATGCGCGGGCTGCTCCGGCGGCGTTGTACGCCTCCATGCCGTTGCGGATCTTGCGGCGCAGGTGGTCGAGGCTCCTGAACTGGTAGTGGCGGCAGCCGAGGGCGTGGTGGTGGACGCGGTGGCCGGCGCCGTCTACGCCGTGGTTGCCCATGTGAAGTCGGGCGTAGGGGTTGGCCCGGAAGACGACTTTCGGGAGGGGCTCGGGGCCGGGGGTGCGCCACAACATCCGGGTGATGGGGTTGGGGTCGTCAGCATCGTCGCCGGGTTGGGGGACCATCACGTACGGGCGGGCCGTCAAGATGTCGTAGGGCGGGTCCTCGCGGAGCTGGTCGAGGTGGTACCACGCTTCGTCCGCGTCCCAGGGCACGACCCAGGTGGCGCCCATCTGCCACGCCTGGTGGGCCAGGCCCGTCATCTTGTCATCCTGGTAGTAGGCGGGCTCGGGGTCCTCGATGACGGTGACGCGGGAAGTGGTGGTGGGCGGCGGCATGTTCCGCTCGGCGTACGCGATGGCGGCCTCGACGCACCCGTCCACGGACCGGTTGTCAGCGATGATCACGTGGTCGACTTGGGCGAGCATGTGCTCAAGCGTCCACGGGAGGATGTCCGCCTCATCCCGGACCATCGTTATAGCTATAAGCAAGAGTCGGCTCCTTCCAAGGACTTGGCGAGTGGGACCTGCGCCCCGGTCATGAGCTGATGGCGATGAGCTTCACGGCTAGCGGCGCAGGAAGAGGGCGTCATCGACGCGCTGGAGGGGAGCGAAGCCCCCGTTGATGGCCTGGTCGACGGTGGCCTGGATGCCGGGGATGGGCACGTCGTGGAACGCGAGGATGCCGGCGGGAGCGATGCGGGGCGCCCAGATGAGGAAGTCGTCCATGACGGTCTGGTCGTCGTGGCCACCGTCGATGAACAGGAAGCTGATGGGCGTCTGCCAGCGGCGGCCCACGATGCCGGACTTGCCCACGACGGGCACGACGTGGTCCTCGAGGCCGGCCACGTGCATCGTCCGTTGGAAGAAGGGCAGGCTGTTGAAGCGCCCGTCGGGGCCGACCATCTCGGGGTGGTGGCACTCGCGGCCCGGGGCCATCTCCGGTGACCCGCGGTGCCAGTCCACCGAGTAGAGGATGGTGCTGTGCTGGCGGGCGGCCTCGCCGATCCAGCAGGCGCTCTTGCCGGCGTAGCCGCCGATCTCCACGAGGGGCAGGCCGGGGTGGGCCTGGGCGGCCATCGCGGCGTGACGGGCCAGCTCGGGGCCCTCAGAGGGGTGGAGCCACCCCAGCGCGTCCTCGGCGGCCTTGCGCCATGTCTCGGTAGGACCAGTCATACGCCAGGACCTTACCGGGGTTACCGGCGACCACTGCCCCCGGGGGCACGTCATCGATGATCACGGCGCCGGCCCCGACGAAGGCCCCGGCGCCGATGGTGATGCCGCCGTGGGACACGGTCGCGTTGGATCCGATGACGACGTCAGGGCCGACGGTCGTGTCCCCGCCCAGGACGGCCCCGGCACAGATGAGGGTGAACTCGCCGACGCTCGATCCGTGGGCGATGACGGCGTTGTACTGGATGTGGGTGTGGTGGCCGATGGTCACCTCATCGCCGAGGTGAGCGCCGGGCCAGAGCATGACGCCGCCGCCCCGGGGTCCCACGATGCGCCGGTCGTAGAGGCGCTGGACGAGGGCCCGGCGCTGCTCGGGCCATGCTTGGCCGGCGATCCAGGGGTGCGTCTTGGCGCCCTCTACGCAGTCCAGGAGGTGGGGGTGCTGGCCCTGGTCGTCATCGTAGAGGACCGGGCCTCGGCCCTCGTCGCGGAGGATGGCGGCGATCTGGCGGCCGTGCGGGCCGGCCCCGAGGACAGCGATCATCCCGGGACGGTATCCCGGGCGGGGCCGGTGGCGGGGCACCTCGAATGGGGCGTAAGAGGCGCCCCGCCAGCGGAGGACTCAGGCCGCCCGAAGGCGGCGGCGGGCGATGGCCATGATGGTGCCGCCCGCAGCGATGAGGCCCGCTCCGGTGGCCACCATGGGGCCGGTCGTGGAGCCGGTTTGGGGCAACTGCCCTGTTGAGGTGGGCGTCTGCGGGGCGGCGACGAAGGACGGCTCGTTGCAGGCGACGCCGTCACCGTCAGCGTCGAGGCCGGGGCGGTAGCCCACGTCACCGGAGGCGAGGGGCGCTCGGCCCGCGGCGCGCACGTCGTCGCAGTCCTGGTACAGGTTGGCGTCGCCGGCCGTCGTGGAGGTCGTGGCCGGGAGGGGAGGCATCGTGGTGGAGGTCGTCAGGATGGTAGAGGTCGTGGTTGGGGCCACGGTCGTGGACGTCGTCGTGGGTGGGGCTGTGGTGGAGGTCGTCGTCGGGGGCGGCTCGGCGCACACGCACCGGCCCTCCTCGTCGATCTCACCGATGAGGTCCGGGGTGGACTCGTCGCCGTCGTGGTCGAAGGTGCACCGGTTGCCGGGCTCGGCGTCGTCGCTGGACTCCCCATCGCAGTCGACGTCGGGGCTGGAGCATGGGGGCTTCTGCGTCTGGGGGCTGGCCGATGCTGGCGAGGCGGACGATGCCACACCGATGGTCAGGCCCAGCGTCAGGGCCACGAGGGCCAGGATGGCTCGGAGCGAGCGCATAGGGCTTCCTTCCCTGGGGGGTTGGTAAGCCAGCGACCCTAACCCGGGTGACCACCCGTGCGCGCAACCCGGCCGATCACGGCCTCACGAGGTAGGCAGGGAAGCGCCCGTCGGAGTCCTCCAGGAGGGTGAGCTTGCCCAGCGCTCGAAGGTCGGCCATGGCTCCGTCGCGGTCGGCGATCCACGGCCAGTGCATGGAGATGATCATGGGGCAGCGCACATCCGTGAGGCGCCCCAGGATGTCCGCCTCGCCTCCCTCGATGTCGATCTTCACGAGGGCCAGGTCCTGGCCGGCGCGGGCCAGGACGTCGCCGATGTCCACGGCCGGTGCCGTCACCTCTTGGATGATCGGCGCCTCCCCCTCGGAGTGGCGGAGGTACAACTCGGGGGCGATCGTCGTGGACCCGGAGTTGCCCCAGTCAGCCCGGTTGCGGAGGATGATGGACCCGACGATGCCGTTGGTGACGGCGGCGGGCCAGATGCTCACGTTCTCCGCGTTCATGGCCACGTTCGATAGGAGGACGGGCACGGCGTAGGGGTCGGGCTCGATGGCAATGACGTGGTCGGCTCGCTGGGCGCCCCACAGGACGGTCGGGCCAACCCAGGCGCCGATGTCCAGATAGGTGCCACCATCCGTGAGGTGCCGATGGATGGCCTCCAGGACCTGGGGCTCCCAGACGCCAGAGGCGTACTGCTGCTCCCAGAAGTTCCAAGATCGGGTCTGGTCATCGTCCATGACGGCGAAGGTGTACCGGCCCCGGGTGACATCAATGATCCTCACAGGCGCCACCCCTCGCCGCGAGTGTCACCCACGTGGATGACGCGGGGCGGGTCGTCGCGGCGGCCGTAGTACCCGAAGCTCAGGCCCTGGTCGAGGCACCGCTGGGTGAAGCCAGCCTCGTTGCCCACACCGAGGGGACCGGAAGGCCACTCCAACTCAAGGATGCGGCGGGGGATGAGGCACGGGTTGAGTGAGAAGAGGCGCCCCTGCACGAGGAAGCCCTGCCGCTGGCGCAGCTCGTGGGGGGGCCAGGTGGCGAAGATGTCACCGGCGGCCCGCTCCTCAGGTGACCAGGGCTGGCGCTTGAGGCACATCTGGGCCAGGTAGGTGGAGCGCTCCAGGATGCTGGCCATGTGCCACACGTCAACGGGACCAGCGAAGCGGAAGTCCTCCTCGATGTGCAGGAGGTAGTCGGCGCCCTCGGCGAGGGCCCAGGCCCAGGCCGTCTGGACGGCGCCGGCCATCCCCAGGTGGTGCTCCTGGTCATCCACGATGAGCGTCGAGAGGTCCACCGGGGCGGCGGCCAGGCTGGGGAGGATGTGCTCGCGGTAACTCTCGCGGCAGTCCGGGAGGTGCAGGTCTCCGCGGTCGCTGATGAAGGCGACGGCGATGCGGGGGGCGGTCACTCCTCGTCGTCGAGGTGCTTGTCGATCTCGGCCTTGACGGTGGTCCGCATCTCGGGGCGTGCGAGCTCGACGAGCCAGGCGGCCTGGGACCGCTCGGCGGCGTCGGCCTCATCGGCGGCGCTCTGGATCCAGACGATCACGTCGGCCGCGTTCTTGGGGACGTCGTCGCTGGCGTACCGCGGGGTGGGCGCCACCTCGGCCTCATCGGTGGGGGCGTCCTGGGGACCGGCCTCGTCGGCGGGCTCCTCGGCCTCGGGGGCCTCGGTGGACTGCTCGTCGGGTTCGGTGGGAGCGTCCTGGATGCTGCCAGCCTGGGCGAGGGCCTGGCGCATGGCGGCCTCCCAGGACTCGTCACCGTCGGCGGTGGCGCCGGTGATGACGCCGCGGTTCCACGCGACGGCCGTGAGGATGATGGAGCGCATGCGCCCGGGGCGGGCGTGCTCCACCTCCTCGACGAGGTCCACGCGCCGGGACCGTTCGGCGTGGTCGGCGCCGGGCTCCCGGAGGAAGGCCAGGATGTCCTCAGGGTGGCCGGGCACGTGGTCGGCCGGATCGGGGGGCGGCTCCACGTAGACGCGGTGGGGACCGACCTTTGACTTGGGGGCGTACGGGTCGTGGGCACTCATACCGGTGACGCTACTTGCGCCGGCTCAGCGATCGGGGGTGCGGTCATGGTGGAGGGGTTGAGGGCGCCGCACGTCTCGAGGATGCGGTTCCACTCGTTGAGGTCACCCTGCGCTTGGAGGGTCAGCTCTGAGGCGCGCTGGTAGGAGGCGAGGCTGACCCGGCGGTAGTAGTCCTCGTCGTCGAGCATCGAGAGGACGGCCTGCCACCCGTCGATGTCGGTCCGGTCCACGAAGATGCCGGCGGTGCCCAGCGCCTCAACGAGGCCGTCGGTGGGGTTCGCGATCACGGGGATGCCCGAGCACATCGCCTCGGTGGCGACGCGGCCCCACGACTCGTACCAGGAGGGCACGAGGAGGACGCGGGTGTGGGCGTACACGTCGTTGAGCATGTCGCCCGTCTGGGGCTGCCACGTGACGTTCGGGGTGGTGTGGTTGGGGCGGGTCTGCTCGCCGTAGGCGCCCTCCACGGTCAGGTAGCGGCGCGCCGGCGGCCGGCGGGCCAGGGTGTAGAAGACCTCGGCGCCCTTCTCCTTCGTGGGGTTGGAGAGCGTCACGAAGGGTGCCGTCCACGGGTCCCGGGCGAGGGCGTAGTCATCGATGAGGACCGGCGGCCGCACCAGGCCCACCGCGCCCCGGGCCTGCTCCCACTTGGCCACCGATGAGGCGCCGATCCACCGGGAGTTGGCCACGGCGATCGTCAGGTTGTCGGGCGTGAGCTTCCAGTGGTGGAGCTGGGCGTCGTTGTGCACCAGGTACACGAGGGGCCGCTGGTAGAGGGCGGCCGTCTCGACGGCCTCACGGGTCCACATGAGGTGCCCCACCATCACGTCGGCTTGGGGGGCCAGCTCGTGGAGGTCGCGGTGGGGCACGACGCGGACGCCCTCCAGGGTGTACGCATCCGGTGTGGCCGTGACGACGATGGCCCGGTGCCCGCGGCGCACGCTGTCACGCAGCAGGTGGTGGAGCATCCACTCGGCGCCGGCGTTCTGGATGGGCGGGTACCGGTCCACGCACGCCAGGATGTTGACCTGCGGTCGGCGCTCCTGGCCATCCTCGAGGCGCCCGCCGGGGAGCTGGGGCACGTCGTAGCGGCGGTGGTGGGCGAAGGGGTCGTGGTTGCGCACGAGGCGACCGTAGCGGCGCGGCGCCGCGGGAGACGGCTCTGCCGGGGGCTCGCCGACGATGACGCGGTGGGGGCCGGGCATCAGCGGGCCGGCCAGGTCGAGGGATCACCGCGCAAGGCGGGGTTGCAGGGCATGCCTGGGGCGCCGCAGCACCCTTCACCCTCATCCCACGGACAGTCCGGGTGCTCCTCGCAGACGTGCCCGGAGCCGGCGCAGCGAGGGCAGCCGGGGTCGCAGACGAAGGCGTCGCGGATCGAGGGGAGGGTCACGGCGGGTTGTCGCGGACGCGGTGGGCGCCGCCGAACATTTCGGCGGCGGACAGGACCTTGGCCGCGGGCTGGCCCATCGGGCGGCCGCCGTTGGCCACGACCAGGAACACGTCAACCTCGTAGATCCCGAAGCGCCCCTCCGTCAGGAAGGTGAAGGGGTCGAGGACGGTGAAGCTCGCGCCCTCGTAGGTGGCCTGGGTGAGGCGCCGGGGGAGGCGGCAGTCGTCGCAGTTGTTCGGCGGCCAGGACTTGACCAGCTCGCACGCCAGGACCTCGGCTGCGAGGACACCCTCGGGGCCGGGCACCGACCCGTACCGGTACTCGATGGTGAAGACGCCGGGGCCGGGGTCGGCGATCAGGTTGTTGCAGCAGGGCCAGACGCCCCCGTCAGTGCGCACGAGGTACCGGTCGTCCACGATGGTGTAGGCGGTGAAGGGCGCCCCGTCGATCGTCACGGCGGTCACGTCGACGATGGGGTGGCCGGGGAGCCTCACGTTGCTGTGCATCTGGCAGGGCGTTCCCAGGGGGTCGCCTCCGCAGGAGCAGGGGCCGGTGCCCCACCAGTCCCACTCCGCCAGCGGGAGGGGCCGTGACCCCTCACCCGTGGGGTTCTGGAGCGTCTGGAGGGTGTGGCCACCGGCGCCGGGCCACACGAGGTCCGTGCAAATGCCGGGCCACTGGTACCCGGTCGCACGGAACAGGAGGCCCGAGGCCGCCTCCAGCGCCCGCTGGAATTGCCCGTCAGGCTCCGCCTCGGGCTTGCAGTAGCGGACGTTGTCGATGTCCACCCACGGGGAGCAGAGGGCCGTCATGGCCCTGAGCGTACGCGTGAGGGACGCCTCCCCAGTGGGAAGCGCCCCCTGTTGGGCTAGCGGCCCGGTGAGGTCAGAAGGCGACCAGCGCCCACGGGCGGGTGACCTCGAAGCCCTGGCCGGCGACGACGAAGTCCGTGCGGCCGAAGTCGAAGTCGATGGCCACGACCTGGCCCGTCAGGAACCGGCCGAACGACTCGACCATCACGGTCCGCCCGATCATGTGCTCGGCCACCCCGTTGACGGACTCAACGCCCATGGCGAACAGCTCCATGACCCGCTCGGCGGGGATCTCTCGCTTCGTGACTCGGTGCGTCGTGCTCATAGGGAAGATACTAACCCGGGTTAGCGCCGAACGCAAGAGGGGCGCCGCCCCCGGGAGGACGACGCCCCTGTCTGGGGGTGGTGATCAGCGGCCGGCGGCCACGTGGTGGACGGCGGCGTCCCAGGCCCGGAGGCCATCATCGCCGAAGTCGTGGCCGAGGCGGTGGCGGACCTGCCCGAAGGCGGCGGCCCGGTCGGCCCCGGCGGGCACCAGAGCAACGAGGGAGCGCACGGCCTGCGGGAGGGCGGGGATGAGGTTGGTGAGGGTGGGCCGCCGCCGCTCCATCTCCTCGACCATCTCGGCGATGCCGGCGATCTCCTCGTCGGTGAAGCCCAGGGCGGCACCCACGGCCTCCGGGGTGATGCCCCGGGTGTGGACCAGCACGACGGCCAGGCGCAGGGTCGGCCGCATGTTGTCGAAGAGCAGGGCCCGAAACTCGGCCGGGGTGAGGGGGGCATCTTCGTCAGTGGTGTGCGTGCTCATACCGATGACACTAACCCGGGTTAGCAGGAAAGGTCAAGCGGGGCGCGGGAGGTTGAAGATCTCCCGCCGGAATGACGGTTGGCTTGAAGTCGCCCCCGTCAGGTGATGCGGATCGTCCCGAGCTCGACGACGATGGTGTCCCCGCTGAAGGTGAAGCGTCCGAAGAGGCGCCAGAACCCGACGGTCAGGTCGAGGGGGCCGGTGCCGATCTGGGGGGTCTCGGCCGAGGTGCGCCAGGCGCCCGTCTCTGCGATCACGGGGCCGAGGGTCCCGGCCGTCCAGCTCGTGATGGGCCGGGTGCCTTCGGGGCCGAGGAACGCGAACTCGGCGGTCGCGCCGGTGGGGTCCTCACGGAAGACGAGGTCCTCGACGGTGATCGTCTGGATGCTCTCGCGTGGGATGGCAACGTCGCCGCCGCAGTTGCAGCCCGGGCTCGCCGTGAGGGTGGCGCCCATCAGGTCAGGCCGCGACGCACTTGAGGCGCATGAAGCGCAGCGCGGCGGAGCTGGCGGCCGTCTTGCGGATGGTCACGGGGTACCAGCCGGGCGTGTCGATGACGACGGGCGTCCCCAGGGCGGTCTCTCCGATGGTGCCGGTGGTGCCGGTGGTGGCCACGGTCCCGCACGACGAGTTGCCGATGAGGACTTGGACGGTCCCGCCGGTGGTGGTGATCTGCTCGTAGCGGACGCGTGCGGTGTAGGTGCCCGGCTCGAACCACTTGCGGTGCCGGCGCTCGCGGACGGTGTTGTCCGCTGAGGTCGTGTCGTAGGTCTGGCCGTTCGTGATGCCGAAGCTGGCCGTCCAACTCGACCGGCGGGTGGGCGTGTCGGCCGCCTCGATGAGGGGGCCGCCTGGGTCCATGCGGGGCAGCCCGGAGGGGGCGGCGGGGTCGAGGATGTGGGCGACTTGGTCCGCGATCCAGAGTTGCCCGGCGTCGTTGGGGTGGCCGTTGCCGGCGTCGAAGGTCCCCCACCCGTCCGCTCCGTCAGGTAGGAGGGCGGCCAGGTCAACGGCGAAGGCCCGTTCCTCGTTGAAGAGTTGGGCGGCGTTGTGGGCCGCGTCCACGTAGGTGAAGGGCGCCGTGGGCATCATGAGGAGCATGTAGCCGGGCCGTGAGGTGATGCCCAGGCTGGCGATCTGGGCGTCGATGCGCTCCATGATCGTCACGAGGTTGGCGCCGAAGTCGGCGGCGTCGCGGTCCTCGAGTGCGTCGTTGGGGCCGAGGCTGATGCCGATGAGGGCGGCGGTGCCGGCCATGGAGGCGAGGCTCTTGACCCAGTCGGTGTTGTCCACGAAGTGCTGTGTGGAGAAGCCGGCGTGCCCGAAGGCCAGGGTGTAGATGCTGTCGAAGGGCACACCGAAGCCGATGCGGGTTCCATCGTGGACGAGGGCACCCTCGAGGATGAGGGGCGCGCTGGTGGCGGTGATGACGAGGGTGTGGACGCCGTAGTCCCCGACGGTGCCGTAGGTGGCGGACTGGCCGGGGGTGAGGGTGCCGTTGGCGTTGATGACGGTTTGGGCGGCACCGTCGAGGGTCACTGCGGCGGCGGAGGGTCCGGTGGGGGTGCGGGTGTAGAGGATGTTGATGGTGTCGCCGAACCACACGATGGTCGCCGTGGCTGCGGCGGACATGGTCACGGCGTGGAGGTCGGCGCCGTAGAGGACGGAGCCGGCCACTGATCCTGTGTACGTCCAGGGGGCTTGGCCGCCGGGCCAGGTGTTCGCGGCCGTCGTGGAGAACGTGGAGGCTGCGGCGGGGTAGTAGAGGACGGTGGCCTCGCGGCGGGTGTTGAGGCGGTGGGCGAGCCGCTCGATCCATCGGAAGCTGCGCTTCGTCGGGTTGTACGCCTCGGTGAAGCTGTCGCCTAGCCATGCGGTGATGCAGGCGTTGCTCCCGGTGCGGGCCCTCACCGACTGGGCGCGGTACTCCGTGAGTGGCAAGTCGGCGCTCGTGGTGCCGCGGCGGGGTTGCTGATCCGCGGGGTAGGCCCGTACCGGCCGGCATTCGACCGGTACGGGGATCTGCGTGCAGTCGACCATGACCCGCCGCCGGGCTCAGGCGACGGCCTGGTACCCGCAGGCGCTGGCCGGCACGGCGTCGTCGATGAACCACCCGTAGACGGACTCGCCCATGGAGACGGGGAAGGGATCGGCCGAGTACCCGGTGGCGAAGCCCGAGTTGGTCTGCGCGATGCCGGTGAAGCTCACGGTGCCCATGGCGTTCTCCATGGTCTTCTGGTCCACCTCCCAGTTCGTCATGGGGAAGGTGTGGCGGTAGAAGGCCGGGGAGCCGTTGCGGAGGGCCCGCTGGCGGCCGTTCCACTGGTAGGACCACACCTCGATGGCCACGCCGTTGACGTTGACGGTCGCGTCCGTCGAGGAGAGGTAACCGATGGTGTCGCCGCCGCCGGTGGCCGTGTCGATGACGGCGCCCCCGGCGAGGAGCTCGGTCACCTCGGCGTCATCGTTGCAGGTGGTGAGGGCGAGGTCGGCGGAGTCGACGGCCTTGGGCGGACCGATGTAGAGGGCGCACTGGTCGCCGCACCCGTCGATCTGCTCGAAGCGCTCCCGGTCGGGGCTCGTGGCCGTGTAGCTGAAGGTCGCCGGTGCTCCGTACTCGTAGCGCGACTCGGCGCCGACGAAGATCGTCCCGTCGTCGTCGAGGCGCAGGACGCGCAGGTGGCAGACCTTGAGTCGCTGGGTGCAAGTGGCGTTCGCCATGGTGGTGCCTTCCTCCCGGTCAGGCGGGCGGGGTGAAGTCGAGCTGGGCCGCGAGCTGGCAGCAGTTGCCCCAGAAGGCGGCGCCGGCTCGTTCTTGGATGATGCGGCGGGTGTTGACGCTGCGGTCCACGTCCGCGTAGTCCTGTCGATCGCCCAGGAGGACGTTGACCAGCGACGTGCCGTAGATCCACACGTCGTTGGGCGGGGTCACGGCATCGAAGTCGGGGGCGGCGGGCAGAGGGTCGGCCGCTGTGGCCCGGGGTCCCTGGCCCGTGTAGCCGGCCCCAGCGACGATGATGTTGCCGTTGGGGGAGAGCCACCGGTTGCCCTGGTAGTGCACGGCATTCGCCTCGGCCAGCACGGCCAGCGCGTATGGGGGCATGTGGATCATGCCCTGCACGTTGTGGAGGCACGTCGTCAGGCGCTGGTCCATGAGGGCAAACCCGTGCCGCGGGTCGAGGGCCGCGCCGGCCGCGATGTCCGTGGAGTTCCCATCGGCCAGGTGCATGCGATCGTCGAAGGGCGCGACGGTGTTGGCCGCCTCACCCGTCCACAGGAGCCGCTCGAGGAGTCGCGACTCGACGGTCAGGAGGTGCCGGTTGGCCCGTCCCTGCTCGTCGCCGACGCGTGACATGGTCGTGCACTTGAAGCCGCCCACGAGCATGCCGGGGATGTAGGACACGGCCGCCGGGTTGTCGCCGACTTCCTTGTCGTCATCCTCGGGGTCGGGCGTGTCGCAGTTGATCTCCAGGATGAGGCCGTCGTCGCAGGTCTCGGGGTTGAACCCGAAGCCGCCCTCCCATGCCTGCCCCTCCACCTCAGGCAGCGCGGCGAGGGCGAGGAGGCCGGTATTGGGCTGGCGGTTGGGCGGCGCCTGGATGATGTCGTTGAGCATCTACGTCCTCTCTCCGGCCACAGGCCCCGGGCCCACAAGGGGGCCCGGGGCCTTGCGTGCGCTACGTGGCCAGGATCAGGTGTAGGAGGCGCAGAAGGGCGCCGGGTCGATGGTGCCGGCGACGGCACCGGAGGGGCACACGTCGATGGTCCCGTCGATGGCCTCCGGGCCGACCATGTGAACGTTCTCGAAGGTCTCCGAGAAGACCTGGAAGTCGTTCACCGCGTTGGTCGCGGTGTCGCGCACGACGCCCAGATCCAGCTCGCCGCCGTCGAGGTGGATGAAGGTCCCCGCCGGGTACATCACGTAGTTGATGGTCGGCGGGAGGGCGGCCAGGGCGGTGTCCGCGCCCTGGTTGCCGATGGTGTTCACGTCCGGTGACCACACGGGCGTGATGAACCGGGAGGCGAACCACGCGTTGATCTGCGCCTGGGCCAGCGTGAGGTTCTCCTGGAAGCTGCCGCCGGGCAGGCTGCGGGAGATGTCGATGCGGAAGATGGTGTTCAGCAGCGACGGGAGGATCACGATGAAGGGGAAGTCGTCGTCCAGGCGGTGCCGCGAGCGCATGCCGGCGGCCGTCTGGTCGAGGATCGTGAGGACGTCCCGCGACGCGGAGAAGTCCGTCATCGTGTTGGTCGTCGTCGTCGCCAGCGTCTGGAGGCGGGCGAACATCAGGGCCTCGGAGAACCGGGCGTGCGCGATGAGCGCCAGGCTGGACCAGGCGTTCTGCAGCTCGGGGTACGTCCGGGCCAGGATGTTGCCGACCGTCAGGCAGTAGGTGACGGCGTAGATCTGGGTGGTGCGCTGGGCGCCGCAGGTGACGCGCTGGCACGGCTTGGTGGGGGTGCCGGCGGTGGCGTCCGTGTCGTTCTGCACGGTCCACTCGCTGATGGCCCGGCCGGCGGCGTCGCCCGTGAGGATGTTGCCCAGGGTGGGCGGCGTGAGGTCGGTGACGCCACCGCGGGCCGCCTGGAAGCTGACGAGGGCCTGGTCCCGGATGGGCCGTCGGGGGTTGCCGTACGTGACGACGTTGTAGAGCGGCGTGGGCAGGGCGCACAGGCCACCGGCCGCCACCATGCCGCCCCGCTCGCGAGTCGCCGCGATGCCGTCGTCGATGGCCTCCCGGATGATGCGGGTGACCTGGGCCGAGGACAGCATCTCGCCGTCCGCGTCCATGAGGCGACGGTTCTCGGGGTAGTCGGACATGACGGTCGCGACCGTCAGGTACTCCTGGGGGCCGGCCTCGCCGTCCTTGGAGTGGCCGGCCGAGCTCGCGCCGCGGCCTCGGTGGGTGCGGCGGAAGCCGTCGCGGCGACGCTCCAGCGCCCTGTCGACGTCCGCGAGGGTGTGGGTGATGCGACCGGCGGGCGTCTCGGGGACGTCCGCGGCGAAGACGATGTCGGACAGGGCGGCCGTGGTCGTGTCGGCGGGGTCCGGGGCCGGGTTGGGGGGCTGGCGGCGGGGCTGGCGGCGGGCCAGCTCGGAGCGTGAGACGCGTCGGCCCGGAACGGCGCCGGCCAGGACCGGCTCCCGGTCCCCTTCCTCCTCCTCGGCGCCGGCATCGTCGGTCGCCTCGGGGTCGTCGCCCTCGGCGGGGTCGCCGCCGTCGTTCTCGTCCTCGTCGTCGCCCTCGGCGGGGTCGCCGCCCTCGTCGCCGGCCTCCTCGGCGCGCTCGCCGCGCAGGCGGGTGACGAGGTCCTCGCGCTCGCTGGCGGCCGCCTCGGCCGCTGCGTCGCGGTAGGTCTCCTCCTCGCGGATGCGGGACACGCCGTCGAGGGCAGCCTCGAGGAGTTCGATCTCGGCGTCGTTGTCGTCGCCCAGACCCTCCAGGTAGGTGCGCAGGGTCTCCAGCTCGGCGTCGGTCAGGGGGTCGCCCTGCCAGGACAGGAGGCGGGACTCGGGCTCGGTGTCACCCTCGGCCGGCTCGGGGACGGTGGCGTCCACCAGCCGCTGAGCGAGAGCGACGATCTCCTCCGACGCGCCGTAGGCGGTCAGGAGCTGGATGAGGGTTTCCATGCGGAAGGGCCTCGCTTCGGGTCGTACGTGGGGGCGTACGCCAGACGCGATCCTCGGGGCGCACGCAAGAACGGTGCAGGCCCTCGGGACCTATGGCCGCTACCGGAGCCGCCCTAGGGACGGCTGGAAGCTGACGGGATCGTAGGACGTAGGTGACGGCGGGTGCAAGCACCTTGACGCCGTCGAGGCTCAGAGAGGGGGCGTGAGGCGGGAGCGTCCGGGGACGCGAAGAAGCCCCCGACCGGAGTCGGGGGCTTCTTTGAGCACGCGCAGGCACCTCCTGCGTGGGCGTCACACCCTGCGTTCAAGGCCGCCCCGGGCCTCGCTCCTCCGTGGTCGATGCGTTCGAACGGGGCCGGGTGGGTGTGGCGCCCACGCAGGGCCGGGCCTCTCTACGGCGAAGAGGCCCGGCCGCTGCGCTGGTATTGCGGGTGCCGGCATCGGGCCGGCGTGTTGGGAGCAGGGAGTCCCGTCCCTGCGGGGGCCGCACCAGCCCGGAGCAGTGACCGTGGATGGGAGTCCGGTGGCCAGTCTCGGAGTCGGTGCGGCCCCCGCAGGGACCGACCCTGAACAGCCCTGGCGGGGTGGGGCTGGTCATCACCAGGCGGGCGGAGGGCGCCTGCGCTCAGGGTCGGTCCGCCGCGGGCGGCGGGTGGGTGGTCGAGGCCCCGGTGACCGGCGACGAGTGGCGGTTCTGCGTGGCCGGCCCCCGGGGTCCTCGCGTCGCCTCCACCTGCCACGGGGGGCGAGGCGTGGTGGAGGTGTGCCGGCGGCCGCCGCCTGGGAGGCGGATCCAGGCAGCGGCCGGCGGAGGGATGTTCGGTGCCAGGGAGCCAGGCGTTGGCCACGTAGAACCCTGGGCGAGCGGCGGGCCACCCATGTGGTTGGCCGCTCTCACCGAACAAGAAACCCGGTGCTCTGACCGTTGAGCTACCAGCCCTCGTTGTGGACTGGACGGGAGTCGAACCCGCATCTTCCGGCGATTTGGTTGAGGCGTCATGGCCGGCGGTCCCGGCGGATGGCCGGTGCTCCGACTACCACCTCAACGATGGTGTGACCTCCCCTGGGATCAGACACCCACCGGTGTTGCTAGTGGGGCTCCCGCAGGTCGTGCCTCCCCAGCCTCGCGGCTGGGTTCACTACCCCAGGGGTGGTCGCTGGCCGTTGTGGCCGGGCAGGTACCGGGGAGTCCCCCCAGCCCGTGGGCTGAGCGATGGTTCCCTCGAAGATGTGGCTCCGCTCCCCGGCACGCTCATGGCGTCGGCGGTGGCCCACCTTGCGGGCTGCCCGGCCACTGGCCAGGCGGTTGGTTCAGTTTTCAAGGACCGGGGGCCGGTGGCCCCGGGGGGCCGTTGGCCTTGCAAGAGAGACACTAACCCGGGTTAGCGCAGCAGGTCAAGCGTTTGGGCGGAACTTTTCTAACCCGGGTTTGTTTGGGCAGGTCGCAGGGGCTGCGGACGCGTGCCGGCCCCCGCCTGGTGGGGCGGGGGCCGGGCTTGTGGGGGTATGGATGGGGCCGTTGGCCCTTGTAGTCCTAGCCCTTGAGGCTGGCCACTACGCGATCGCGGCGGGAGGCGAGGAGGCGTCGCCGAGCGTCGGCGGTCTCGCGTGCCCTCTGCGCTCCCAGCACCTGGCCTACGCCGTCAGCGATGCCAGCGGCGATGGCCTCGCGGACCTCCGCTGCCAGAGCGGCGGCCGGGTCCGCCTCGCCTCGTGCAGCGGCGGCGAGGAGTGCCATGTCCCGGGCGCCCGCGGCGACGAGGGCTGTGACGGTCCCGCCCGATGCGACCTGCGCGCGGGGAACAGGGAAGCCGGGGCCGTTGACGCAGTGGGCGATGATCAGCTCCAGGGTGCCGCCGATCCATCGCCAGTCCCCTGAGGGGCTGGCGGCCCGGAGCTTGCGCATGGTCAGCTCGTTGTCCCACACGTCCGGGAGGCCCGCGCCGTGGACCCATACGCCGTAGCGGTCCTCGCCTGCTGTGATCTGGGCGGCCTGGGTGCTCACGTCGTCGTAGTGGTTGAGGGCGGCCCGGTAGGAGAGCATGACGTCGGCGTGGCCGCCGCCCAGCGTCAGGTTGCCGCTGGGGCGGAGGGTCCCGTCATCGAGCTCGATGTGGCCGGGCTGGAACCACCGGTACCCGGATGCTGAGTGGGGCGTGAGGACGCACTGCCCGGAGGGGGAGCCGGTGTGGCACTGGCCCCACATGGCGATGTGCCCCAGGACCTCACCGGAGGGGAGGTACTGCATCGGGACGCCGCGCAGGGTGCGGCCCGTGTCGGGGTCCTCCACAGTGATGACGTCGTCGTTGCTGAAGCCCGGGTCGGTGAAGTAGGCGGCCGGGGGACGCACGGGGATGGTGGAGGTGGTGGCCGCGGCGGCGAGGGCTTGACCGTCGCAATCACCTCCGCAGCCACACTCACCTCCGCACCCCGTGGCCGTGGTCTCCGGGGCGGGCTCGTGGGTGACGCGCACCGAGGCGTCACCGTCGCCTTCCTCGACGGCCGGCTCATCCTCGGGTGCGCTGTCGTCGGCGGGGGCGCCGGCGTCGGCGTAGAGGAGGGCCGCCCGCGCGAAGGCGGGGATCTGCACCTCGGTGAGGCCGCGGATGCGAGCGCGGGTGCAGCGCATGATCATGGAGTCCATGGAGTCGGCCCACATGACGACGCCGTCGTCGGGGTCCCCGTCGCCGGCCGCTGCGAGGAGTCCCTCCATGCCGGCGGCGGCGAGGACGCCGCGCAGGCCCGGGATGCTCAGGGAGTGGAGCTCGCCGGTGTCGGTGAAGATGGCCGAGGCGGTGAGGCCCTGCGCGGCGTACACCACGCTCATCTCCTCCTCGGACTCGGGTTCCTCGAGGTCGGTGGCCACGAACTCGACTGCCATGTCGTCGAGGTCCACGGAGACGCCCAGGGGCATGCCCTGGTCGTGCATCCGGGCGGCGACCATGCCGGCCGTCGTCTCGTCGTCCATCCACCCCTCGGCGCCGATGGTCCCGTCGCCGCGGCGTTCCATGGTGCGGATGGTCCCGATGAGGAGGGCCCCGTCGTGCCACCCGTCGTCTTCGATGTCGAGGCGGTGGGGCCAGCCTTGCCCGGGGTCGTCCCAGTAGAAGCACCCGGCGACGAAGATGCGCCCGTCGCCCGTTTGCACGTCCTCGTACGCGATGCCGGCCGGGCTCGTCCAGGTCCTCATGCTGCGTCCTCCTGTCGATTGAGTTGTACCAGGATCGAGCCGGTGGAGCACTGACAGCCTCGATGGTCTCCTGGGTAGAAGTGGGATGTGGCGGGGAACGTCCCCCCGTTCGTGAGTTGCGGGTCCTGCCAGTCACTGAAGACGGTCCCGGCGAGGGCCTGATGCGGGGCGAAGGGAGCGGAGGGGAAGCCCACGTTCCAGGTGAGGGCCACGACTCGGATGCCCTGGGCGGCGAGGCGCTCGCGCCAGCGGGGGCCCGTCAGCAGACCTGGCGGACCGACTTGGCCCACGAGGCCGGCCGGAGCGAACCCGCTCTGGCCCCCACCGGCGACGGTCAGGGCGTCGCGGATGATGCCGGCGGGCACCGACAGCGTCAGATCAGCCTCGCCTCCCTCAGCGTCTACGGCCTGGAAGATGCGGGGCGCTGCGTAGGCCAGGAGGCCGAGGTACAGGGCAGTCCAGCCGGCGTCACGGTCGGTGCTCCCGTCATCGGGCGTGGCGTCGGTGGTTGAGCTGGTGGCCACAGCGGTGGCGGCGGCCGCCTCAGCGTCAGTGACCCAGGCGTCCCACTGGCCGCGTAGGTCCTCGAAGGCGCCGACCAGGAGCTGCTCAGGGTCAGTGACGGGTGAGCGTTCGGTGCCCAGGATGAGGCCCACCGATTCGGCGGGCACGCCGTTGACCTCGTCGCGCGCCTCGGGGTCGCCTTGCACGGACCCGCGGATGCGGTTGCCTGCTCGGGTGAGGGCCCTGTTCATCTCGCCGGACGCGGCGACTTGGAGGCGGTCCCGGAGGCGGGTCTCGATGCCGTCAAGGGTCTCGCCGAGGCCGGTGAGCTCGACGCCCGCGGCGGTGAGGCCGGCGGCCGTGTCACTCGCAGCGTCATCCTCGGGCGGCTCGGCCGGCTCAGTGTCGGGGGTGGGGTCGCCGCCCTCCTCGGGGGTGGCGTCATCGGCCGGCGGTGCGTCCTCGGGGACGGCCTCGGATACTTCGATGGCGGCCTCGGCGCCGGCCTTGGCTGCGATCTCGGAGGGGATGAGGACGGGCTTGTGCGGGTCGAGGCCCAGCGCCTCGGGGGGCAGGAGGCGCAGGAAGTTGAAGAGCTGGGCTGTGATGTCCTGGCCGATGCCGGACTTCTCGAGGGCGTAGCGGCGGAGGCGCTCCTCCTCTGTGGGGGCGTCGGACTCGGCGAAGCCCAGGTGTCCGCGGTACGCCTCGTCGCTGATGACGATGGCCTCATGGGCCTTCTGTGCGTCAGCGGCGCGGTTGGGTCGCACCACCAGCCGGGAGGGGTCCACGCCGAAGACGATGCGGCGGACCCACTGGCGGTCGTGGCCGTGCCCGAGGAGGGCGGGGCGCAGGTGCACGGCCGTGAGGCCGATGGCGGGGATTTGGGCGGTGGGCTCCACGTGGGCCTTCCACGTGGAGTCCTCGATTTGCCAGCCCGTCCAGTGGTTGGCGTCAGCGATGCCGGTGAGGACCTCAACGGGCAGGTCGACGCCGTGCGCGATCCGCTCGATGAGGAACTTCATGCGGCCGATCGCTTCCTTGTCGATCGTCCGGTCGAGGAGTAGGTGGCGGACCTTCTCGAGGATGCTGCCGGGTCCCTTGATGATGTGGGGGACGACGCTGGCGGCGGACCCGTCATCCTCGTTGGGAGCGATGAGGCTCCGCACGAGGCTCGTCTCGAATTGCGTCCACCCGTCGGCGGGCGTCTGGTCAGCCGGGTCGGGGGTGGGCGTCTGGCCGGCGGCGCCCTGGGCGCGCTGGGGCTTGGGCGGGTCCAGCTCGGAGGGGAGGAGGAGGATGCCGGCGGGGTTGCGGCTCTTGCCCACGGCGCGGAACTGCCGCGAGTAGATGAGCAGCTCCTCCAGCTCATCGATGACCGACCCGATGCCGGCGTCGGCGATGTCGGGCCACTCGGTGTCGCGGCGCCAGACGCGGTAGAGGAGGTCGTCGGGCGCCAGCTCGCGGCCGGGGTCCTTGGGGCTGGACTTGAGGAGGATGCTGTCCTGCCCGCGGCCGGCGACGATGTTGCTCTTGGAGTAGACCTGCCACACCTCGTCGTCGATGACGGGGTCGAATTCGTCGGCGCCGCGGCCCACCAGGTACGCCTCGCCGGTGGCCGTCAGGTTCTCGCCGAATCCGCGCATGAGGCCGGCCTGCCCGTCGGGGCCGGCGGTGATGCGCTCATGCTCGGATAGGGCGTCCGCTGCGATCTGCGGGGGCAGCTTGATCTCAGGGTCGTCGACGGCTTGGTCGACGGGCACGGGCGCCTCGGCCGGGTCCACGATGACGCCCGGGTAGAGGGTCACCCGGGATAGGGCGTTGCCCATGAACCGCACAGCGAACTTCGCTTCGGGGACTGAGCGGATGAAGGACCAGATGGCCTTGTCCCGCTCGGAGGGCTTCGTGATGATGCGCCGTCCGTCGCGGGTCGTCAGATCGATGCGCCGCGCCGCGGCCGTCAGGGACCGGGCGGGGGGTGCAGAAGCGGCCGGCGCCTCGATGGCAGGAGACGCCGCAGGAGGGGCCGGAGCGGGGCGTCCAGGACGCGACGCGAGCACGACGGACGCGCCGGCGCGGTCGCCTGTGTCGTCAGCAGCCATCGCGGCGCCGCACCGGGAGGGGATGCCTGGGCACGATGCCGCTGAGCGTACCTGTCGCCATCGAGGCGGGCAGGGGACCAGACGCGCATCGGCCCCCGGACGGGGGGCGTCCCAGGGGCCGAGCTGTGGAACTGAGTTGGGGCCGGGAGGGAGGTCCCGGGGCTGTAGAGGCTACCGGCCCGGGACCGGCCGGCGCTAGTGCCGGATGTAGACCTGCTCCTCCCAGTCCAGCACGAGGGTCGTCACACCCTCCACGACGCCCTCAGGCAGCGAACCGAACGCCTGGTGGACCATGGTCGACCGGGGGATGACCGTCACCGACACGAGGCCCATGGCCTGGTCGGGGGTCACGGCAACGGCGACCAGCGCCTCGGCCACGTCAAGGTCCGGGGTCTCGTGGCCGATGGTGGTGCACAGGCGCAGCCCGTCACCGGCGAGGAGGGCGTGGGCCACGCCGTGGTAGTAGTCCGCGTAGATGGGGTCCTCAGCCTCGGGGGCGCCGTAGAGGGCGTCCCAGCCGCCGCCGTGAGCGCGGGCCGCCTCGAAGAGGCCGTCATCGACGAGCATGGCGGCGGCTTCCATGGCGGCCGAGTAGGCGGTACGGCCGTCCTCGACGCGGATGGTGACCATGCTGACGAACTCCTCCAGTTCGTCGAGGTCGTAGAACAGCTCGACGCGCTCGGCCAGGGCGTCGAAGTGGGCGTCGCTGACGCCAGCGGCCCGGATGGCCTGGTAGATGCCCGTGAGGGCGATGGTGAGGGTGGCCTGGCGATCGGTCGTGCTCATGCCCAGATACTAACCCGGGTTAGCGGGTTCGGTCAACCCTGGCCCTCCGGTGTCGGGGTCGCCGGACCAGTGCTGGCACAGCAGCGCCCATCCCTCCTTGGGATCGCTGGCCGTCACCTCGCCCAGCGTCTGGATGGCGGTGACCAGCTCGACGACGGCGGCGTACGCGACCGCGACGGGGGCGGGGCTGGTGAAGAGGATCTCGCGGGCGGCGGCGTCCTGGCCGTGGAGCATGCACGTCACAGCGGCGTGTACGTCACCGTGGGCCCTCCGTTGCACGGGGCCGATGATCGCGTCGCTCATACGGGGCAGCTTCGGAGGGGTGAGGTGGGGCCGTCCTCGCGCCAAGCGCTGGCTGGCAGGAAGTCCGCGCTCAGGGCCTGGGCGCACCCTCGGTCCTCGTCGCGGTCACCCACGACGAGCATCTGGTCGGCGGGGTAGTAGTCGTTGGGGTAGTGGATCGTCAGGATGGTGGCAGCCTCGATGGCCAGGCCGGCGCGGGGCTTGCGGCACCAGCAGCGGCGCATCGCCGGGTCGGGCGCCTGGGGGTGGTGCGGGCAGAGGAGGGCAGCGTCGAAGAGGCCGCCCGTCTGGCGGTTCGTCTCGGCGACGGCCGCTTGGGCAGCGGCGCGTGTGACGATGCCCAGGGCGACTCCGCCCTGGTTGGACACGCCGATGATGCGGCCGCCTCGGGCCTTCCACGCGGCCATGCGATCGATGGCCTCCGGGAAGATCTTCACGTCGTCGGGGCTGTTGACGAAGTGCCCCAACTCGTCCTTCCCGAACCGGACGGTCCCGTCGAGGTCGAGGATCAGTAGGGGCACGGGGCGCTGGTCGTCAGAGGGGATCATCGGCGATGTCCTCGTCGTCGTCGGGGGGTGGTCCTAGCTTCGTGACGGTCGCACCGGTGAAGACCCGGGCGCCGAGGGCGAACGCGGTGACTTGCCACCAGAAGGTGTCGCCCAGCCACGCCGCGCTGAGTCCCACGACGGCGGCGATGTAGAAGCTCACGCACCATGGGCACGTGGTGAGCTTGTACGCCCAGCCCTGCGTCGCCTCGACGCGGCCGACAACGATGTGGTCCACGAAGGCGTCCTGGTCGCCCGTCTCGTAGCCACAGGAGCAGAGGTACACACCCTCGTAGGGGACGAAGGTCTGGCGATGCCGGCGGGCCCTCAGCCATCGGCGAAGGCCCGCCCGGTACCGGGCGGTGATGACGTCGCGGGTGGCGAGCTGGGTGAGGCTCCACGTCGCGAGCAACGCCAGGAGGGTGACGGTCAGGCCGTCGGTCGCCATGGTGCCACCGGGAGGGCCAGCGGCGAGGGTGCCGCCATGATGCGGGCCTGGATGCGCTCGGTCAGAGCCACGGAGGGTGGCAGCGGCCGGGCCTGGATGGGGCGGCTCGAGAAGCGCCCCACGAGGCCGGGCTGCGGTGCGAAGGCGTCCTGGATGATGGCCACGATGACCATGAGCCACAGGACAGTGAGGGCCACGGCGCCGTAGATGCCGGCGGCTTGGAGGGCGACGATCATGAGCAAAGCTCCAGGTAGGAGGCGACGATGAAGGCCGCGTAGGCGTCGGCCCCGGCGTCGGTGTGGTGGATGGGATCGTTGCTGGCCAGGAGCAGGTAGTCATCGTGGCCGGCGGACGCGGCGCGCCAGTCAGCGAGGACCAGGAGGTCACCGTACGTGGCCGACTGGGCCACGTCGATGAGCCACGCGTTGTACGCGACCGTCTTGGACGCGATGGCCGCGGTGCGGTGGGATGCGCTGTTCTCGTCGAGGAGGCCCCACACGATGCGCCGGACTCCGGCGTCGCGGAGGATGTTCATGGCGGCCAGAGCGTCGGCCTTCGCCTCGGCGAGGGTCAGGTTGCCGATGTCGTTGGTGGCCAGGAAGACCATGGCGCACTTCCCGGCGAGGAGGTTGGGCATCGTGGGGAAGTGGTCGCGGACCTTCGTGCCTCCCATGGCGTTGACGGAGATGCCCACGCTCGTCTGCTCGGTGAAGCGCTGGCAGATGCCGGTGAAGCCCGGCTCACTCTCGCCGGCCCGGGGGGCGGGGGTGTTCTTGGCCCAGGCGGTGAGGCTGTCACCGAACTCGTAGACGTCGACGGGCCGGTCCGTGGGGCACGGCTCTGCGGGCGTGGGTGACTGGGGGAAGCATGCGCTGGCGGCCATGAGGATGAGGGCGCCGAGGCCGGCCAGGCCCAGACGCGGTCGGTTCAGGTTCACGGGTGCTCCACTACTCGTGGGCCGGCCCGGTGGCCGGTCTCGGGTAGAGCGCCGAGTCAGGCGGCCAGACGACCGTCGACGGCCGCGGACAGGATGGCGTCCGCGTCGGCGACGTCCGTGATCTCGGACAGGGCGTCGAGGGCCTCCAGGTAGGGGGCGTCCACGACGAGCTGGCCGAGCTCATCCTCGACGGTGAAGCTCGGCCCCCGGGTGACCCGGATGGTGAGGCCGTGCTCCTCGAGGAACTGGTCGACGTCATCAGTGCTCATGCCCGTTGATGCTAACCCGGGTTAGGGGAAGCGTCTAGGGTGGGCTGGAAGTTGGCCCGGGAGCAGGGCGTCAGGACGCGGGGCCGCCCCCGTAGAGGCCGCGCTCGTCGTCGTTGTTGCGGTCCGCGATGCGGGCGTGCGTCTCGTCGAGGTCCCCGTCGAGGGTGGCCAGGTCGGGGTGGTCGAGGAGGTCGGTCGCCTCCGGTTCATCCATCGCGCAGCAGTCGATGGGGAGCTTCACGGCGGGGTCGTGGTCGACGATGGACACGATGCGGCCGCCGCCTGTGGGGCTGGTGGTGATCTCGATGAGGGCGCCGATGGGCCAGCCGCTGCGGGTCTCTGGGATGGGGTGGCCGGGCTGGACGGCCACCTTCTCCTTGGACAGGTCACGGTTCTCGATGGTCTCGCCGCACCAGGCGCAGAGCTGGCGTACGAGGGGACCGACTTGCACGTCAAGGCCGGCGATGTGGATGGTCACGTGTCCTCGTCCTCGGGGTAGTCATCACTGGTCATGGGTGCGGCGGCGGGCGGCCGTCCATGCCAGGCGGAGGCAGCCCTTCACGGCGCGGTAGCGGCGGCGGTAGTCGCGGCCCCGGGCCTCCAGCGCAGCCCAGGCGGGGAACAGCCATGCCGTCACGTTGAGGTCATCGGCCCACCGGTCGTCGGGGTAGAGCCACGGCGTGCGGATGCCGCCCCAGAAGTCGAAAGGCGACCCGGGCGTGATGGGGGCGCACCAGCCTCCGGTGACCACCATGGGCGGCGTCTTGGGTCGGTGATCCACGACGCAGCCGGGGATGTCGCAGCCCGGGTTGGTGGTGGTCATCTGGCGGCGCCTCTGCGGGTCTCGTTGCGCCTCGGGCACTGGTGGATGCGGTAGCGGCCCTCGCCGGGCGGAACGTACTTGGCGAGGCTGACGGGCCCGTAGCGTCCCTGGACGGTGGTGCCCATGGGCCGGAGGTTCCCATCCGGTACCTGGCGGGGCCGGATGACCTCGTCGGAGCCGACGCCGGCGTCGACGGGCATGTTGCGACGGGCGCCGGTCCGAAGGTCCACGGCCATCCAGACGATCTCGTTGCCGCACTTCTTGCAGGCCACGATCAGGACTCCTCCTCAGTGAGGGTCCGGGGTGCCATCACGGCGACTCGGTGAAGGCGCGGGTGGGCTTGGCCGCGGTGGGGGTGTAGCCCTTGAGCTTGGAGCCGCAGCCGCACGACTCCTCCTCACGCAGGAGGATCGGGCCGTCGGGCGTCTCGAGGCGGTAGAGGTTCCCGTCGTTCTCAGGGGTGCCCTCCACGGTGATGAGGGCGTACGCCTTGGGCGCGTTGGAGGGCCACGTCCACACGCGGGAGGTGGTGCCATCCCAGGTGAGGCGGCAGTCGCGGTACCGGATGACGGCGGGGTTGGCGGGGTCGAGTACGGAGATGGGGAAGACGTTCACTCGGGCTCCTGGAGGAGGTGGGTGTGGCGGCGGTGCCCGCCCCGGTGCCGGTGATGGTAGGTGTGCCCGGCATGGGGGTGGCTGTGGGGGAACCCGTGGCCGGTGTCAGCCCCCAGGATCGTCAGCGCGTCGAGGGCCACGCCATCGGCGGGCGTTAGGTCCTGGCGCTCCTCCACGCCGCCGCTGCGGCGTGCCCAGTAGTGCTGGCCCTGGGCGTGGAGGGGCGACCAGCCGGCGGCCAGCAGGTCCCGGGCCCTCTCGACCAGACGGCCGACCGCGAGGTTCGCTCGCGGCCGGCCGGCTCGGTCAGATGACACGACGGTCGCCGTCCACGATCTCCGAGCACACGAAGCGGGCCGTTGAGATGGCGTGCTGCTCACCGGCAGCGAGGCCGGTGATCTGCGTCTCGTAGATGGTGGCGAGGTCTCGCTGGGCACGCTCAGCGGCGGCCCGGACGGCGGTCGGGCTGATGCCTGTGCCGATGGCGGTGACCTGGTGGGTGGTGTCCTGGGGGCTGGCCATGGCGGGGGATTCCCCTCTCACGGTGTCGCGGTTACGGACTCCTCACGGTAACCCTGGTTAGTGGCCGGTGTCTACAGGCGGTCGCCGCGTTGCATGACTGTCGACTGGAGTTGCAGGTCCGCGGCCGAGAAGCTCTGCACCGGCGCCCCGATGATGTGGGGCATGAGGTACCGCACGCCGTGCACGAGGGCATCAAGGCGGTCCGGTGAGAAGTCCTCGTCCTTCGTCCAGGTGCACATCTGAGCCTCCAAGTCGGGGAAGTAGTCCACGTGGTGGACTTGGCTGTACGCGGAGGCAACGGGCTCGGCGCGCTCCCACTTGGACTGTGATGCGTTGACGGGCTCGTAGAGGATGCCGGAGTCCTGGAGGTGAATGACGGTGCGGACCATGTCGCCGCCCATGTTCCGCTCAGCGACGACGAGGCTGGGGTCGATGGGGTACAGCCCCTCAGTGTTGCGGTACGCCTCGACGATCTTGGCGCCCCAGTCCTCGCCGCGGGCCACCAGGGAGAGGTCATCGAGGACGTACACCTCCCGGTCCCAGGCGCCGATGCCCAGCACGATGATGCCGCACTCAGCGATGGCCTCGGCCGGCGGATCCACGGCGATGATGACCCGGGACAACTCGGGGGTGGTGAGGCGCCGGGACGCCTCGATCTTGGCCATCTGCCAGAGGGCCCCGGGGTTGGACAGGACGAGGCGCCCGAAGATCTCCTGTGCGCCCAGCGGCGAGTCCCGGTACCGGTCGACGATCTGGGAGACGAACATCGGCGCCAGGTGGGCGATGTTGTCGTAGAGACTCCCGCGGGTCATGACGACGCGGCCGTCGATGATGCCGCACAGGGGGGCCTCCCGGTCGTCCTGGGCCTCCCGGCCACCGTGCTTGCCGGTGTGGCCCGCCGGGCGCTTGCACGGCGCGCACGCCTCGAACCATTCCTTGATGAGGGGGATGGGCTTGGGGGTGGTGGTGGCCACGACCCGGGGGATGAGGCCCGCCGCGTCGAGGCGCAACCCGAAGAGGGCGTTCGTCCAGGCGTTGTTGCCCTGGGCGTCGGTGCGGTGGCGCCAGGCCCCGGGCTCATCGCACCACAGGGTGTGATGCTGGGGGCCTCGGAGGCTGTCAGGCTCCATCGCCGAGTAGGTGTGAAGCGTCGCTTGCAGGGGCCGGATGACGATGCGGCGGCGGCCCGGCTCGTACTTCGCTGCGATCTTGCGGCGGTCGAGGCAGGCCATGATGCCCGACTCACCCTCGACCATGGTGTCGCGGACGTCCGCTGCGGTCCGGCCCACGAGGCCGCCGCGCATCTCCACGTTGGCCCGGTGGTACTGGATGGCCCGGTCGATGCAGTACTCGGCGCCCGTCCTCGTCTTGCCGGCTCCTCGGCCGGCGATGACGGGCCAGATTTGCCAGTCCCCGGGCGGCTCTAGCTGGTCGGGTCTGGCCCAGAAGCGCCAGTCCCTGGCCCGGCCAGCGACCGTCTTGAGGACCTCACGCCGCTCCTGGGGCGTGAGGTCCTCCCGTGCAAGGCGGTCGGCGATCAGCTCGGCCGGGGAGGGCACCTACCCTCCGAGTAGAGGCGGGTCGGAGGCGAAGCCGTGTCGGGGCGGCTCGTGGTCCTGCTCGAGGACGCAGCGCAGGAGGTCGCACTTGGACTTGCCGCACGCACAGGCGAAGCCGGGGCGGCCCTGGACGTCGTCGCGGTCCCAGGTGTGGGTGTGGTCCTGGTCGAAGAGGCCAGCCTCGGCGACCTCTGCCCAGGCGGCGGCCGCGATGCGCCGGTGCGTCCCGGCGATCTCGTCGTCGAGCTCGGCCAGGCGCTCCTCGACGGCCGTCGTTACTTCATCGTGGGCGTCCATGGTGCGGCGGGCGGCCAGGGCCGTCGCCCGGAGTTGGGCCGCAGCGGCGGCTACATCGCCCAGCGGGTCCGAGGAGGGGTCCGTCCACTCGGTGGTTGTGGGCGCATCAACGAGGAAGCGTTCCTCGGTCTGTGCTGCGGCCTGCTGGATGGCGGCCACATCGTCCTCGGCGGTGCGCCAGCGGTTCATCGTCGGGAAGATGCTGCGGAGGTACTTCACTGGTAGTCCTCGGGGTGGGGTCGGTATCGGCGGACGCCGCGGCCCATGGAGCGTTCATGGTCGGCGGCCGCCACCCGGGCGACGCGCCGCTCACGAACCTGGTCCGCGGAGAGTAGGCCCTTCCCCTCCAGGCCCCGGTCGATGAGGCCGGCGAGCCAGTCGCTGCGCGTCACTTCGTCATCTGCTGCGGCGCGGTCTACGAGGTCCGCGATCTCCGGTGCTGCCCGGTAGCAGATGGGTCGGGTTCCCACAGGGGGAGAGGGTAACCGGGGGTGTATACGGGTCGGGGGGTCTAGCTGACGCGGCGCACGTGCTGGACGGTGACCTTCGTCCATCCGCGGCCGTGGACGCCGATGTGGCGGGTCGTGCTCGGCGCGGAGCGGCCGCCCTCGGGGCGGGCGTGGCCGCGGGCCAGGACGCAGCGGCCGTGGCCGCGGGACCGCTCGGGGCAACGCGCCCAGTGCCCCACGAGGATGCACGTCCCAAGGATGATGCCGGGCACGGCGGCGGCGGTGATGGCGAGGCGGTGGCGGTTCATGGGGTCTCTCCGATGGTGAAGCGGCGGGCGCCAGCCGAGATGGCCGCTGAGGCCAGCGCCAGGGCTTGGGGGTGGGTGATGGTGTGGCGGGTCTGGCACCGGGGGCATCGAGTGGCTAGGGCCCACTCAGTGAGGTTGGTGGGGCTGGCTATCCATGTGCCGTGGGCGGGCCAGCCCGGGTTCTGTGACTGGATGTCACGGAGGCGCTCGTTGTCGACTTTGACGGCGCGCCACACGTGGACGCTCCCGTCCTGGACGCCGGCCACAGCGAGGGGCAGCGTGCAGGCGCCACAGTGGCCGAGTATCCACCGGCGCGGTCCTCGGTGCCGGGCGGGGACGGAGCCATGAGCGCCCGGGAAGCGCATGGGCGGCCGAGGGTGACGGGGCTGGCTCGTCATGGGTTCCAGTTCCAGGGGACGGAGACTTGCCCGCGGGCGGGGACCGGGGCGGGGGTGGCGCCCTTGCCCCCGCAGACGGGGCACTGCTGGTGGCGCCGGCCGTGGGCCTCGATGATCACGCCGCCCACGTCAGGGTCAGGGTCCACCTCGCCGCGGCCCCAGCAGTAGGGGCACCGGTCGAGGATGGTCGCGGGGTCCCGCATGATGAGGCCGTAGCGCCCTGGAGTGAAGTCGCCGAGGGGGAGCTGGTCGGAGACGTCCAGGCACGCCTCGCTGGTCCCGATGCCGGGCCGGTAGTAGCAGGCCCGGTCCCCGGCCGCGTCCACGACGATGGCCCCGGCGGCCAGCGCCTCTGGCGTCGCTTCGAAGGGCTCGGCCACGATGGGCACACACTCAACGAGCTCGACGCCCCCGGTGATGGCGCAGAAGTAGTCGTCATCGTCGGCCACGAGGTCAAGCTCGAGGCTGGAGATCGCGGCGACGATGCGGGCCTCGACGCTGTAGGCGTACTGGTGGCCGGCGTGCCACACCTCCCAGAAGCTCTGGCGGTCGCGGTTGTGGTGGATGGCCAGCCGGCCCCGGTACTTGCACGGGCGGGGCCTCGTCTCGATCCACTTGAAGCCGCCTACCAGGCACAGGCCCCAGTGGGCCTTGACGGTGAGGGCCTTCACTCTGAGGCGGGGGCCGTGCTCGCGACCGGGACGCCCACGGTGTAGCGGCCGGGGTCATAGATGGCGCGGGCGCCGGCCACGTGGCCGGCCAGGCGGGGCGGCAGCAGGACCTCAGGCGAGACCCGGTCGGCGAGGTGGGCGACGAGCCACAGCAACTCGCCCAGGTAGCGGCCGCCCGTGGAGCGGTCCGCCTCAGTGTCCTTGTACTCCTCGAGGAGGGCGTTGTGGATGAGGCGGTGGCTGTCCGCCAGCCGGTAGATGTCTTTGAAGAGGACGCCCGTGCGGTCGTAGCTGTGGGTGATGCGGTCCACCTCATCGGGAGTGAGGGCCCGCTCCAGGGGCGGCTCGGGCCAGTCGGCCTCGTCACCGCGGATGGCGTCGAGGACTTCCCGGGCCAGCGCCTCCACGACGGTGCGGACGCCGGCGGGCATCTCGGTCAGGGAGAGGGGCGTGCTCACCGATGCGATGGTGGCGGCGATGCGCTCGACCATGAAGGGCGGGTGCTGGTAGGCGCGGGGCGCCTCGGTCTCGGTCTGTGCGTCGGTCACGGCCGTTACATTAACCCGGGTTAGCCCCGGGCGCGTTGAGGGCCGCCACCGGGCACAGTGGCGGCCCTCGTAGCTGGTGGGCTACTTGCTGGCCCGGCCCACGAGGAAGGCGACGCCGAGGAGGATCAGGAGGCGGGCCACGTTCTGGGGGCCGGGGAGGAGGGCCCGCACGGCGGCGGGCGGGACGGGGATGGGATCGTTGTCGGAGGGATCGGCGGGCAGCCGCTCGGAGAGGATGCGGTAGGCGTCGCGGGGGTTCATGCCGGCCACGCTAACCCACGTGAGCGCCCCGGACGCGGCAGCGGCGCCGCCCCTGGTGGGTGCGGCGCCGCTGGCGGGTCTCACTCTCAGGCGGCCGGCCGCTCGATGTCGAAGCGCACCGAGTCGCTGTAGACCATGCGGCCGGTGCGGCCCTGGTAGGTGGTGGTGATGAGCATGCCCCCGTCGGTGGCGACGACGTGGTTGACGACCTTGCGGGTCACACCGGCGACGATGACGTCGCCCTTGCGGATGAAGCGGGGGCTGCGGCTCAGGTGCGTCGTGCTCATAGGAAGATACTAACCCGGGTTAGCGGGTTCGGTCAAGGGTGAGCGCGAAGATGCCGCCGGGGCGGTGGCCCGGCGGCATCTGGCGGAAGGGGTCAGGGGACGATGCCGCTGTCCACGAAGCTGCGGGCCGTGGCCACGGCGACCTCGATGGGCAGGTCGCCCACGAGGACCTCGTCGGCCTCGCCCTGGGCGGCGTCAGCGGACAGGTAGCACACGAGGGCCTCGCCGTCCTCAGCGGTGTCGGCCGTCATGCACAGCTTGGCGCCGGCGTCGTGGGCGGAGGTGATCTCGATGACCATGCAGAAGCCGCCGGTCTGGGCGACGTCATGGTCGATGCCCGCCGCGGTGAGGGCAGCGGTGATGGGGTCGAGGCCCTGGGCGGTGGCAGCTTCGTTGCAGGCGCTGGTGTAGTCGGTGCTCATGCCGATGACACTAACCCGGGTTAGCGGCGTCTGTCAAGCGGGGCGGCGGTGGGGGAAGTTGCCGTGGGTGAGGCGGTCCCACGCCAGAGCGCACCCGACGCGGTCGGTGAGCATGCCCAGGGCCGCCTCAATCACGGGGATGGTGGGCGCGGCCATGCCGGCCAGGTGCACGGCCGCCTGCTCCCACTGGGCGGGCGTCATGGCGCGGCCCAGGGTGAGGGTCCCCTCCGGCCCGCCGCCCAGCCCGTCGAGTGCACGGACCAGGCGGCGGGCCGCCGGGAGGTCAGAAGATGACCAGGCCACCGGAGCCGCCGGGGGCCATGGGGACGATGCGGTCCCAGCCGGGTTCCAGCTCGGCGGCCGCCTGGGCCTCAGCGGCCTTGCGGGCCGAGTCCAGATTGGGAGCCTCCACGTCGATCTCCTCGATGGTGGCGTCGGGGCCGGTGCCGTACACGACGGCGAAGGTGAACAGGTGGCCCATGGGGACTGGTCCGAAGGGGTTCGTGCTCATACGAAGATACTAACCCGGGTTAGCGCCATCGGTCTAGCGGGAGACGCGAGGAGGGGGCGCCCCGGGTGCGGGGCGCCCCCTCCTCCGGCGATCACATGGACGGGGCGTCCCGCAGGAGGCGGTCCGTCATGCCCTGGGGCAGGTTGAGCGCCCAGGCTACGGCCTCAGCGGGGCAGAGGCCAGCGGCGTGCTTCTCGTCCCACAGGCGGGTAGCGGCGATGGCCTCCCGCAGGGTGGGCCGCTCCAGCTCGATGGTCAGGAGGTGCTCGACGGCGGCGTCCCAGAGGGCCTGCTCGCGGGTGGCGTAGCCGCCGCCGATCTCCTCATCGGTGAGGCCGAGGGCGTCGGCCTTGCGGTCGAAGCGGGCGGCGGCCAGGTTGAAGCGGGCGCCGTGCCACACGTTGTACGGGGTGGCCGGGACGGTGGTCACCCACGGGCACAGGGGGCGGCCGTTGGGCTCAGTAGCGAAGGTGGTGCTCATGCCCTGGATAGTAACCCGGGTTAGCGGGTCGTGTCGAGGGCGTCATGGCTCGCCCTGGATACCGCACAGCCCAGCGAAGTGAGAGGCCCAGGCCAGCCACCGGTGCTCGTTGGCGGACCAGCGGCCGGCGGCCGTCTCAGCGTCGATCTGGGCGCGTGTGACGTCGGCGTCGGCCAGGTGCGATCGCAGCGCCGAGCGGACGTCATCAGTCGTCGCATCGATGACCTCTACGGGTGGGCGCTGCCAGGTCGCGGGGACGGCCCGGTGGCCGGTCTCGAGGATCTCACCGTGGGCGCCCTGGTGCGCCCACGTCCCCTCCGGCTCATCGTGGGGGTCCAGGTCCTCGCGGCGCCCGACCCAGGTGGTGCGGGTCAGGAGGGCGCCGCAGGTGCAGGGTACCGGCTCACCGGCGATCCATGCGGCGTAGGCGGCCGCCTCGTCCACGTGCATCAGAAGAGGCCCGGCCTGGTCCCAGCGACGCTGGAGACGCTGGACACGAAGCCCAGGCGGTACCCGTAGCCCTGCGCCTCGGTGTTACGCAGCCGGGCCGCGTTGAAGGTGATGTAGTGGACGGGGTGGGTGGTCCCCTCCGGCCGCCCGTAGGTCTGCTCGTGGCGGGTCTCCACGTCGGTGACGGCGCCGGGCTCGGCCTTCTCGAGGCGGGCCAGGAGGGCGTCCAGGTCGGGGGCGGGGCGGCCGTCCCGCGGCTGGCCCAGGTCATGGCAGACGAGGACCTCAGGGCGGGGCTGGAGGGGGTGGGTGCTCATGCGGGGGATGCTAACCCGGGTTAGGCGTGGGTGTCGAGGGGTCGGCCGCGGCCCGGAGGGCGGAGCCGGCGACGCTGAGGGCCCGGTCGAAGCTCGTCTTCTGGGGGTTGAGGTTCGACCAGACGGCGATGGCGGCGCGGAAGAGGGCGTCACCGTCTAGGCCCAGGGTGTTGGCGAAGGCGGCGGCCTTGGCCTGGCGCGACTCCTCCGGGGTGAGGGTCGGGACGATGGGGCGGGCCATCAGCCCGTGACCGCCTTGATGCGCTCGATGGTGGCGTCGGGGTTGAGGTAGCGGATGCTGTAGGGCCAGCCCGAGGGGGCGTTCGGATCGTCCTCCTCCATCTCCAGGTGCCAGGCCCCGGCGTTGAGGTCGCAGGGCTCAGACACAGCGACGGTGTAGACCTTCCCGTCGAGGCGGACGCGGTCACCCACGCAGACACGGGTGACGGGCATGAGGCTCTCCGGCATCAGACCGTCACCACCTGACGCTGAGCGTCAAAGGTGATGGGCCGGTAGCCGGCGGCCGTCACGGTGTAGGCCCGGCCGTCCACGACGATGACGTCGCCCTGACCGAGGCGGCGGTGGCCGGCGTCCTCCCAGGCCTGGCGCAGGGCCACAGTCTCAGCGTCGGGCTCCAGGATGATGGCGCCCGGCTCGGAGGCGAAGGTCCAGATGGCCTTGCGGACCTCAGTGTCGATGTTGCGGCGGGCGGGGTAGCGGGCCGCCTCATAGACCTCGGCGGCGGGGGAGTAGGCGCCGATGAAGTCGGCGATGAGGTACACGATGACCTCACGGTCAGGCGCCGTGTTGGGGTTGCTCATGCCTCCGACCCTAACCCGGGTTAGGGTCGGAGCGCCAGGCCCACCTGGAGACGGCGCCTCCGGCGGTCACGAGGGTCACGTACACGAGGGCGTAGAGGACCGCTGGCGTCATCGACGCGTAGAAGATGGCCATGCCCGTCGTCACGGTGGTGAGGAGGCCGGCGTCAAACAGTCTCCTCGAGCGGCGGGGCTGAGTACTCAGCGTCACGCCTCGCGCGGGTCGGGGTCCTCAGCCTCAGGGGCGGCGGCGCAGCCCGTGAGGCCACGTGCGTCGGCCCTCTCTGCGCCTCTCCGGGCCTGAGCTCGGCGGGCCCTCCCGAGTGCGCTGGGCACGAGGGGAGCGGGATGGGTGGGCGTCTGGGGGCCGGCAGGCTGGCCGGGCGTCTCGTCAGGCATACGCCGACCCTAACCGGGGTTAGGTGGGATGCTCAAGGGTCTGGGCGGGGCGATTCGAACGCCCGGCCTCCCGGTCCCGAACCGGGTGCGCTACCGCTGCGCTACGCCCAGCCATGAGGGCCTGGACGCGCGGTGGCGTTCAGGCCCTACATCGGCGGCGGGGTAGGTCGCTGGCGCACCCCCGGGAGGTTACGCCTCCGGGCTGGCCTCGTCGATGACGTTGGGATGGAAGATGACGGACCGGGCGGCGCCCTCCAGCTCGTCCAGGTCGAGGCCCATGCCCGCGGCGGTGGCGCGGCGCTGCTCGGTCTTGTCGCCGACGGTGGCCTTGATGCCGGCCTCGGTGGATTCAAGGCGGAAGGTGGGCGGGAGGGTGCGCTTCTCGATCTCGATGAGGAGGCGCTGCGCCTCGTCGGCCTTCGCGGCCTGGTCGGCGATGGCATCCACGAGGTGGGGCAGCCAGGACGCGAGCTGGAGGATGCCGAACCGGAAGTGGTTGCTGGTCCGCCACTCGTCGCGGCGGTCACCGATGAGGGCCCCCAGCAGGGCCTGGTGCTGGTCCTCGGCGTCCGTCACGTTGATCGGGGCCGGCGGGTTGCCCACCATAGGAGGTCCCCGGTGAGGCGCATCGCTGCGGTCCACGGGCCGTTCGGGCGGGGGTCTGGCCCTTCACTCTTCATGCGGCCGAGGGTCTCGTCGGCCTGGCGGCGGGCCTCGGGGGTGTTGGGGCGGGGCGGCTCACTCTTGCACATCGGGGGACTCCTGGGGGTTGGGGTCGGGGGGCCACACGTAGGCGTGGCTGGAGCCGGCGGCGCACGTGCCGTACCCGCGGCGGCGGAGGGCACGGAGTTTCACGTGGGTGATGGGCAGCGCCACGACGGCGGCCGCCTCCCGGGTGGGGAGGATGGCCGGGCCGATGATGGGCACGCGCATCTCATCGAGGACCTCGAGGAGGTGATCCTCTGCGGTGAGCTCGGTCGTCATGGGGCCAGGTCCTCGCAGTCCTGGCCCGTCCCGTCGACGTCGGCGCACCGGTTGGGGGTCTGGCTCGTGTCGGTATGGCCGGGCCGGTCGTCATCATCGGGTGGCGTCTGGCAGGCGCCGGTGACGGTGACGCCGAAGGCCACGATGCCGGCGGCGAGGGCGCGCCAGCGGTGCCGGCGGTAGGCGGTCATGAGCCGTCAGGTCGGGGCCAGCGGCCGCCGCGGGTACCGCGTCCCGGTGGGCGGCCTCGGCCTCGGTGTTCCTCGCGCTGGTGCTGCTCGCGTTCGCGGGCGGAGGGACGCCCCCAGGCCCCGTAGTGATCGTTGGACTCCTGGGGTGTGGCCCAGCCGCCGACGCTTCCGATGTCCCTGCCGCCCTCGCCTGAGCCGCTGTTCTGGTTGGTGCACATCACCGAGCCTCGGGGCCGCGCACAGTCCAGCCGACCACGAAGGCCACCGCGGAGGCGATGGCCAGGATGGCCCGATCGAAGAAGCGGGGCAGGCGGGAGCCGAAGTCTCGGCCGTAGGGCTCGGGGCTGCGGCCGGCGGGGGGCGTCTGGTCGGCGGCGTCGTCGGTGCCGTTGCCGGAGCAGGCCAGGGCCAGCGCACCGAAGCGGTTGGAGTTGAAGGGATCGTCCATGTCGGGGCGGTACCGGCAGACGGTGTGGTTCTGGCCGGGCTCATCGTTGGAGCACATGGCGTGTCCATCCTTGCGGTAGCGGGCGTTCAGCTCCCTGGCCTGGTCGGCGGGGAGGCGGTCGAGTTGGCACATCAGGCGATGATGGGCCGGCGGCGTAGGAGCCGCACGATCATGCCCAGCCACCCGCGCCGCTCGCTCACGAGGCCGAGGCCGGTCTTCTGGGGGGGCTTGAGCGGCGGCGGGGGCGGCTCCTGCTGGTGGCCGCACATCACGCGGCCCTCAGGGCCAGGACGCGCCGGAAGGGGGCGATCCACTTCGATCGCCGGGCTCGGGGCGTAGCGGCCGCGCTGGTCGAGGGCGGCGGGGCCGGGCGCTTGATGTAGGGGTTGTCCTTGCCCCGGCACATCACGCGGCCGTCCGGCGGTAGCCGAGGGCCCGCAGGAAGCGGACCCACTGGCAGCCCTGGGCGTGCCGGTCCAGGTCCAGGAACGTCCACCGGAACCACGCGACCGGTCGGCCCTGGCGGAGGAGGTTGCCCCCATCGCTGGTGGTCGACTGGCGAAGCCACGTCATGAGCCGGAAGGTCCGCGGGGGCGGGGCCTGGGAGGGGTCCACGTCGCGCAGGGGAGCGGCGGGGTCACCGTTGCCGTCATCGCCGTTGGGGCAAGCCAGAGTCACCAGGGCCAGCACGGCGAGGGGGATGAAGCCGTGGCCCTTCCACCAGTCCTCGCGGCCGGTGGTGACATCGTGGGCTCGCCGGGCGCCTCGTCGTTCGATGGTCTGGGAGGGGCCGCGGTCTGCGGGGTCGCACATGGTCGGTCTCCGATCGTTGGAGGGTTGGGCGGTCCTGGCCCTGAGGTGGGGGTCGAGGCCTCCCTGCGGTTCGCCCGGTCCCCGGTAGGACCGGGGACCGGGGCGGGGCTTGCACATCAGGCGCGCCGGTTGTAGGCGGGGTGGCGGTGCAGGGCCAGGTCGAGGATGCGCCGGAAGTTCCACGGGCCGTGCGTGCCCTTGGGCCTGATCCTGAACTTGCCCCAGCCGCCCGGGGGTGCCGTCTGGTCAGCCTCGTTGCGGCTCGGCCAGCCGGGGCGCGGCGGGGTACCCCCGGACACGTCGTCGCTCTCATCACCGCCTGTGCACATCAGGAGGAGGCCCCGCGCGGCGGGGATGGCCCAGTGGAAGGGCGGCGCCGGGCGTGGGCCGTTGCGCGGGGCGCGGGCGTCATCGATGGGCTCGTTCATGTAGGCCCGGGCTCGGGCCAGGGGGCCGGGCCGGCCGCCGCCATCATCCCCGTCGCCGTTGGTGCAGGCCATGAGGATGCTCAGCGCCACGAGGGGTGCGGTGACGGCCTGGAAGTTCTGCATCCCACCGCGTGGTGGGTGGTCGGTCATGTCCGGGGGGTTGGACCAGTAGCGGGGATCAGTGGGGTGGGGCTTGCACATCGTCAGGTCCTCCGGGGGATGAGGCGGGTGAGTAGTGCGATGGGCCATAGGGTGCGGCCCATCCACTGGTCAGGGGGCTTCTCCCAGCCGCGGCGGGTCGGGGGCGGGGGCTGCCAGCCGGGGCCCTCGGGGTTGGTGTTGCCGGCGCTGCGGGGGTAGCGGCTTCGCTCCTCACGGGTGCGGAGGTCGTACTGCTCTCCGTACCAGCCTCTTGCGGTGCGGCCCCGCTTGGGGCCGTCGTTTCCATCGCACATCGTCAGGTGTCCTCGTGCTCAGGTGCGGTGGGCGCGGGCTGGGGTGGGTGGCCGTTGCCTCGGTGGCGGATGGACCAGCCGCCCAGGAAGTGCCGGCGTCGCCGGTCGGGGGTGGCGTGGTCGATGACGCGGCGGGCATCGCCGGGGGCGCCGTGGCCGTTGCCGTTGCTGCTATCGCACATCAGCGGGTGGCCAGGTAGGTCAGGCTCGCTGCGGCGAGGCGGATGGCCAGCCGTCGGCGGATGCTGATGCGTGTCATGGGGGTGCCCCATCGGGGGTGGGATCCGTCGCGGCCGTTGCCGCCGGAGGGGCGGCGGCCGGGGCGCTGGCCTCGGCGGGTGATGCCCTCCCAGGTGGTGCGGCCGGTGTGATCGTTCACGGCGCTCTGGGCGTTGCCGTCGCCGCCGTGGCCGTTCGACTCAGCGCACATGGATCAGGCCGGCGAGTCGCCGGAGGAGGCGGGTGAGGGGCATGGGCGGCGGCCCCTCACGCCAGGGGTTGCGGCGGACCCAGATCTCGGTGACCTCGTTGCCGTCGGCGTCGGTGCGGGTCCGTTCCACGCACATCAGGCGGTCCCCCTCGCGGCGAGTCGGCGGGCCACGTCGAGGGTCAGCAGGCGGGTGAGGCCGATGCGGTGGCCATTGCGCCCGGAGGGCGTGGTCCGGTCGGTGGGCCGGCCGAAGATGGCGGAGAGGCTCGATCCCTGGCCGGCGCCCCGGGCGGCCGTTCCGGCGTCAGAGTCGGAGCCGTGGCCGTTGCTGGAGTTGTCACACATGGCCGGCCACACTAACACCGGTTAGCGACCTTGTGTAGTGCCCTGGCTACCCGGGGGTGGCGGAGGGCGAAGAGGATGAGTCGGCGGCGGGCTCGGGTACGGAGGGGGGTGGGCATGTTGGATCTCCCGGGCATGGAACCGTCGGCGGCGTCGTCGACGGGGGGATGGTCGTGCTGGTGGTGCTGGTCGAGGTGGTGGGCGGGGCGGTGGTACTCGTTGTGGTGGATGCGGTCGTCGGTGGGGCGGTGGTGGCCGGCGTGGGCGCCAGGCTCGTGGTGGAGGCCGGCGGGATCGTCGGGGCAGGAGGCGGGGGCTGAGGGGCTGTGGTGGCCGGCGCTGAGGTGGTGGGCCTCGCCGTGGTCGTGGTGGTGGTCGAGGATGCGGGCGGTGCGTCTTCGGCGACCTCCGGGGCCGGGCGGGTGGTGCCCTGGGTGAGGTCGGCGAGGGGGCCGACGACGTATGCGACGCTCACGGCGGCGACCAGGAGGACGAGGCCCATGGCCGTGGTGAACATCCCGGGCGGAGGGCGCCGGGCTCGGGGCACGTCGGGGAGGGGACCGGGCGCTAGGTAGAAGCCCACGGGATGGGGGGCGGTGACCTCCTCCAGGGTGACGTCAGGGTCGTCGTAGGGGCCGTTCACGCTGGCCCCGCCTCCGCCGCGGGGTCCTGGTCGAGGGTGACTGTGCCGAAGCCCAGTCCGGAGGCGAGGGCCCGGCCGCAGTCACAGGGGGCCAGGGTGAACATGCCGCCCGTCCAGGTGTGGAAGGTCATGCGGAGGGTCACGCTGCTGTGGCAGCCGCGGGGCCGGCCCTCCGGCGCGAAGAGGGCCACTACTCGTCCTCGGTGGCGGCGCAGCCCGGGGTGCAGGAGCAGGGAAGGTCGTCGCCGGTGTGCCACCCGTCGGGGCAGTAGAGGTGGGGACACTCGGGCGTGTCGCCGGTGCACAGCTCGAGGGGCACGACGCAGGATGTGCACAGGTCGCCCATGTTCTCGGCCCAGCCGCACGGGTCGCCCATCTCATCGAGGCACGCGTCCGCCTCGGTGCATCCGCAGACGCGGCAGGCCCTGGCCTTCGTGACCCTCCCGCAGATGCAGGTGTCGCCGCCTGCCGCTCCGGGGTGCCACTGGTGGGCCTCGGTGGGCAGGAGCTGGCACGAGATGGCCAGGTGGCCGGCCATCAGCGGCAGCCGTCCTCGTCGCCTAGGTAGAGGGCGAGGCCGTCGATCATGCCGCCTGCCATGGCGTCGAGGTCCTCGCGGGAGGGCTGGTCGCCGGGGGCGTCGAGGATGCCGCGGCCCTCACAGTTGGGGCAGTCGTCGCCGGGCAGCGCGCCGCACGCCGCGGCGAACTGGGCGAGCTCGGGCTCGGTGGCGGCGTCGGGGACGATGCCGGCGCCCTTGCAGTTGGGGCACTCGGAGGGGACGCGATCGGTGGGGGTGGGCTGGTCCACGGTCAGATGACCTTTCCGATGATGACCACCATGAAGATGGCGGCCAGGATGGTGAGGGTGACGATGCAGGCGCCTGTCAAGCGGATCTGGCGGATGCGCTCCTCGGTGAGGCGTTCCCGGGCGGGAGGCACGGGCGGAGGAGGCGGCGGGGGCGGGTAGGGCGGCGTCATGTGGCATCGGGTTCCGTAGGGTCGGCGCCGGCATCGGTGGCGGCGCAACTCGTGGTACATGCGGGTTCCTGGGCGTGCTCGTGCTCGGTCTGTGGCAGGCCGGCGCCCTTGCGGGCCAGGCGGGCCATGGCGGCGTGGGCCTCGGGACTCGGGTTGGTGATGCCGGCGAGGCCAGCATCGCGGGCCGCCGTACCGGTGGGGTACAACTCGACGTCGGTCGCCTGGGCCTTCTCGACGTCAGCGGGGATGAGCTGCCCGCGGGACAGGGCGAGGCGCACGGCGATGGCGTCGGTGCCGTGGATGCCCAGCCACCCGACGCACACGCTGGGGCGGCCGGTGGCGTTCTCCTGGTGGCAGTGGAAGACGCCGAAGGGCGCCCGGCCGGTGGCGGCGTCCTCGTCGTAGGCGGCGAGCTTCTCGTACTCGTGGGCGGCCCAGATGCCGGCGGGGGTGCGGACGGCCTCGGGGCAGGTGGGGCAGGGGCGGGCCGCGCAGTACAGCGGGTCCGGGCCCTCAGCGCGATCGGTGCTCATAGCGGTTGACCCTAACCGTGGTTAGCGGGCGGTGTCGAGGGGTCAGTCGACTTGGGCGAGGACGCGGCCGCGGCGGGCGTCCCACGTCTCGCGGGTGGCGGTGTGGTGCGGGAAGTAGGGCTGGGCGCCGTTGACCATGAAGCGCTCCCGCTCCTCGTGGATGACGCTCCACAGGATGTGCCCGAAGACCAGGGCGGCCAGGTCATCGGCGTCACCGACGAGGCGGGGGTCGATGAGGATGGTCCGGGTCTGGGGGAAGGGGGCGCCCGTCCCGCCGGGCGTGGTATCCGCCTCGACGTACGACACGAAGAGGACGGGCCACTGCCCATCCACGTCCACGTGAGGGCAGGGCACCTCAGCGGCGGACACCTTCCACCCGGGGCGGGTGTAGTTGAGGTCCTGGTTGATCCACTCGACGATGTCAGGGGTAAGCATCCCCCTACACTAACACGGGTTAGTGGACGGGGGGCCGGCTTCCCTTGCCCGCCTCCTGGCCACGCTCGGACCCGGCGCCGGGCCTGCTGGTGTTCCGGTGTGACGGGCAGGGAAGGGTCAGGACCAGAGGCCGCACTGACGCGCCAGCTCCCAGCCTCCGCCACAGGCAGGCCCGTGGCCCAGAGGGGGAAGCCTCCGGTCCCGGCTCGCAGGGGAGGGTTCGAACCTCCAACATCCAGCTCCAGAGGCTGGCGTTCTGCCGATTGAACTACCCGCGAAGGTGTGGGGTGCGGGCGGGCCGCCGCCGCTCCAGCGGATGGCCGGAGGGCGGCGCCCCTGGGCGCAGGATCGGTGGCCGGCGCCCCGGCGCCCTACCCGCCCGCGGTGGTGGACCTTACCCGGGTTAGCCCTAGGGGGCCAGGGCGTTGCAGGCCGCGAGGATGTACCGGTCGCCCATCGCCGAGTCGACGTCCTCGATGTCGAGGGGCTCGTGCTCGTCGTAGGTGACCTTGATGAGGCCGGCGTCGCCGAGGGCCTCGTAGAGGTCGTACCGCCACGAGCTGTTCCCGAAGGGGCGCTTCCCGGACACGTTGCCGGCGTGGTCCTGCCACAGGGCGGCCAGGATCGCGGCGAGGGCGGCGCCGATGGTCTCTGCGCCGGTGACGTTGTGGAGGTCGCAGGTGCGCCGGAGGGGCAACTCGAGGACCTCCGACGCGGGGATGGCGAGGGGCGTGGGGGTGGTCATGGGGTGGGGGCCTCGGGAGTGTTGGTGATGCGGTCGGCGTCGGCGTCAGTCATGGGCGCGACGTGGGCGCGGAGCACGCCGTACTCGATGCCCACGTTGAGGCGGCCGCACACGTGGCAGGAGCCGGTCACGTGGGGCACGTCGGTGGGTTGGAGGCGCCCGCCTCCGGGGCAGGGGTTGCCGGGGTGGGCGTCGACGAGCCAGTCCTGCCCGGAGGCGGTGACGGTCTGCTCGCACACGATGCACACGGTGGCCCCGGACGGGTCGCTAGTCCGGCGGGCCACGAAGCCCGTGCCCTCGCAGAGCATCAGGTGGCTGATGATCGGCGGCGTCCCGGGGCGCTCCTCGACGGGCTCGATGCCGGGCCGGCGTCGGGGCAGCGGCGGGAGGGGCGGGTACATGATGGCGGCGAGCTGGGCTCGGACGCTGGCCGGGCCCTCGGCCTGGTGCACCTCGTCGAGGGCGGTGAGGATGCCGCGGATCTCGGCCATGCTCTGGGAGACGCCCACGGCCTGGCGGCCGGCGAAGTGGATGAGGGTGCCCTTGCCCACCGTGGAGGGCCTCAGGTAGAGGATGTGGTCGACGGCCACGTGGGTGGGCTTGCCGTCGTCGCCGGTGAGGTCGAGCCAGTCCGTCACGGGCCGGGGGTGATGCGGTAGTCGGGGAAGGTGCCCACGGGGACCTCCCGGTCCCACAGGGTGTAGACCTCCGTCCAGGCGTTGAGGTCGGCGCCCTGGTCGCGCCGCTCGATGACGAGGCGCACGCCACGCTCCGCCTCGGTGGCGTCCAGGTCCATGTCGTCGAGGTTGACCTCGACGAGCTGCGGGTCATCGGCGCTGGCGGTGCGCAGCCGCTCAGCGACGACGGGGTGGGCGGCGAGCCACTCCTCGGACAGGGTGCCGGTGGCCACGAGGCTGCCGTCATCGCCGGCCCGCACGGTGTCCAGGGGCAGGGTGATGTCCTCGATGAGGCCCACAGCCACCTCGACGCGGTCCTCGATGTCGAAGGTGGGGTAGATGCGCTCCCACGCCTCGTCGATCTGCTCGGGGGTCTCGGCCAGGTAGAGGCCCCGGTCGCCGATGAGGCTCATGTAGGTACCGGCCCCGTCGGGGGAGCCGGCCGTGCCTCCCGGCTCTCGGTACATGGCGATGGCCTCGGGGTTGATGCGCACGGGTCGGGGGCCTCGGCCGCCGGGGGCGTGCACCTCGGTCAGGTGTAGGAGCATGCGCCGACCCTAACACCGGTTAGCGGGGTGGGGGGGTTGGGGTGACCGACGGGAATCGGACCCGTGGCATCCGGGGGCACAATCCGGCGCTCTACCACTGAGCTACGGCCACCGCGCCCTCACCAGGACTCGAACCTGGGCACACGGCTCCGTAGGCCGCTGCTCTCTCCGCTGAGCTATGAAGGCTTGGGTGCCCCCAGCGGGAATCGGACCCGCGCTTGCACGCTGAGAACGTGCTGTCCTGCCACTAGACGATGGGGGCATCGCTGGGCGGCGCGAGCGGGGATCGAACCCGCGTTGTCCCGGTTGAAAGCCGGGGGTCCTGGGCCAGCTAGACGACCGCGCCGAGGTGAGCGTGATGTCGACGCTCTCGTTCTCGGCGCAGGGCGGCCCGGGTCACAGGGGTGAGTGTAGGCCCGAGACGCGGACCGGGGCCAGCGCGAACGCTGGCCCCGGTGGATTGCCTCTCCCCAGCAGGGGAGGCTAGTAGGAGCGGGGGGTGGGGATGCCGTCCAGGGTGGCCACGGGGCCGCTGGGCGGGGACCCGAAGTAGCCGATGGTCTCGGCGATGTCCATGCGGTAGGCCCGGGTGGCCGGCCCGTCGAAGATGACCTTGCGGGTGCGGGGCTGGTGCACGACGTTGGTGGCGCCGTACGGCATGGTGGTGATGCGCTCGGCGAGCTCGTCGGCCATGCGGGCCTTGGGGAAGATCGCCTCGTAGGTGGTGGTGGGCGGGTCGGCCGGGGCGTCGATCCAGCCGCCGCAGTCGGGGCAGGAGTTGTGGGAGTGGCTGCGCACGTGCCCGGGAAAGGCGGCGTGGCAGTCGGTGGTGGGCTGCGTGCTCATACCCAGACGCTAACCCGGGTTAGTGGGTTCGGTCAAGTGGGTGACTCCTCGGCGGGCGTCCACGGGTGGTCCCGGTCGAAGTCGAAGTCGTGGGGGAGGTGGCCGTGCCGGTCCACGTGGGGTTGCAGGACGCCACGGATCATCGGGTCAGTGATGTTCGCGATCGTCCAGCCCACCTGGTAGGCCCGGACGCCCAGCTCCAGCCACGCCTTCTCCGAGAGTGCTCGGTACACCCACCAGCGTTGCCCGTAGGTGAGGCCCATGAGGCGCTGGCCGAGCTCGATGCCCAGCTCGTAGCCGGCGGTGATGGCCTCGTCGCGGCAGTGCTCCACGAAGTGGGCTTCGATGTTCCCGTCATCGAGGACGACGTGGTAGATGCCGCCGGTGGACTGGTGGGGCAGGGAGTACCAGAAGCGGGCCAGAGCGAGGGTGACCTTCATGGCCGAGCTCGGCCAGGGGCACGACTCGCCGGCCGGCTCGGCCGCTGGGGGCACGAGGCGGACATCAAGCCACGAGGTGGCGCAGTCGCGGGTGGGCGGGGGAGGCGGGTCCTCGTCGTCATCCCAGCGGGCGGGATGCTGCTCCTCGCCGATGCGCTGCTCGGTCGAGGCGGGGTGGGAGGACCAGCGGCCGGCGCCGGTGGTGTCGTCGTGGTCGATATCGGCCATGTGGCCGCAGGCGGGGCAGCGCTCGGCCGTCACGGCATGGCCCGGAAGAGGTCGCGGGCCAGGTAGGCCCCGGCGGGCACCCCGATGGTGAGGGCCGCGACCTGGGCGGCGGTGCCCGCGGGCCAGCCGGTGACGATGGTCGCGAAGCACATGGCCACGAGGACGATGAGGGCGAAGATCTCCGGCTCGGTCAGGTGGGGGCGGCGGTGCCAGGCCAGGAGGGCGCGTAGGAGGTTCATGCCAGGGGGTCTTCCAGGAAGGTGGAGTGGGTCGTGAGGAGCTTGCGGAAGCGGGCTTCGAGGCCCTGGTGGTCCTTGGAGGGGATGGGCGTGGCCACGTCGCCGTTGGGTGCGGTGAGCTTGGGGTGCTTGCCCTCATAGGACAGGACCCACCCGCGGGCGATGGCCGCCTCCACGAGGCGCCGGTAGCGCTTGTTGATCTTCTGGTTGCGGAGCTTGGGGTGGCCCTTTGGCATCACGATGGCCCCGGTGCCCAGGCGGACCAGTGGTTGTCGGTGGTGATGATCTCCCGGTACCCGTCCGGGCCGAGGCCCCCGAGGCCGAAGGCGTCGACCAGGAGCTTGGCGTGGAGGTCCGTGTCGAGCCAGGTGCCACCGGCGCAGCCGGGCATGGCGTAGGACCCGGCGCCGACGGTGAGGACTGTGGCCAGGCTGGCGGGCAGGTGCAGCATCTCAGGCACGGGCGTGGCCTTCCTTGTAGTCATCCACGGCGTTTGCCCTTCTTGCCGGATCGGTGACCGGGTTTGCGTCGGCGGCTCCCCTTCACCGGAGGCCGGGCCGGGTCAGCGGGGCCACCCGGAACGGCTCGGATCATCTTGCCGATGCGCTCCCAGCCGGGGCCGATGTCGGGCTGGTCCAGGCACGTCCGGTCCCACCGGTCGCCGGTGCGCCTCCAGACGCACTGGGCGGGGTGGTAGCGGCCGAGGGTGATGGGCCGCAGGCAGTGGTTGCAGACGCCACCCTCCAGGATCTGGCGGACGAGGCGGTCACAGGCATGCGCCGGGGACTGTTGGTTCTCGATGATGACCCGTCGTCCTTGCCAGGTGGCCTGGGCGTACCAGCGGGCCATGTGCACGGGCACGTCATCGTCGAGGTGCCCCACGGTGAAGTCGAGGGCCCCGGCCCGGCCGATGGCATCGGCGCACGCGACGACGACATCGGCCACCTCCTCGAGGACGGCGTCGTGGTCGCTGCTCATGCCGGGGGCAACGCCGCGCCCACCGCGGTCACGTCAACCTCGGCGGTGCACAGGCGGGTGTCGTTGCCCTTGGGGTCCCACGCGATGAGGTCGCCGGGGGAGAGCATCAGGTACAGGTCCCCCTCCTCGGTGGTGTCATCGTCGTTGCAGGTGTAGGCCGGCTCCAGGATCGTCAGCTCACCGGCGTCATCGAGGACGACCCACCGCGCCGAGTAACCCTCGTCGTCCTCGGCGAGGACGACGGCCACGTTCCAGCCGCGGACGTGCTCGTCTGCGTTGGCGAGGACATCCGCGGCGCGGCGCAGGAAGTCGGGGTCAGCCGACTCGGCGGACCAGGGCTCGCCGCTGGTGCTGGTGGACTCGGATGAGGCGCAGCCGGCCAGGATGATGGCGGCGCAGGACAGCGCCAGCGCGGCGAGGGTGAGGATCGCTACAAGACGGGCACGGCTCATGTGGTCTCCCTGGGCGGGTCGGCGTCGGGGGGGTGGCGGGGGGATGTAGGCCATGAGGGCCCAGGGCACCTCGGCGCCATCGAGGACGAGGAGGATCTGGGCGCCCTCAGCGATCGCGGTGCGCTCCTCCGGTTCCAGCTCGATGAGGGCGGTGTATGCGAAGCGGTGGGGGTAAAGCTGGGAGGGGGTGGCCAGGTACTCGCAGGGGCGCACGTCGGTGCGGGTCGGGTCGCCGGGCTCACCGAAGATGGCGCGTCGGCCGCCTAGGTGCTTGGCGATGTGGTCGGGGATGGGGATGGCGCGCATCAGCCGGGCCTCTGGATGTTGGCGACCTCGTTGCGGACACGGTTGGCGTAGCGGCCCGTCATCCAGGCGCCCCAGGAGATGAGCTGGTCGCCTTCCCTGAGGCGGTGCCCGCGGAACCTGTCCGCGCCGTCGGGGGTGTTGGTGTAAGCGATGATCTGGCGGTTGCGGGGGACGCCTCGGCCGGGGCCCTCCCGCCAGTGACGCAGGCCGTCGTTGTTGAGGACGACGAGGAAGTAGCGGCCCTGGCCTTGGCCGGGCGGCGCCGGGGTCAAGCGGGGGCCGTAGTTGGTGACGCCCACGAGCTGGCGCACGTCCTTCGTGACCTGGTCGATGAGGATGGGCACGGGCTGGCCGGCTTCAGCGTGGAGGGCCTCGGCGATCTTCTGGGCAGCGTCCGCGACCTCATCGCCGCCTTGGGTGCCGACCACGATGACGGGTTGGCCGGCCACCTCCATGATGATCACGTGCTCGGTGACCTCTCCATGCGTCACCTCGATGCCGCCCGGGCTCATGCGGGGGCCTCGTGGCCGGGGCAGTCACCCGGCTCGTCGTAGACGGCCTCGACGATGAGGGGTTCACCGCCGCGGCCGGCGGGCCAGATGCCCAGCATCAGCTCGCGGCGGCCGCCGAGCACGGGCGCCTCCTCCGGGGGGCCGGGGTCGATGGGCGGCCCCGGATCGGCGCGATCCTGGCGCACATCCGAGGGGAGGAAGTCTCCGGCCGGGAGGCCCAGGGCGTGGCAGTAGAAGGCTGCGGCCTCCGCGTACGGGTGGAGGTCAGCCACGGTCAGGGTCCGAGTTGAGGGCGCGCACGGCCTTCTCGAGGAGGTCCTGCGCCTCGATGGCGGGGTCCTCGTCGCGACCGTCCAGGAAGTTGGCGGGGATGTACGACCACTTCGACGAGTGGCTGAGGAGGTCACGCATGGCCTGGTTGTAGCGGCCCAGGTGGCGGGCCTCGTCGGGCGTCATGACGATGATGGCGAGCTCGGCATGCCGGAGGGCCTCCATGGCGTCGCGGGCGCCGGTGGGACCGATCTGGCAGGCCATCGCCTCCTCCATCGCGGAGAGGACGTCTTCTGCGGTGGCAGCTACGGGCATGCCGCCCACCCTAACCGCGGTTAGGGCCGGCTACCCGTACGCGTCCCAGAGGGCCTCAGCCGCCTCGACCCGCTCGCGCCACCAGGCGGGCCACGTGTCCCGGTCGTCGTCGTCCATGGCGGCCAGCTCGGCGCGGACCTCGTCAGTGAGGGGCCTGCCGATGATGCGCTCCACGATGCGGTCGTGTTGGCGGGCGTTGAAGTCGGCCCGGTCCGTCACGCTGGCACCCACAGGCCGTTGCGGATGAAGCCGTGGATGCCGCAGCCGCCCTTCGCCTCGGTGCACAGGATGGAGGGCTCCAGGTGTAGCGGGTCCCAGGACACGACGGTCCACATGGGCTTGCCCGGCTCCAGCTCGCGGGCCGTCGGCGTGTCGAAGGTCAGGAAGGAGTGGCACATGCCCTGCCCGTCGGGGCGGGGGTGGCGGTGGATCAGGCCGTACCGATCGACGTCGGGGAGGTGTGCCACACCGGGGTTGAGGTCGCGGTCTGGTGCCCAGGAGACGAAGCGGCCCGTCACCCCTGAACCGAAGTCCAGGGGGTCGGGCGTGTCGAAGAGGGGACCTGGGTCAGTCATCGGCCCATCCTGTCGCCTTCATGGCGATGGCCCAGTTCATGCCGTGGTGATCCAGCTCGCCCCACCACGTGAGATCGCCGGCCTCGACGCCCAGGTACCGGCACGCGAGACGGCACACCTCGGGCCAGCCGGTGGGGGTGAACCATAGGTACCCGTAGGCGCCGAGGCCGTGGATGCCGTACCTGTCGGGGAGGACACCGGCGGGTAGGTCCCCAAGGTCGGCGGTGCGGCACGCCATGAGGCTCCACCGGCCAGTCGAGCACGGCACATCCACCTTCCCCTCTGTGATGGTGAGGATCACAGGTCGTGCCCATCAGGGAGTTGGCACGCCGCGTCGGTGCCGGGGTGCAGGCGCCAGCACAGATGCGGGTCCCGTCGGGGGACAAAGCGAGGGCCCCGAGCGGCGTCGGGTGGGCCGGGGCAGTCGCCGGTGTGGTCGCACCCCTCCAGGAGGCACACCGTCCGCTCGCCTGGTTGCAGGATGCGGCCGGGGCCGGCGAAGTCGCCGGCCGGGTCGAGGGTCCCCTCCTCCATCTGGTGGAGGGCCTCGCCCACCTCGCTGTCCTCAGCCGGCGTGAGGGCGGGCATGCGGTGGGCGCCGTCATCATCAGCGCGGTTGCCGCCGACATCAGCGACGGTGAGGCCACGGGCCGCGAGCTGGCGCTCGATCTCCTCGGCCAGATCTGCGGCATTCCGGCCGGGCCGCTTGAGGGCGGCGCCCACGGCCTCACGTAGGCCGGAGCGGCGGCGGACTGCGGCCCGGGTGACTGAGTTACCCATGGTCGCCATCCAGCGTGCGGGCCGGGACCACGTGGACGGGCGTCAGGGTGATCGTGCCGTCATCATCGACGGTCGCCATGTAGAACCGATGCTCGGGGTTGCCGACCTTCATGAGCGACACCCGGCGCCTGGCGTCGATGGTGATGAGCTTGCCCTCGACGTCGTTGCCCATCACGCGCCCCTCCCGATCTCGGCCCTGGTTGGTCGTCATCCCAGGATCTCAGCGGCGGCGCCGGGGTACCGGTCCGGGGGCAGGATGCGCAGCGCCTCCTCGAGGTCCACCATGTCGGCGTCGTCGCGGTCCTGGGGGTAGACGCCCACGACCTCGGGCCAGTGCCCGTCCAGCTCGACGAGGACGGCCTGACGCACGATGAGGTCAGCCCACCGGTGCTGCTGGGATCGCAGCGCCAGGAGGGCATCAGTCATGCGGCGGCCGAGGCTCCCATCGGCGGCGGGGTGCGCCTTCTGGGCGTCTGCGATGAGGTGGTCAAGCTCGGACATGAGGGGGGCCGGGACTCCGGGGATGGTCACGCCTTGCCCCGTTCTTGGGCAAGGTGCAGGGCGGTGATGACCTCGTCGTAGTACACGCCCTGCTCGTTGAGGCGGCAGCGCACGATGTGGTCCAGGGGGGTGATGGCCACCTGGTCGAGGAAGGCGCAGCCGCCCTGGCCGTCAGGGTGCACGTCGGTGAGGAGGATGTAGGCGTCGCGGTGGCGGCCGCCCTCGCCCTGGCGGTCGCGCCACTGCTGCGCCTCGTTCTCATCGAGGGCCAGCACGAACCATCGCTCGCGGGCGACGGGCACAGCGCTGCCCGTGCGGGTGACCTCGGGCGCCGGGTCGACGGCTTGGGTGACGACGCGGCCACCAGCGGGGCCGGGCACGGCGTCGACTGACACGCCACGGATCCGGCCCTCGGTGATCACCGTCGGCTCAGGCCGGACCTCCGGAGGCAGGGACACGGGCGACTCGTCGAGGCCGGTGAAGAGTGCGGCGCGGCCGGCCTGGCCCTCATGGCGCGGATCAGGGGTCGTGGTCGCCGGGAGGTATTCCATGCCAGCCGGCTCAGCCGGTGGGTGCTCGTTGTGGCAGCCGGCCGCTGCTGCGGTGTCCGCCGCGGCCACGTCGGCCAGCACGTCGGCAGCGGACCCATCATGGGGCACCGCGCCGAGGACGGGCTGGGCCTGCGGCCCATCAACCTCGGTCAGGCACTGGTAGCACAGGTGAGGGAGGGGTTCGATTCCTCGCTGTGGGTAGTGGTTGCAGCGGGAGCAGGCGGTGTGGCCCCAGCCCAGATTGACCGGAGAGTCAGCCGCAGGGGTGGCCGGCTCGGGCTCGACGATGATGCGGGCAGCGGCGCCCGCGAGGACCTGGGCCGCGTCGGCACCGTCAGGTACCGGCACACGGATGACGGGCGGGGGCTTGACAGCGGCCGGGGCCGGCTCAGCGGGCGGCTCGGGGAGGTCCTTCGCCCGGGGGGCGACGGCGGCGCCGCACAGGCAGGGGGTGGAGGCGGGCGGCTCGGTGCGGGGCGGGGTGTCCCACACGTGGAAGCGGCGGCCGGGGGTCAGCCAGCCGCACGTGATGAGGGTCATCGTGGGGTCTTTCTCTTGGGGCGGGGCTTGCGCTTGGGCTTCGTGTCGCGGCGTTTGCCGGTGGGGCGGCCGGCCGGGCCACCGTCTGATGACAGGTGGGGGCCGTGGTCGGGGTCGCGTTTGGGGTCCCACAGGATGTCGTGGTTGATGGATGACCGGCGGGCCATCAGTCCTCCCAGGGGACCAGCTTCACCTCGAAGGGCGGGGCGACGCCGGCGGCCTTGAGGGCGTCGCGGGCGAAGGCGTTCACGGCCATGCGGGTGGCGGCGGTCTGGGTGGGCGACTCGGCGTTGATGCGCCACTGGTGCATGGATGCGACCTGGCGATGTTGCACTGTGTGCACCGGGAGGCCCGGGCTCTTGGAGGCAGCGCGCTTGGACGGCGGACCGGGCCTGGGGGACGCCGTCCGGGAGCGGGGCTTAGCATCCGGCTCATCGAGCGGGATGGGAGTTGAGGGCCGCGGGGCGTCAGCGAGTTGCGCCTCCACGGCGGCGGCGATCCAGCCGTTGCGGGTGACCTTCGGGGCGCCCTCCGGTCGGCGCTCATTGGCGAGCTCGACGGCGGCCGTGATCCGGGCGGCCAGCCCGTCAGGGAGGCGCACGGAGATGGGCGCGGGCTGAGGTGCCATAGGTAGTAATACTAACGGGGCGTGCCGGGGCGTGCAGTACTACTACCCGGGGACCTCACCGGCCGCCGTCCAGGCCCCGCGGTACACCCAGGAGTGGCCGCAGGAGCAGTGCAGGCGGGGCAGCAGGAAGTCGGTGTCGGCGCTGCGGGCCAGCCACTCCACGTGGAGGGTGTCCTGGTCAGAGCCGGTCACGAGGGCGGACCATGCGACCTTGGCGACGACCTCGAAGATGACCTCGTTGTCACCGCTGTCGTCGCTCCCATGGCACCGCGGGCAGGTAATACCACTGGTTGTGTCACAGGTCTCAGCCCGGGAATTCGGGGGACCTGCTGCCACCTCGGGGGTCATGAGGCGCGGGTCCGTTGGTGCCGGCGCATGGCCACGCCACCAGCCCGGAGGATGCGCCACACCCTCCCCTCTGACAGACCAAAGGCCACGGCGACCGTCTTGCACGTGGCCTGCTCGTCGGTCTCGTAAGCCTGGCAGATGGCCTCGTCGCGCTCGTCGCGGGGCACCGGGTGGGCCACGACGCCACGCAGCCGGTAGAGGGCCCGGCAGCGGTGACACGTCCACCGGTAGGCAGGTGGCTCATCAGGGCCGGGGCACCGGTCGAAGTGAGCTCCGCCCAGGCACGGCGTGCGCTCCAGGGAGTCGAGGACGTCCTCGAGGACGTCCCTGGTCAGGGCTGGGTTCGTGACGGTCGGGCTGCTCACTGGCCGGTCTCATCCAGAGGTACGGCCAGGCCGTCACCCTGGTTGTAGCGGGTGGTGTGGTGCCGGATGGACTCCAGCTCGCGGGCCAGGCGCGCCCACCGGATGGCCAGGCCGTTTGCGATCTCACCTCGGGGCCGGCCGGCGTGCGCGTCACGGGCGGCAGCCCACCGGGCCGCCGCAGCGCGGGCAGACGCGATGGCCTCGGCGTGGGCGTCCTCGTCCAGCTCAGCGGGCACGGTCGCCGTCCACGGTCCCGCGGGTCGAGGTGTGCCGGCCCGTCGACCCGCCACCCCCGAGGGTGGGGCCGTCCTCTTTGCCGGGGTTGTCGTAGAGGGGCACCGGCGTGGAACGGACGGGCGGGGGGCCGGAGAGGATGCGATCGGCGGCGGCAGCGTCGAAGCCGGAGTCGAGGATCATCTGGCGGACGAGGTCGGGGGTGTCGTCAGGATCGTTGCGGGGCACGGTTCCTCCTGGTCAGGTGGGCTGGTCGCCCGGGTCAGGTGGGCGCTGGTCCGCCTCGTCGATGACGTCCACGTCGATGATCTGGTCCTCGGTGACGCCCGCGGCGGAGAGTTGGGTGAGGGCCTCAGTCTTGCGGCGGTGCAGGGCGATGAGGGCGTCGTTGATCTCGTCGACGGGGTCGGTGCCCAGATCGAGCTCGTCGAGGTCGGCTCCGCCGTTGAGGTCGATGTCGATGCGGGTGTGGTGGCCCCAGCGGGTGGGGAAGCGGCGTTCCATGCGCCACTGGATGGCCTGGCGGTCGGGGAGGGTGTGGGTGGTCTTGACGGAGCGTTCGATGACGTCGTAGATGGGTTCGCCGTCGGGGCCGCGGATGATGTTGCCGGCGGCGTTGCGGCGGGCTTCGACCTTCTCGGTGGTGGTGGTTTGGGGGATGCCGCCGAGGGCGAGGCGGGCGAGTAGTTGCAGGTCACGGGCCTCCGCCTCGGCCAGCGCGGAGCGGAGAGAGAGTGAGAATTCGCGGGCTAGGCGTTGGGCTTTGCGGAGCTTGGAGGGGCGAGTCCCTTCGAGGACGAGGCGGTGGGCGCGGGCGCCTTCGCGGAGCCAACCTTGCACGACCATGCGGTCGACTTGGACGAGGTTCGCGGCCGTCTCGAGGTAGTTGCCGCCGCGGACGTAGCGGACGATGGCATCAGCCACGGTGACGGGGGCGCCGGTTTGGGGGTTGTATTCGTGGACTTCGTCGAGGCGGGTGGGGCGACCGGCGGGTTGTCCAGTGGGCGGTCGTCCGGTGGTCATGGTGGGACTGTATACAGGTGGGGGTTAGGTGGTGGCGGGGGTCGGCGGTGGTGACTGGTCCCTGAGATGCTCGATCTCGTCGACCAGCGCCTGGATGGTCTGGGCGTCGCGGGACCGCTCGTCACCCACGAGGTGCCCGGCCAGCTTCTCGGCACGCACCAGGAGGTCGTCGTGAGCGGGGCGGGCAGGCAGCAGAGCCACGAGGTCGGAGCTGATCGTGCGGATGCGGTAGGCGGCGTCGCCCATCACGGCCGATGTGTGACCGCTGGCAGGGACAGCGTCCAGTTCGTCGGCAGTGCGGCGCAGCTCAGCGACCAGTTCCCGGATCTGCTCTCGGGTGGGGCCGGGTACCGGCTGGTCGACGCTCACCGGTTGTTCCCGAAGATGCCAGCGAACAGGCGACGCATGGAGCCGACCATTACCAGCGTCAGGCGACAGGTCTCGCAGGCTCGGGCAGCACCGAAGCCGTGCGGGCAGCGGCCAGCGAGCGTCTCGTCCAGCGCATCCGGCTCAGGACTGGCCATCGCCGGCCACCTCCGTCAGCTGGTCGATCATGTCGGCCCACGACTCGTACATGCTGACCTCGGCGGCGATCGCCTCTTCCCAGTCACTCATGGTGGCCATCACGGCTCCGTTGGTCGGGTGTAGAGGATCGAGTAGCGGTACCGGTCGCAGAGGCACCGCTCACCGTCAACGAGGCGGGTGCACGCCCCGGCATTGGTGGGGCCGGCGTGGGAGTCGCGGCGGCATTTGCAGCGCGAGCACGGCAGGGCCGGGTGGTCGTGGGGGACCTCAACGGCGGGGTCCAGGAGTAGGGACCCGTCAGGGCGGCGGGTCAGGATGAAGCGTTGACCGTGCTCCAACCCGAGGCGGGCCACGTTGATGCGGGCCTGAGCGTCGACGCGCACGAGGCGACTCAAGTCGCCGGCGTCGATGAGGTCGGGGAGTGCCAGGGGATCGGGGGGCTGCGGCGGCGGGGTGATGGTGAAGCCCAGTTCCTCGAGTGCGGCGCAGCCGAGGCGGACGCCCTCGATGACGTCGCCGGTGCCCCAGGGTCGGCCCTCGCTGGCCTGGGGCAGCGTGTTGTGGAGGGCCGCCGCGATCACGTCGACGTGATCGGGGTGGGCGATGGGCGGGGTGGTGGTCATCAGTCTCCCAGGATGCAGGCGTCGCCGCGGGTGTGATGGTCGGGGGTGCACGCCAGGCACGACGAGTAGGCGGGGTCCGACCACTGGGGTTCGGCCGTGACCACGAGGTCGGCGACCCCGACGAGGAGGCGGTTGGCGATGCGCTCCTGGAGCGGTCCCCAGAACGACTCCCACGCGGGCGGGGCCAGCATGTGGGCGGGCACGTTCTCGATGAGGACGCCGCCCTCGCCGGGGGCGTTCCAGCGGTGCGACATGGTGACGCGGCAGTACCGGGGGACCGGCGGGTTCGCCTCATGGAGGCGATCGATCTCAGCGGCGAGGAGGGCGCCAGCGCGGGCCAGGTTCACGACGGGATCGACGTCGGGGCGCCACGTGTCGGTACCCCACGGCCAGCGGTCCGGGGCCTTGAGCTTCCCATCGCTGGTGCGGCCGCACACGTAGCCCAGGCGGTCCGGTTCCTCCTCATCGAGGATGGCCTGCATCCTGGCGGCCTCGCCTCGGTCGTTCAGGCGGTCGACGGTCTCGGGGCCTCGGACGGTGAACCACCACTCAGCGTCGGTGAGCGCGCGGGCCACGGCGATGAGGGCCTGGGCAGCGGACAGGTACTCGCTGCGATGCTCGATGGGGGCACCGGAGGGCGTGGCGTGGGAGGAGCGGTCCAGGCCCTTGCGGCGCTGCTCCCAGATGATGTCATGGCCCCTCACGGCCGGCGCCGCTTGAAGGGGTCCCAGATGCCCAGGAACCCGGCCAGGCACGCCACCCACACGACGGCGGCGATGCCGATGATCACCTCGTCGGGGATCACTGGCGGCCCAGCTCCTCGTCGATGATCCGGGCGGCCGCCTCGACCTCATCGCGGGGACCGGTGATGGTCGCCGTGACGGTGCGGGTCTGGGCCGGGGGGCGGGGACGCAGGGTCCGCAGGACGGTGAGGGCGGCCCTGACGCGCTGCTGGGCGATGGGCAGATGGTGCATCCCCGCGTCCGTGGTGGGGTCCAGGGCCTTGAGGGCGCCGTGGGCATCGAGCAGCTCAGCGATCGCGGCGTGGCACGCACCAAGGTCCGTCCTCACCCGTTCCTCATTGAGGCGGGACCGGTTGAGGCCGTGGGAGAGGCGGCGGTGGGAGGCGGCGAGGTGGGCGACGTCGCGGTTGGCGCGCAGGTCCATGGGGTCGCCCAGGTTGGATGCCAGGTTGAGGAAGGCCCGCTGGGCGGCGGCCTCGACTTCCTCGTCGGTCATCACGTCCGGGTCGGGGGCGGGTGTGGTTGGGTCAGCCATACCCGGCGACCCTAACCGGGGTTAGCGGGCGGTGTCGAGGGGTTGCACCCACCATGTGATGAGGGCGGGGTTGGCGTTGAGGGGAAGGATGTAGCGGCGCATGCCCTCTTGGATGCGCGCCAGGTGGTCCGGCCCGTTGGGGCCGACGAGGAGGGTGGCCATCGATTCGGTGCCGTGGAACACGGCGGTGGCGGGGTCGTCGTAGCCATCCACCGGGCAGGACGCGTGGAGGAGGAAGCGGGCCTGGTCCGGGCGAGAGCAGAGGTCTCTGGAGGAGTCAGGCACCGGTGGTGCGCTCCTCGATGATGGCCCGGCGGCGTGCGAGCTCGGCCCGGCCGGCGTCCGTGAGGCGCCACGGCAGGGCTTGGCCGTGGCCCCACATCGGGGGGTGGAACTTCTCGGCCAGGCCCTGGGCCTTGAGGCGGCGTAGGCCCTTGTCGGCCCACCCGGCGAGGACTGAGCGGGCGACGTCGGGGGCGCGGTCGGTCATGTGCTGGCAGAACGCTGACACGATGCCGGTGGTGGTGGCCCACCCGTCGTGGAGGTTCTCTTGCCGTTCGATCTCCCAGAGGAGCCAGCGGGCCGCCTTGTGCGGGCCACGGGCGCTCACGTGGCCGGGAGGGGGTAACCGGGCCGGGCGGGCCGGGGGTGGGTGCGGACCTCGAGGAAGACGGGCATCGTCGAGGAGGGGCGCCAGTCGGCGCCGTCGAGGCGCAGGTTGAGGCGCACCTCCTGCCCCGGCGTGAGGCCATCCAACCACCGGCCGGGCTGGCCGGCCAGCCCGGCCCGGCCGTCGTCTCGGATCACGGTCACACGCTCGGGGGTGGTGGCATCGAAGCGGCCCTGGATGACGTAGCGGGGCTGGAAGTCCGGGGGTTGGGCCTCGTCGAGGACGGTGACGGCCCAGTGGGTGGCGCCCGGTCGGGGCACGACGATGCCGGCCAGCTCCACCCACACCCGCGTCAGGTCCGGGGGGACGGTGAAGTTCACCGCGGGGTCCGGGACCGGGGTGCCGGGGAAGTGGCCCGTGACGCGCTCGTAGCCGATGAGTCCCTCACAGGGGCCGGCCACGCTGTGGTTGTACGCGGGGGGCTGGGCGAGGTAGGGGTCAGCGTCGGGGTGGCCGGCGCCGTCCCAGTCGAGGAGCTGCGCCGCGTCGATCTCGATATGAGCGTCGGGGGCGGCCGTGAGGAGGCGCACGAAGTCGGGCCAGTCCTCGGTGCCCATGATGAGCTGCCCGACCTTCGCTCCGTTGCGGTCGGCGTGTTGGGCGGCGTTGCCTACCCAGATGCCCACGTGGACGTGATCGCCCGGTACGTGCTGGCGTGCTCGGATGCGCCAGTGGCGGATCTGGTGCGGGGGTGTCATGGGGTCACCTCAGGAGGGGAAGAGTCAGCGGAATGGGGGCGGGGCGGCGGAGGGCCCGGAGGGCGGGGCGGCCACGGAGGCGGGGGTGTGGGCGGGGTGCGCCTGTGCCGGGCCACCAGGTCCTCGGCGGCCTCCGTCAGGGCGTTGATGAGATACGCGAAGCCCATGCCCATGAGGAGCAGCACGAAGCACACGAAGGCCACGGCCTGCCAGGACAGCTCCGGTATGAAGACGCGGATCATGACGAGGGCGCCGGTGGCCACGCCCAGCCCGTAGTCGTACGGGTCGAACAGGGGCCGCTTCACGGCGTGTCCAGGGTGCGGAGGCGCCCCGGGTCGTGGTGGACGGGCGCCAGGTTCTCGCTCGCCTCCAGGGGGCTGAGGCGGTCGAGGGCGTTGGGGGTGGCGCCGGCCGTCCAGTCCCGGATGCGCTGGTTGAAGACGAGGCGCCGGTCGTAGGCGTCGACCGCGGCGTTCGCCAGCGCTGGGCCGTGCTCGTCAGAGAAGGCCACAGCCTCCCGCCAGCTCTGGCAGCGGAGGGTCCTGGTGATCGTCGTGACCCGGTCGGCGATGAGGGGCAACTCCACGGTGACCTTCCACACCTGGAGGCCGTCCTCGTCGCCGTCGATGTCGAGCTCGGCGCTGATGGACAGCTCGTAGGGGCCGGCCAGGTTGGGGCGGTCAACGACGTACGTGGAGGTGAAGCGTTCCCACCGGAAGTTGGTGAGGGTCTCCTCGACGGTCGGGGCGGGGCTAGTCATGGGGTCTCTCCTGGGCAGGGGCCGTCCGCGCACGACTCGTCGCAGGCGGGCTTGCAGCACGGGCCATCACGGTCGGGCTGGTAGTGGTGGTCGGGGTTGATGTGGTAGGCGGCCACGTGGTTGGGCACGGGGTCCGTTTGGCCGGCGGCCTGGTGGTGTCGGCGGCGTTGCCCGGCGTGGCGGCCCAGGTTCGTGGTGAGGCCGACCCAGCCGCAGACGCACCGGCAGTGCGGCTCCCGGTTGTGCCTGTAGATCATCCACTGGCGGCCGCCTCGGGCGGTGCACCCCTCGATGGGACAGACGATCATGCGGGGCCTCGTCATGGTCGTTGGGCCTTCCACTCGTTGAGCCGTTCGATGGGTACCCACACCTCGTAGGGGACGTCGGAGTCCCACTCCACGTCGCCTGTCTCCGTCAGGTACACGGCAGCGCCGTTGATGTGCACCCGGGCAGTCGATGCGCCGGCGTCAAGCTCGAGGCGCTGGACGCGCCCATCTGAGGTGGTGCCCGTCATCCGGTAGACGACGGTCCGGTAGGCGCGGCCGTGGTGCACCGCCGCTACCAATCCCAGAAGGACGCGTGGTGTTTGCGGATGCGCTCAGCGAGGGAGTAGGGCACGACGTGGCGGAAGCCGTGCGCCTCGCCCGTCACGATGTGGCAGATGGGGGCGATGACCTCAGCGGGATCAGTAGCACCGCGAAGGTGCGGGTCGTCAGAGGCCGGCCCGGGCTCGTCGAGGGGGTTGCGGTGGCGCAAGTCCCGGGCGGCGATGGCGGCCCGGTCGAAGCCCGTGTCCAGGAGGCCGGGGTTGATGACGGCCACGCTGATGCCCTGGTCGATACGCTCGACGTGGATGGTCTCGGCGATGCCCTCGATGGCCCGCTTGGACGCGGCGTAGGCGCCCATCTGCTCCACGGGGATGAGGCCCGAGATGCTCGACATGAACACCAGGCGGCCCCGGGGAGCGTCGCGGCTCCCGTCGCGCCGGGCGAGGAAGGTGGGCAGGACGGCCCGGGTCAGGGCGTAGGTCCCGAAGACGTTCACGTCGAAGACCTCCCGCATGAGGCTGACGGGCACGCTCCCGAGGACGCCAGCCTCGATGATCCCGGCGTTGTTGAAGAGGACGTCGACGCGGTGCTGCTCGGCCAGGAGGCCGGCCTGGTTGATGTCATCGGTGCGGGTCAAGTCGAGCCGGAAGGGCCGCACATCAAGGGGGCCGGCGTCATGCAACTCGGCCATGTCCAGGAGGTCAGTGACCTGGGGGCGGATCTGGCAACCGGCGAGGACGGTGTGGCCCAGGGCGCCCAGGGCCAGGGCCACCAAGCGGCCCAGGCCGGATCCGGCGCCGGTCATGAGGATCGTCTTGTGATCGGTCACGCTGCCTCCATGGCCTGTACGACGCGGCCGACGATCCATTGCATCTTGGGGTGCGGGACGGCGTTGCCGGCGAGTTTGATCTGGTGCTTCTTCGGGAGGTCGGTGGGGATGTAGCCCGGGGGGAATGCTTGGAAGCCGGCGATCTCGGGGGGTTCCAGCATCCGGTATAGGCAGGCGTCAATGGCCTCCTCGAGGGTGGCCCGGTCCCGTGGGGTGAGGAGGGCCCACGCGTCCTTCGTGAGGATGGTGCCCACCGGGCCGTCCGTGGGTAGGGCCAGGCCGGTCCGGTTGTAGGGCAGGAGGAGGCTCTGGGCGGCCGTGCTCGTCAAGGTGCGGGCCGGCTCGTCGACGGAGGTGACCATCTCGGCGCCGCCGCGGTTGTTGCGCATGAGGAGGGCGTGGCGGTTCCCGGAGGTGGTGATGGTCCCGATGGGCTGGTCGGTGGAGCGCGCCGTGTTGTGGGGGTTGTTGGCGATGACCAGCCCGTCAGGTGGCGGCCCGAGGAGGGCGTGGTGGGTTCCGCCTGCCGTCACGGTGGGTGCTGGGCCGGATGTGGGCCATGCTCGGCCGTTGTTGCGCGACGGGATGATCATCGGTTCCAGGAGCGCGGGCCGGTCGTCTGACGCGGCGACGGTCCACATGGGCTCCTGCACGCTGCGGGTGCGGCAGTTGTCTGAGCCGCCGTGGTGGGACTGGACGAGGTAGGGATGCGGCTCCACGAGGGCGTGGGTGGCCGTGGTCGACACGACGGTCAGCGGCTCTGATACGGGGTGGGAGCGGTTGCCGGGGGTGCGCTCATGAACGTGCCCGGCGCCGGCCGTGACGAGGGGCACCCACCCGTGTTTCACGAGGCCGGCGGCTACCCGAAAGCGGGTGTTGGGGACGAGGGCTTTCTTGCGGCCGCCGATGGGCTCGGATGGGAGGCGGAAGTCGATCACGTCAGTGGCGGGGCGCACGGGGGGCTCAGCGGGCTTGCCGCAGCGGATGCACGCCCAGAACCACTGTTGGCGGTAGCGGCCTACCGTCCGGCCGTTCTTCCAGGCTTGGCGCACGGTGGTGGCCACGTCGCAGCGGGGGCAGTGGGCGGGGAGCTCCAGCTCCAGGTTGGGGCGGAGGCCCGGCCGCCAGAAGACCATGTAGACCCGGTCCCGGCTCTGGGGGATGCCGAAGTGCATGGCGTTGTGGGAGAGGATGGCGTGCTCGTAGCCGAGGTCCTTCATGGCCTGGAGCCACGACGGGAACAGGACCCAGCGGGTCACCTCCACCACGTTCTCCACGATGACGGCCGCGTAGATCATCTGCTCAGCGAAGCGCACGACGTCCCACATCGTGGCCCGGGAGCGTTCGGCGGCCGGGTCGGGGGCGTCCCACAGGGTGGGGTCCTGACGCCGGCGTGAGACGCCGCGGGCTTGGGAGTGGTTCACGCATTCGGGTGACGCGATGAGGATGTCGGTCCTGGGCCAGCGGCGGGGGTCGACGCCGGAGATGTCGGCCAGGTCGTGGGCGGCGTTGGGGAAGTTGGCCTGGTGAACGTCGATGGCCACCTCCCAGTGGTTGGCGGCCATCACCAGCTCGACGCCGGCGCCGGAGGCTCCCAGGCTGGAGCCTCCGGCGCCGCAGAACATGTCGGTGGCCGTGATCGTCACTGATCCTCAGCTTCCACGGTGGCCCGGTACGACTCGGCCGCCGCCCTCGTGGCCTCGATGTTGATCTTGGCCATGCGCTCGGCGTGGTTGCGGCGGTTGTACTTCAGGCATCCGATCGTCACGGAGGCGACTGACACGGCGGCGGAGGCGGCCCAGGCGGCCATGGCCCACGCGTCGTAAACGTTGGTCGCGGTGGCGGTGATCACAGCTCGTGCTTCCTTTCCTGGATGACCTGGTACCGCACGTACGCCACGATGCCCTCGGGGTAGCGGTCCATGATGCGGCCCAGGCGGGCCAGAGACTCGGGGGTCTCTTGGCGGTCGAAGCGCTGGGCCTGGCGCCCCTCGAAGTCTCGGATGTCCACGAGCTGGAGGAGGGGCTGGATCTCGCCGATCTCGAGGAGGTCCGTCACGGTCCCAGCGATGCCCGGACAGCCGAGGGCCGCCCAGCGGGCGCAGGGCTCGCAGCACGGCGGCTCGATCAGGTACTGGCCTCCGTGGTTGTCGGTGGTCTCCACGAGGCCGGGGTGGTTGGGCAGGAAGCCGTGCTCGTGGATCTCATCGCCGCAGATTTGGCAGACGCCGTGGAGGACGGCGCGGCGCTGGCGCTCGGCGTTCATGACCCCGAAGACGGGCGTGCCCCGTCCGGGCCGGCCCTTCGTGAAGTAGGCGACCCGACCGACTAGGGGGTCGTAGCGGACGGTGCTCTGACCCTCACTCGACCAGGACGCCACCCACGGGACGGGCAGGCCCCGGCGGATGGGCAGGTGCTGGAGGAAGGTCGGGATGGGTGGCCGGGGGTGCGGGCCCCGACGCGGCGGGGATGGGGTGCTCACGGCCGCAGGAGCCACTCGTTGATGGCGGCGAGTGTCCCGCGGCGCAGGTGCGGGGGTTGGCGGCGCATGATGTCACGCAGGCCGTGGAGTGTGATGGCGCC
>Ga0075420_100000013_pt1 | contig 92823 bp, 85 predicted proteins | sample SoiMetdeltSBSDD4_FD_75296 | JGI IMG/M metagenome (GOLD analysis project Ga0075420, IMG submission 75296) | Bulk soil microbial communities from a Populus tree surrounding site in Tennessee, USA - Soil MetaG P. deltoides SBSDD4 | ecosystem: Environmental > Terrestrial > Soil > Tree plantation...
CGCCGACGCGCATGCGCTGCATCACGCCGTCGGGCATGATCGCGAGCGGCTCGCCGTTGTCGACCGAGAACAGCAGCACGAGGCCGACCCAGCGGTTGCCGGGCGCCGCCGGCACCTTCTCGCGCACCACCGTGTTGCCCCGCTTCGGAAATCTTATGATGTCTGAATTGATGCGTACCGCGCCGATGCCGAGCTTGGGACACACCCCGTCCATCGACTTGAGGCCGTAGACCGCGTCCTCCCGCTGCGTCGGTGTGATGCAGTCGGAGCGGGTTCGCGTGATGCCGCGGCCCTCCGCCAATTCGACATAGGCCTCTTCGAGCGCGTCGATGCACTCCGGCATCGTGAGGAGTTTATCGACATCCGCGTTGGACAAGATCAGAGTCATCGGGCTGGCATTCCGTGTGATACGCTATTTGTGGTTTGTAGTTGTGGTCTGTCAGACCCGGGGAGAGGAAGCAAGTCGATGAACGTCCATCAAATGGCCGGCCAGCAGACACTGCGTATGGCGCTCGGCGACTATCCGCACACGGCAGCGTTGAAGAGCAATGCGATCAAGTCGGACCGCGTCGCGCTCGACTTCGCCGACATCACGCCGGTCTATAAGGCGTTCGCCGAGATGGTGCGCAAGACCGCCTACGACATCAGCGAGATGGCGATCGTCACGTTCCTGCAGGCGAAAGCGCACGGCAAGCCGCTGGTGCTGATGCCCTGCGTGATGTTGGGACGGTTCCAGCACGGCACGCTGCTGTACAACTCCGCGCGCGGCAAACTGTCGTTGAAGGATCTCGAGGGCGGGCGCGTCGGTGTGCGCTCGTACACCCAGACCACCGGGGCCTGGCTGCGCGGGCATTTACAGAATGATTACGGCGTCGACATCTATCGCGTGAACTGGGTGAATTTCGAGGATGCTCATGTCCTCGAATATCGCGATCCGCCGTTCGTCGAGCGCGCCGCCGAGGGACAGAATTTGCTGAAGATGCTGCAGGACGGCGAACTCGACGCCGCAATCTGGGGCTTCGAGGTGCCGAGCGGTTTCGCCAGCGTGATCGAGGACCCCGAGACGGAAACCCAACGGTGGCGCGCGAAGCACGGCGTCGTCCCGCTCAATCATATGGTGTGCGTGACCGAAAGCCTGTCGCGCGAGAAGCCGGAGCTGGTGCGCGAGGTCTACCGGATGCTCAAGGAGTCCAAGCGGGCGGCGGGCCTGCCGAAGCCGGGGGCGATCGATTTCTACCCGTTCGGGGTCGAGGCGTGCCGGCCGGCGCTTGAGATGATCATCGACTATGCCGTTCAGCAAAAATTGATCCCGCGGCGGTTCGAGGTCGACGAGCTGTTCGACGATACCACCCGGGCGCTTGACTGAAGACTCCCCGGCGGCACCCGGATGCCGCCGGCTCAGCCTCAACGCCATGAATCGATGGTGCCAAGTGGCGCGGTCTGCCTAAATTTTCCCGTTATCTGACGGCCATTTGGCGTGGTCGGCCGCCGCTTTTGTGTCGATAAGTTGTTCGACTTTACCTGCAAGCAACGGTTATCTTGTACCCTTGTCTGTGGGGCGGACATTGGCGAACAAGACGCGGCGAACAAAAAAGCTTGCTGAAGCGTTGGGAGACTACTGTGGTCGAGTCCAAGACAGAGCGTCCCGCCACGATGTCGGGGCAGGTGACGGGTGTGTGGCGTACGGCGTTGCTGGCCGGTGCAGCCGCGGTGTTCATGGCCGGTCAGGTGATCCCCGCCGACGCGCAATTCTTCCGCCAGGCCCAGCCTCAATACCGTCAGCCCGAGCCGCAATCTCGCCAAGACATCCGCCAAGACATCCGCCGGGACACCCGCCAGGACACGAGCAAGGCGCGCAAGGCCAACCGGCCCCAAACCACCCAATCAAAGCGCGACGTGCCGATCCGGCAGCCGTTCGGCGAAAACATGCCGAAGGGGCCGCTGCAGTTGATGGTGTCGATCGCCGACCAGCGCGCGGTGCTTTACAGCAACGGCGTCCGGGTCGCTGAGACCAAGGTCTCCAGCGGCACGGCCGGTCATCCGACGCCGATGGGCGTGTTCAGCATCATCCAGAAGAACCGCTGGCACCGTTCGAATATCTACAGCAACGCACCGATGTATTACATGCACCGCCTGACCTGGTCGGGTATCGCGCTGCATGAAGGCCATCTGCCGGGTTATGCGGCGTCGCACGGCTGCATCCGCATGCCGACCGAGTTCGTGTCGCGGCTCTGGAACGTCAGCAAGCTCGGCATGCGGGTCGTGGTGGCCCGCGTCGAGGTCAAGCCGGAAGAGTTTTCGCACACCAAGCTGTTCAACCCGGCGCAGAAGCCGATCAACACGTCGCGCACCAGCGACGTGCCCGAGGGTCTGCGTCCGTCACTCGATACGACCGGGCAGGGGCTCGTTCGCGTTGCGCAGGCGGAACCGGCTGCCGGCGAAGCCGCCGTCGCGACCGACGCGCCGAGCGCCGCCGCGGCCGAACCTGCAGTTACGGCCGCCCCGGCGCCCGCCGACACGGCGGCAGCAGCGGCGGTGATCGAGACACCCGCGCCCGCCACCGACGTTGCCGAGACCCCCGCCGCGCCGGCCGCGGTGAACGAGCCGGTCACGACCTCGACGGTCACGGTGCCGGCTGCGGAAGCAGCCCCCGCCGCGCCTGCGGCCCCCGCGCCGCCGCCGGCCGCCGCAACCAGCGAGCCCGAGCGGCCCGCGGTCGATCCGAATGAATTGAGCGTGCCGCGGCCCGCGCCGCCGCGCGCCCGCACCGCCGAGCCGGTCAAGCTCAACGGCCAGGTCGCCGTCTTCATCAGCGGCAAGGAGAAGCGGATATTCGTCCGCCACGCCTTTGTACCGGTGTTCGACATGCCGATCGAAATCGCCAATTCGGGCAAGCCACTCGGCACCCACACCTTCACCGCGCTCGAGCTCCAGGACGGCGGGACGCGCATGCGCTGGAACGTGGTGTCGATGCCGCTGACCGCCGCGCCGGCCGCGAGCAAGAAGGGAGCGCCCAAGCAGCAACCGCAGCCGCAGCGGGCCGCCAAAAACCTCCGCGGCGCCGTCGTCACCAGCGAGTCCTCGAACGCCACCAGCGCGCTCGATCGGGTCACGATCCCGCAGGAGGCGATCGACCGTATCTCGGAGCTGCTCACGCCCGGCTCGTCGCTGATCATTTCGGACGAAGGCCTCGGCCGCGAGACCGGGCGCTACACCGAGTTCATCGTCGAGATGCGCTGAGGCGACCGCGCTCGCCTCATCTTCCCGCTTTTCCAGTGAACGTTACTGTGTCGCACCGGCCCCCCGGTGTGGCCGCTGCCGTGCCGGTGGTGGCTGACCAGTCGATCCGCTAGGCTTGAAGCCGTTCGTCCGGCGTCTCTTGTGCCGGCGGGTGATCCGGACCGGCGAGGGAATGAAGCATGACAAACAACGCGACGAAGCTGCACGCTCATCGTGCGGCGGCGGTGCTGGCGAGCGCGGCGGTTGCCGGCGCCCTCATTGCGACCGGTCCGGCCGCAGCCCAGCCCAACAAGAGTTGGCCCACCAAAACGGTGCGGATCATCGTCCCGTTCGCGCCCGGCAGCGCCACCGATCTGGTGCCGCGCGCGGTGTTCGAGCAGGTGCAGCAGCAGACCGGCCAGACCTTCGTGATCGAGAACCGCGCCGGCGGCGGCACTATTACCGGGACGGTCGCGGTCTCGAAGGCCGAGCCCGACGGCTACACCCTGCTGGTCCACTCCAACGGTTTCGTGACCACGCCGCCGCTCCAGGCCAATTCGCCATACGATCCGGTCAGGGATTTTGCGGGCGTGACGCCGCTCGCGGCCGTGCCGATGGTGCTGGTGATCTCGCCTGCGAAGAAGATCAAGACGCTGCAGGAGCTCGTGGCCTACGCCAAGGCCAACCCCGGCAAGCTCAACTATGCCGCCGCCGGTCTCGGCACCCCGCCACACCTGACGATGGAGCGGCTGCGCGTCGCTGCGGGCTTCACCGGCCAGGTCGTGCCGTTCAAGGGCGCGCCGGAAGCAGTGACCGAAGTGCTCGCCGGCCGGGTCGACGTCTACTTCAGTCCGCTGCCGCCGGCGGTGCAGCTGATCGAGAGCGGGCAGCTCGTTCCGCTGGCGGTTTCAAGCCTCCAGCGTGTCGCCGCGCTACCCAATGTGCCGACCACGACGGAGGCGGGATTCCCGAATTCCGATTTCGATTTCTACTCCAGCCTGTTCGTGCCCAAGCAGACGCCGCGCGACGTGGTGGCGCGGATTCATGAAGTGACGCTCAAAGGCATGCAGTCGCCCATCATGAAGGAGCGATTCCAGAAGCTTGGCGTCGAGCCGCTGAGCATGACGCCTGAGGCGTTCGATGCGCGGATCGCGAAAGAGGCGAAGATCGCGGTCGAGCTTGCGGTGGCAACCGGGCTTGCGAAGTCGCAATAGCGAGGGGGCCGGTTTTCTGCATAGGCGTCCGCCGCGTTGAACAAGACGGCGGATGCGTGAGGCAACGCATTTTGGAGTGTGCATGCTGGACGGGTTCAAGCGCAGTGAAATCAAGACATCAGGCGCCCGCATCGTCACGGTGACCGGCGGCAACGGCCCGCCGTTGCTGCTGCTGCACGGCAACCCATTCAACCATCTGTCGTGGCAGAAGATCGCGCCGCGGCTCGCGACCGAGTTCACGGTGGTGGCGACCGACCTGCGCGGTTATGGCGACAGCGAGAAGCCCCCGGGCGGTCCAAAGAGCATCAATTATTCGTTCCGCGCGATGGCGCAGGACCAGGTCGAGGTCATGGCCGCGCTCGGCTTCGACCGCTTCTACGCCGCCGGGCATGACCGCGGCGCGCGGGTGCTGCATCGCATGTGCCTCGACCATCCGCAAAAGGTGGCGCGCGCGGCGATCATCGACATCGTTCCGCAGCACTATCTCTACGGCAACATCACCAAAGCCTGGGCGACGTTCTCCTGGCACTGGTTCTTCAACATCCAGCCCTACGACCTGCCCGAGAAGATGATGGGTGCCGATCCCGACTGGTTCATCAAGAAGAAGCTCGCCAAGACCGAGCAGGGCCTGAGCTTCTTCGATCCAGCCGCGCTCGCCGACTTCATGCGCTGCTTTCGCAACCCGGAGACCATCCACGCGATCTGCGAGGACTACCGCGCCGGCGCCACCGTCGACCTCGAGATGGACGAGGCCGACGTCAAAGCCGGGCGGAAAGTCGATCGCCCGCTGCTTCTTCTCTGGGGGGCCAATGGCAGCGTGGGGCGCAATCAGAACTCGATGGAGATCTGGCCGCGCTACGCCTCCGACATTCGGGGCGGAAAGGCCCTGCCCAGCGGACATTATGTCAATGAGGAGGCGCCCGAGGAAACCTATGCCGAGCTGCGCGCGTTCTTCCGGGATGGTGAGCTGCAATAGGTTTGACGGCGGCGCGTGCCCCGTGGGAGATTTGCGGGGTTTCGCAGCAAGTCTCGCAAGGCCCGGACGCCGGGCGAACCACTGTCCGGCCGCGATCGATCTCCAACCTGGGCGCGATGAATCAACCGATGGAGCCGAATAAGCCGAAACGCCTGCAAGGCGTGATTGACGCCGCACGCGTGATCCACGGGTTTTGCGAACGGAAGATCGGTTGGGGCCGGATCGGCGTCGTCATCAGTCTCACGATCATCGGGATCGCCGTCTATGTGCTCTACAACATCCTGCGCGGGATCGACTTCAAGGAGGTCGTGGAAGCGCTGGTCACGACGGAGCCGCAGGACATCATGCTCGCTGCGCTGTTCGTGGCCGGCGGGTATTTCACGCTGACCTTCTACGATCTGTTCGCCCTGCGGACGATCGGGAGGCCCGATGTGCCGTACCGGATTGCGGCGCTCGGCGGCTTCACCAGCTATTCGATCGGCCACAATGTCGGCGCCAGCGTCTTCACCGGCGGCGCGGTGCGCTATCGCGTTTACTCGGCCTGGGGGCTCGACGCCATCGACGTCGCGAAGCTCTGCTTCATCGCCGGCCTCACGTTCTGGCTGGGCAACGCCACCGTGCTCGGCCTCGGCATCGCCTATGCGCCGGACGGGTTGAGCGCCATCAACCAGTTGCCGAACTGGTTCAACCGTCTGCTGGCGTTCGCCACGCTCTGCATCCTGGCGCTCTATGTTGCCTGGGTCTGGACCGGTCGGCGCGTCATCGGCCGCGACGGTTGGCAGGTCACGCTTCCCGGCGGGCCGCTGACGCTGTTGCAGATCGGCATCGGCATTGTCGATCTCACGTTCTGCGCGCTCGCGATGTACGTATTGATGCCGGACGAGCCGCATATCGGCTTCGTCACCCTTGCGGTGATTTTCGTGTCGGCGACATTGCTCGGCTTCGCCAGCCACTCACCCGGGGGGATCGGCGTTTTCGACGCCGCCATGCTGGTTGCGCTCTGGCAGTACCACAAGGCCGATCTGCTGGCCGGACTGCTGCTGTTCCGGTTGCTTTATTACATCGTGCCGTTTGCGCTTTCGCTGCTGATCCTGGGATTGCGCGAGATCGTGCTGGCCGTGAATGCTTCCCGCGCGCGGGCGCGGCTACCGCGCGATCCGACGTTGGGGTCGTGAGGCCGCGCGCCGCGCTCCCATTGTGACAGTGCAGGGTCCAGTGCAGGATTTTGCATCGATTGTTGCCGCCGCCCGGTCGTTGGTTTATCGCAGAAGCGGCATGGCGCTCGCCAACAACGAATGGCTCCAAGGCGGCCGCCTCTACAGGCGGATCGGCTCCGTGCGCTTGGCGCTTGGCGCCGTGGCGCTTGTCATGGCTGCGTTGTGGGTGTTCGGGGCGCTGGCCGCGCTGCCGGCGATTGCCGGCTTCGTCGTGATTGCGACGGTGATCCTGCTGAGCGCGCAGAATTCACCCGCCGCTCCCCTGATCGAGGCGATCGTCGACAGGCGCACGGCGCTGGAGCAGATGCCTTTCCTCGAAACGGTGCTGGCAGGGCTGCCGCAGCCGGTCATCGCGCTCGATGTTCAGGGCGAAGTCCTGGCGGCGAACGCTCCGGCCCGCGCGGTCGCGCCGGCGATCCGCCGCGGCGAGCCCTTGTCGATGGCGCTGCGGGTGCCGGAAGTTCTGGAGGCGATCCGGCGCGCGATTGCGAGCGACGTCGCACAGCGGGTCGAGTTCATCGAGCGCGTGCCGCTGGAGCGCTGGTATGAAGCGATCGTGGTGCCGGTCGCGCTGCGCGGTACCTCCCCGCAGCCCTCCACGCGGCTGGTGCTGGTCACGCTCGACGACCTGACCCCGCTGCGTCGGGTCGAGGAAATGCGCGCCGACTTCGTCGCCAATGCGAGCCACGAGCTGCGCACACCGCTGGCGGCGTTGTCGGGTTTCATCGAAACCCTGCAGGGGCCGGCGCGCGACGATCCGGCGGCCCGCACGCGGTTCCTGTCGATCATGCAGGCGCAGGCGACGCGCATGGCGCGGCTCATCGACGACCTGCTGTCGCTGTCGCGCATCGAGCTCAACGCCCACCTGCGGCCCAACAAGCGGGTCGAGCTTCGCGGGATCATCCGGCAGGTGGTCGACGGGTTGCAGACGCTTGCGCGCGACCGTGAAGTCGAGGTCAACGTCACCACCTCGGCCGACCAGGTCGAAGTGCTCGGCGACCGCGACGAACTGTTGCGCGTGTTCGAAAATCTGATCGAGAACGCGCTCAAATACGCGGCTTCCGGCAAGCGCGTCGACATCGCGCTGTCCGCCGACGGCACCCGGAACGAGGCGAGGGTTGCGGTCCGCGACCATGGTCCCGGCATCGCGCCCGAGCATCTGCCGCGGCTGACCGAACGCTTCTACCGCGTCGACGTCGCCGACAGCCGCGCGCAGGGCGGAACCGGCCTTGGCTTGGCCCTGGTCAAGCACATCCTTAACCGCCATGGCGGGCGGCTATCGATCGAGAGCAGCTACGGACAGGGCGCGTCGTTTACCGCCGTGTTGCCCCTCGCAACCACCCGTTCAAAGGAAAATTAGAAGCATTTTCAATGGCATAACTCTGTCATCTGAGTGTCATCGAGCGATCATACAACGGCGACATGGGACGCCTACGACTTGCAGAACGCTCGGACCATGACGGGGAAGGTCCCGGTCGATTCCGGAGCGGGTCGCTAAAGCGTCTAAGAACAATAACCCCTCAAGGCCAAGCATCTGCGGGCGCGAACCCATCGTTCGCGCAGGGCAGGGCTATTGGCTGCAACGACAGGAGAGAGCCGTGAAGTTGTTCCGAACACTGGTGGCCGCGGGTGCGGTTGCCGCCGTCAGCACAATCGCGATCGCCGCGGAAATTTCGGGTGCCGGCGCATCGTTCCCTTATCCGGTCTACGCCAAGTGGGCGGACGCCTATAAAAAGGCCACCGGCGTCGGCCTGAACTATCAGTCGATCGGTTCCGGCGGCGGCATCAAGCAAATCTATGCCCGTACCGTCACCTTCGGCGCCACCGACGCGCCGTTGAAGGGGGCCGATCTGGAGAAGTACGGGCTTGCGCAATTCCCGATGGTGATGGGCGGCATCGTGCCGGTCGTCAATGTGCCTGGCATCAAGCCGGGTGCCCTGGTGCTCGACGGCCCGACCCTCGCCAACATCTTCCTGGGCGAGATCAAGAGCTGGGACGACCCGGCCATCGCCAAGCTCAACGCCGGCCTCAATCTGCCGAAGCAGGCGATTGCCATCGTCCACCGCTCGGACGGTTCGGGCACCACTTACAACTTCGCGTACTACCTGGCTGAAGTGAGCCCGACCTGGAAGTCGAAGGTCGGCGTCAACACCTCGGTGCGCTTCCCGGCCGGCATCGGCGCGAAGGGCAACGAAGGCGTCGCCAACAACGTGTCCAACACCCAGGGCTCGATCGGCTATGTCGAGTACGCCTACGCGCTCCAGAACAAGCTCAGCTACGCCCGGATGTTGAACAAGGCTGGCAAGGTCGTGGCGCCGACGTCAGAAGCGTTCCAGGCCGCTGCGGCCAATGCTGACTGGAAGTCGGAGCCGGGCTACGGCGTGCTGCTGGCGAACCAGCCCGGTGATGCCTCGTGGCCGATCACCGCCCCTACCTGGATCCTGATCTACAAGCAGCCGAAGGACGTCGACTCCGCGCGCGAAGCCCTCAAGTTCTTCGCCTGGGCGTATGCCAACGGCGGCAAGATGGCCGACGAACTCCACTACGTTCCGATGCCCGCCAACGTGGTGAAGGACATCCAGAACATGTGGGCGACCGAGATCAAGGACGGGAACGGCAAGCCGCTCCTGACGGTTTCGAACTGACGAGCCCCTGCAACAACGGAAAGGGCGCCGAATGGCGTCCTTTCCGGCATCGCGCGAAGTCCGTCGGGGTGTGGGGCTTGCAATGCGATCGGACTTGAGTTGCGCTCCCGAAAGCTGGTCCAGACCGGGAGCTGTGAGAAGTGTCTTCGGAGAAACCAACCGTGGTTGACGTTGCATTGAGGGGCGGCAGCCTGGTCGGCGATCAGGTCGTGTCACGGTCGAAGGCGCTGCAAAGGCTGCGCCTGATGGACACCGTCTTCCGTTGGATGACGAAGCTTTCCGCGATCGCCGTGCTGCTCTTGCTGAGCGGCGTGATCATCGCGCTGGTCGAAGGCTCGATGATGGCGCTGCGCGCCTTCGGCTTCTCATTCCTGCTTTCCGAACACTGGAATCCGGTAACCGACGAGTTCGGCGCCATCGCGCCGATCTACGGCACCATCGTGACCTCGTTCATCGCCATGCTGATCGCGGTTCCGATCGGCCTGATGATCGCGTTCTTCCTGACCGAGCTGTGCCCGATGTTTCTGCGGCGGCCGATCGGCATCGCGATCGAGCTGCTCGCCGGCATTCCCAGCATCATCTACGGCATCTGGGGCCTGTTCGTGTTTGCCCCGTTCCTGCAGCAGACCCTGCAGCCGTTCCTGATCGCCACGTTCGGCAGCATACCGCTGCTGTCCTCGCTGTTCGCCGGCCCGCCCTACGGCATCGGCGTGCTGACCGCGAGTCTCATTCTCGCGATCATGGTGCTGCCGTTCATCACCTCGATTTCGCGCGACGTCTTCGAGGCGGTCCCGCCGGTGCTCAAGGAAGCCGCCTACGGGCTCGGCTGCACCAAGTGGGAAGTGTTCCGCAAAGTGGTGCTGCCCTTTACCCGGGTCGGTGTGATCGGTGGCGTGATGCTCGGTCTCGGGCGCGCGCTCGGCGAAACCATGGCTGTCACCTTCGTGATCGGCAATGCGCACCGGATCTCGGCGTCGGTCCTGGCACCCGGCACCACGATCTCCGCGACCATCGCCAATGAGTTCGCCGAAGCGGTCGGCGATATGTACACCTCGGCTCTGATCGCGCTCGGCCTGATCCTCTTCTTCATCACCTTCACAGTGCTGGCGATCGCGCGCTACCTGCTGCTGCGCGTCGAGCGGCGGATCGGGTGACGCCATGAACAGTCTTTACGCCGCCCGCCGCCGCCGGAATAACCTCGTCACCTTCCTCTCGCTTGCCGCGACCGCCGTGGGCCTGGGCTGGCTGGTTCTGATCCTGGGCGCCCTGTTGTGGCAGGGCCTGGCCGGACTGTCGTTCGCGGTGTTCACTGAAATGACGCCGCCCCCGGGGTCTGCCGGCGGCCTCTTGAACGCGATCGTCGGCAGCCTGATCATGACGTTCCTGGCGGTGCTCGTCGGCACGCCGGTCGGCATCCTGGCCGGCACCTATATGGCCGAATACGGCCGTCATGACCGGCTGACGTCGGTGGTGCGCTTCATCAACGACATCCTGCTCAGCGCGCCGTCGATCGTCATCGGCCTGTTCATCTATGAGGTCATGGTGGTCCCGATGGGACACTTCTCGGCGATGGCCGGCGCGGTCGCGCTCGCCGTGATCGTGCTGCCGGTGGTGGTGCGCACGACCGAGGACATGCTGCTCCTGGTTCCCGATACGCAGCGCGAGGCGGCTGCCGCGCTCGGCACGCCGCGCGCCGTCATCATTCGCAAGGTGTGCTACAAGGCGGCCCAGACCGGCATGATCACCGGCGTGCTGCTGGCGGTCGCCCGGATCAGCGGCGAAACCGCGCCGCTCCTGTTCACGTCGCTCAATAACCAGTTCTGGAGCACGAACCTTAACGCACCGATGGCCAATCTGCCGGTGGTCATCTTCCAGTTCGCGCTGAGCCCCTATGCCGACTGGCAGAAATTGGCCTGGGCCGGCGCGCTGCTCATCACGCTTAGTGTGCTCGCGCTCAGTATCGCGGCGCGGGCGCTTGCCGGTTCGAGGAAACAGTCATGAACGTTGCGCCTGTCGTTAACTCTCCGTCGGTCATGCACGCTGCCGTGGTGGGCGCCCAGCGCGAGAAGATCGCGATCCGTGACCTGAATTTCTTCTATGGCCAGGGCCGGGCGCTCAAGGACATCAACATGTCCCTGTTCGAGAAGCACGTGACCGCCTTCATCGGCCCGTCGGGCTGCGGGAAGTCGACCCTGCTTCGCGTGCTCAACCGCATGTACGACCTGTATCCAAACCAGCGCGCGGAAGGCAACGTCACGTTCGACGGCGAAGACATCCTGTCGCCGAAGCAGGATCTCAACCTGTTGCGGGCCCGCATCGGCATGGTGTTCCAGAAGCCGACGCCGTTCCCGATGTCGATCTACGAGAACATCGCGTTCGGCGTGCGGCTCTATGAGCGGCTGTCGAAGTCCGATCTCGACACGCGGGTGGAGCAGTCGCTGCGCCGCGCCGCGCTCTGGGAAGAGGTCAAGGACAAGCTCAATACCAACGGACTGAGCCTCTCTGGCGGTCAGCAGCAGCGGCTGTGCATCGCGCGAACGGTGGCCGTGAGGCCCGAGGTCATCCTGTTCGACGAGCCGTGCTCGGCGCTCGATCCGATCTCCACGGCCAAGATCGAAGAGCTGATCGACGAATTAAAGACCGACTATACGATCGTGATCGTGACCCATAACATGCAGCAGGCCGCCCGCGTCTCCGACTTCACGGCGTTTATGTATCTCGGGGAGCTGGTCGAGTTCGACATCACCACCAAGATGTTCACGGCCCCAAGCGATAAGCGAACGCAGGACTACATCACCGGCCGCTTCGGTTAGGCGGGCCAGGGAAGGAGTGCGGTAAGGAAATGACAATTATGAGCGAGCACACCGCCAAGGCTTTCGACGTCGATCTTCAGGATTTGTCGCGCATGGTCGCCGAAATGGGCGGCCTGGCGGAGAAGCAGATTGCCGATTCCGTCGATGCGCTCGCCAAGCGCGACTCCGATCGCGCCGATCGCGTGGTCGTGGCGGACGCCGCCATCGACGCCTTGCAACGCGAGATCGAGGAGCGTTCGGTGCTGACCATCGCCCGCCGGCAACCGATGGCGGTGGATCTGCGCGAGATCGTCAGCGCGCTGCGCATCGCCAACGATCTCGAGCGCATCGGCGACCTGGCTAAGAACATCGCCAAGCGCGTGACGCCGATCACCGCCGATTTCCATCCGCAGAAGGTGATCCGCGGCGTCGAGCACATGGCTGCGCTGGTACTCGCCCAGCTGAAGCAGGTCCTGGACGCTTATGCCGGCCACGACCTCGAAAAGGCGATGCTGGTGTGGAACGGCGACGAGGAGGTCGACGCCATGTGCACCTCGCTGTTCCGCGAGCTGCTCACCTACATGATGGAAGACCCGCGCCACATCACGTTCTGCATTCACCTGATGTTCTCCGCCAAGAACATCGAGCGCATGGGCGACCATGCCACCAACATCGCCGAAACAGTGTATTTCATGGTCCAGGGGCGCCCGATCACTGACGAGCGGCCAAAGGGCGATACCACCCTGGCGGCCCTGGCCGCAGAACATTGAGCGAAAGGCACATGAGCGGAACGAGCCCGCGCATTCTGATCGTTGAGGACGAAGAAGCCCTGACGCTGCTGCTTCGCTACAATCTCGAGGCAGCCGGCTATGAGGTCGACACCGTCGCCCGCGGCGACGACGCCGACGTGCGCTTCAAGGAACGTCCGCCCGATCTTGTGATCCTCGATTGGATGCTGCCGGGCCTGTCCGGCATCGAGATCTGCCGCCGTCTGCGTGCCCGTCCGGATACCCGCCAGCTCCCGATCATCATGCTGACGGCTCGCGGCGAGGAAAGCGAGCGTGTGCGCGGCCTCTCGACCGGCGCCGACGACTACATCGTGAAGCCGTTCTCGGTTCCCGAACTGTTGGCGCGGGTCAGTGCGTTGTTGCGGCGCTCGTCACCGGAACGTATCGCCGACATCCTGGCATTCGGCGAGCTCGAGCTCGATCGTGAGAAGAAACGGGTATCGCGCAACGGTCATGCCATCGATCTCGGCCCGACCGAGTTCCGGCTGCTCGAGTTCCTGATGGAGCGTCCCGGCCGCGTGTTCTCACGCGAGCAATTGCTCGACGGCGTCTGGGGACGCGACGTCTATATCGACGAGCGGACGGTCGACGTGCATGTCGGCCGGTTGCGCAAGGCGCTCAACCGGGGCCACGCCGACGATCCGATCCGGACCGTGCGCGGCGCCGGCTATGCGCTCGACGACAAATTCGGGAAGGCTGCGGCCGCCTTGTAGGCCTCTACTGGCCGCAGCTTGTAGAGCTAGAGCCGCGCTACTGGCCGCGGAACGGCGGCCTGTTGCGGTCGCGCCGCGTGTTCGCGGGCTGATAAGCAACGCGCGAGTGGTAGGAGCAGTAGGGCAGGGCGGTGAGCGACGGGCCACCGCAGAAGAAGAATTCCGCGCTGCCGGGATCGCCAATCGGCCAGCGGCAGGTATCCTCGGTCAGCTCCAGGATGGTGCGCCGCTGCCCAATCGGGATCACGTTGTCGAGCATCGCGGGCTCTTCCGCGATCTCGTAGTCGTATGCGTGCGCCAGCGCCGTGTTGCCTCGCATCGCAGGACGCGACACGCGCAGCATGTGCGTGTGGGTGCGCGGCTTGCGCGGCCGCGGTGCCGCCGATGACGGCGACTTGGCGCGGCCCGACAATCCGAGCCGGTGTACCTTGCCGATAACTGCGTTGCGGGTGATGCCGCCGAGTTCGGCAGCGATCTGGCTTGCCGAGAGTCCATCGGACCACAGCTTCTTCAGCATCTCCACGCGTTCGTCGGTCCAGCTCATGCCCTTGATCCTTGGCGAGTTGCGCGGCGGCGCAGGCAGAATCCTTCCACCAGTCTGGGCAGCCACATGGCCGACCCGACGCATACTCCCACTAACGATTTACTTCAGTGACAGTCCGCCGCACGAAATGTCGTACCTGACAAGCGAAACGCTACAATATGGCGAGAGTCCGGCGCAAGAGTCCGATGGACGCGCGTCCACATGTAAGGCCCGTGGAGTCTCAAGCATCCACACATTTCGCAGTGTTGTGTGCCCCAAGCGCGACACTCGACAGCGTCTGCGAGCCCTGTTTGACCGTGTTGACAGGGGTTTGCGCCGCAATACAATACCTAATGTGCCGCCCGGTGAGGCGGCACATTTCATTCCAATCCTTTGGTTTCAGGGCCGATGAGCGAGCAAGGAACTTCCCATTTGTTGCCGACCTATGCGCGGGTCGACCTCGCGTTTGAGCGGGGCGAAGGCGTGTGGCTGGTCGCGACCAACGGCGATCGCTATCTCGACTTCACGTCGGGGGTGGCGGTGAATGCGCTCGGGCACGCCCACCCGGGCCTGATCGCGGCGATCAGCGAGCAGGTGCAGAAGGTTATCCACGTCTCCAACCTCTATCGCATCCCGGAAGCGGAGCGGCTGGCGGCGCGGCTCTGCGAAGCGAGCTTTGCCGACTTCGTGTTCTTCGCCAACTCGGGCGCCGAGGCGATGGAGGGCGCGATCAAGACCGCGCGCAAGTATCACGCAGCGAACGGCCAGCCGGAGCGGTTCCGCATTGTCACATTCGAGGGTGCCTTCCATGGCCGCACGCTGGCCACGCTGGCTGCCGGCGGACAGAAGAAATATCTCGAGGGCTTCGGTCCGGTGGTCGATGGCTTCGACCAGGTTCCATTCGGCGATCTCGATACGGTCCGCAACGCTATCGGCCCGGCGACCGCCGCGATCCTGATCGAGCCGATCATGGGCGAAGGCGGTGTCCGCGTGGTCGCGCCGGAGTTCTTGCGGGGACTGCGCCAGATTTGCGACCAGCACGGTCTGCTGCTCATGTTCGACGAGGTGCAGACCGGCATGGGCCGCACCGGCGAGCTTTTCGCTCATCAGCGCGCCGGTGTCGCGCCCGACATCATGGCGCTCGCCAAGGCGCTGGGCGGCGGCTTCCCGGTCGGTGCGGTGCTGGCCACCGCCGAGGCCGCGAAAGGGATGACCGCCGGCACCCATGGTTCCACCTTCGGCGGCAATCCGCTGGCGATGGCGGCGGGCAACGCCGTGCTCGACGTGATGCTCGCCGACGGTTTCTTCGATCGCGTCAAGCGGTTGTCGCTGGTGCTCAAGCAGAAGCTCGCCGGCGTCAAGGACCGCTATCCGGCCGTGATCTCCGAGGTGCGCGGCGAGGGCCTGCTGCTGGGGCTGCGCGCCGTGGTGCCGAGCGGCGAGCTGGTCGACGAATTGCGTGCGCAGAAGATGATCACCGTCGCCGCCGGCGACAATGTCGTGCGGCTGCTGCCGCCGCTGATCATCACCGAGGAAGAGATCGCCGACGCGGTGCAGCGCATCGAGCGCGCCTGCGAGCGGCTGACAAAGAAGCACGAGCAGGCGCTCGCTCAGGGAGCCGCCGGATGACTGCTAACGGCGTTCGGCATTTCGTCGACCTGATCGATATCCCGCAGGCCGACCTGCGCGGCATGATCGCGGAGAGCCGCGCCCTCAAAGCGAAGCGCAAGGGCAGCGGTGTCAACGAGTCCCTGTTGGCCGGCAAGACGCTGGCGATGATCTTTGAGCGGCCGTCGACGCGCACCCGCGTCTCCTTCGAGGTTGCCATGCGGCAGCTCGGCGGCGACGCCATGATGTTGACCGCTGACGAGATGCAGCTCGGCCGTGGCGAGACCATCGGCGACACCGCGCGCGTGCTGTCGCGCTACGTCGATGCCATCATGATCCGCACGCTCGATCACGATGCCGTCGCCGAGCTTGCGGAGCACGCGACCATCCCGGTCATCAATGGCCTCACGCGGCGCTCGCACCCCTGCCAGGTGTTGGCCGACGTCATGACCTTCGAGGAACACCGCGGCCCGATCCGCGGCAAGACCGTGGCCTGGTCCGGCGACGCCAACAACGTGCTGGGGTCGTGGATGCATGCGGCCGAGCGGTTCGAGTTCCAGCTTCGGGTGGCGAGCCCGCCGGAACTCAAGCCGAAGAAGTGGCTGCTCGACTGGGCCAAATCGGCGGATGCCGACATCAAGATCGGCAGCGATCCGGAAGCTGCGGTCAAGGGCGCCGACTGCGTCGTCACCGACACCTGGGTCTCGATGGGCGACAAGAATGGGCAGCGCCGCCACAACCTGCTCAAGCGCTATCAGGTCAATGCGCGGCTAATGGCCAAGGCCAAGCCCGACGCGATCTTCATGCATTGCCTGCCCGCGCATCGCGGCGAGGAGGTCACCGACGAGGTGATCGACGGTCCGCAGTCGGTGGTGTTCGATGAGGCCGAGAACCGGCTTCATGCCCAGAAGGGCATTCTGGCATGGTGCCTGCACGCGAAAACACGCTAGCCGTCGCTGATCGCTCGCGCCGACGGTTCCATGGTCGGGGTCGCAATTCGGGGCTGTGACGCCATATAGGTCAGCATGTCCGAACGTCAGATCGCCATCCCCAGCCGACAACCCTCCGCAACCTCGGTGGACGACACCGTCCTCCCGTTCGAGGTGAAGGCGCTCGACCTGCGTGGCCGCGTGGTCCGGCTCGGGCCGGCGGTCGATACCATTCTGCGCAGCCATGATTATCCGGCGCCGGTGGCGAAGCTCCTCGGCGAGGCCGTGGTGCTGGCGGTGCTGCTCGGCAATTCGCTGAAGTTCGAGGGCCGCTTCATCCTGCAAACCCAGGGCGACGGGCCGGTACGCATGCTGGTGGTCGACTACACCACCCCCGGCAAGATCCGCGCCTGCGCGCGTTTCGACGCCGACCGCGTGGCGGCGGCCATTGCTGCCGGTAAGACCGATGCCGGCGGCCTGCTCGGCCGCGGCCATCTCGCGCTCACCATCGACCAGGGGCCCGACATGAGCCGCTATCAGGGCCTGGTCGCGCTCGACGGCGGGTCGTTAGAGGACGCCGCGCACGAATATTTCCTGCGCTCGGAGCAGATCCCGACGCGCATACGGCTGGCGGTCGGCGAGGAACTCAGCGCCGCGGCCGGCGGCGCGCAACACCGCTGGCGCGCCGGCGGGCTGCTGGTGCAGTTCCTGCCGAAGGCGCCGGAACGCGCGCGCCAGCCCGATCTCGATCCCGGCGATGCGCCGGCCGGTAAGGGAGCGCAAGACTTTGCCGCGCATGTCGTGCCCGAGGATGACGCCTGGATCGAAGGCCGTTCGCTGGCCGAGACCGTCGAAGACATCGAGCTTATCGATCCCGTGCTCTCGACCGAGCGGCTGGTCTATCGCCTTTTCCATGAGCGCGGCGTGCGGGTGTTCCCCGACGCGCCGGTGTCGGCGGAGTGCTCGTGCTCGCGCGAGAACGTTTCCAATATGCTCAAGAGCTTCTCGCAGGACGATCGCGACCACATGGTCGAGAACGGCCGCATCACCGTCACCTGCGAATTCTGCAACTCGACTTATGTGTTCGAGCCGGACACGCTCACCGGCGGATCGCCCGGCGACGAACCGCCTAAGGAGCCTCTTGATAAGGAACAGCTCAACAAGCAGCCGCTCAACAAGGAACCGCTCAATTGAGCGTACGGGAGCCTTGCGGCATGTCGAGCGAGAACGCCGGAATTTCGATGTCGAAGGGCTCGCCGTCCTCGGTCACCATCCCGTAGCTGCCGGTCATGAATCCCGACGGCGTCGGCAGCGGAACTCCGCTGGTGTACTCGTAGTTGGCGCCGGGCTTGAGCACGGGCTGCTCCCCGACCACGCCGGCGCCCCGCACCTCCTGGAGCTTCCCATTGGCGTCGGTGATCCGCCAGTGCCGCGTCTTGAGCTGCACCGTTTCCCCGCCCTGGTTGGTGAGCGTGATCGTATAGGCCCAGAAAAAGTAGCCGTTCTCTGGCGACGAGCGGTCCGCCAGGTAGCGGGGGGCGACCTGGACTTCGATCCGGCGGGTGACGGTACGGTACATGTTAAGACTTCGGTCCCTTTGGCAGGCGATCCGCGGGGCCGCACCGGTTGTATCGGGCCGTGCCACGCAATCGTCGCGATCACGTGATTCTGACATTAGCAAATCTTACGCTACAGCAGCACGGAATGGCGAATTTCTGAACCGCCGCACCACGACAACCCAGGCCTTGCATTGGGCCAGACGGACCGCCGCTTTCGCATGCATTCCCCGATCGCGCCCACGCCCCCGGTCACGACCCCGACGGCGCCCCCGATTGCGGCGGCGACCCAGCGCGACCTGCGGCTCGACCTGTTCCGTGGGCTCGCGCTCTGGCTGATCTTCCTCGACCACATTCCGTCCAACGTGGTGAGCTGGATCACCATCCGGAACTACGGCTTCAGCGACGCCACCGAGATATTCATCTTCATCTCCGGCTACACGGCTGCCTTCGTCTACGGCAAGGTCATGCTGGAGCGCGGCTTCGTGATCTCGTCGGCGCGGATCCTGCGCCGCGCCTGGCAAATCTATGTCGCGCACATCTTCCTGTTCGCGATCTACATGGCGGAGATCTCCTACATCGCGCGCAGCTTCGACAACCCGCTGTTCGCCGAGGAGATGAACATCCTCGACTTCCTCAAGCAGCCCGACGTGACCATCATCCAGGCGCTGCTGCTGAAGTTCAAACCGGTCAACATGGACGTGCTGCCGCTCTACATCGTGCTCATGATCATGTTTCCGCCGATCCTGTGGCTGTTGCAGCGCAGCCCGACGATCGCACTCGGGGTGTCGGCGGGCGTCTATGCGGCCGCTTGGTGGTTCGGCTTCAATCTTTCCGCCTATCCCGAAGGCGTTTGGGCCTTCAATCCGTTCGCGTGGCAGCTTCTGTTCGTGTTCGGCGCCTGGTGCGCGCTCGGCGGGGCCGAGCGCTTGTCGGTGGTGCTAAATTCTCGCATCACGATTGGTATCGCCATCGCTTATCTCGTGGTCGCTTTCTACATCACGCTGAGTTGGTCGTTGCCGGCAGTGATGAGCCCGCGGGTGGCGCAGTGGCTCGAGGACGTGATCTATCCGATCGACAAGACCAATCTGGACGTGTTGCGCTTCGCGCATTTCCTTGCGCTTGCCGCGGTGACCGTCTGGTTCATCCCTCGTACCTGGCCGCCATTGACCTGGCCCGCACTCTATCCAGCGATCCTGTGCGGACAGCATTCGCTCGAGATCTTCTGCCTCGGCGTGTTCCTGGCGTTTGCCGGGCACTTCGCATTGGTTGAGATCTCCAGCGCGATCTGGATGCAGATCGTGATCAGCGTCGTCGGCGTCTTGACGATGATCGCAGCAGCGTCACTGATTGCATGGTACAAACGGGCGGACGAGCGCCGCCCCGGTTCGCGGCAAAAGCCTGCGAATGCTGACTTCGCTGGAGGCGAAGCATGAGCGTGATCTGGCGGTTGATCTGCGTCGCGATGCTGGCTGCGGCAATCTGGCTCACGCCGCATAGCTCGCGTGCGGCCCTCACGGGCTCCTGCACGGTTCCCGATTATCTCCTGTCCAGCGACTCCCGGCTCCGGCGGGTGGCTGCCGCGGTCGAGAAACAGAAGGCGCTGCGGATCGCTGTGGTGGGGACCGGTTCATCCGCGCTCGCGGGTCCGGATGGTCCCAAGTCGGCCTACCCGGCGCGACTGGAGGCCGCACTCAGCACTCGCCTCCCGGGTGTGGATATCAAGGTCGTGACGTTGGTCCGCACCCGGCTGACCGCCCGGGATCTCGCCCGCAACATGGGCCGGGTGGTCGAGGACGAGAAGCCCGATCTGGTGATCTGGCAGACCGGAACCATCGACGCTATCCGCCGGATCGATCAGGAGGAATTCAAGCTGGCCCTCGACCAGGGGGTTGAGCGTCTGCAGAAGGCGGGCACCGACGTCATCTTGATGAACATGCAATACAGCCCCCGGACCGAGTCCATGATCGCGATCGGGCCCTATTCCGACACGATGCGCGTTGTTGCACAGCAGCGAAATGTGCCCCTGTTTGACCGTCTGGGGATCATGCGGTACTGGTCGGATCATGGCGCTTTCGACCTGTACGCCGGTGGTCGGGATGATGTGCTTGCCCACCGGGTTCACGATTGTATCGGGCGTGCGATCGCGGAACTGATCTTCGAAACAGGTCGGCTGCAACGAATACAAGGAAGGGCGGCGAAATAGCGCCGCGGGGGAAACAGGGCAGGAGTTCGGCAACATCATGGACCGTGTTGCTTGGTTTCGCCGCGCGGCGTTGGGCACTGCCGTTGCGGCCACGGCCTTCGTCGCTTCCCAGCCAGCCGGTGCACAGCCCGCTGCTCGCGGATCGGCAGCCGTTGCGCCGGCTCCGGTGGTTAAGCCGGCGACGCCCGCATGCGTGATCCCGCCCGACTACGCCCGCTTCGATCTCCCGCTGCGCCACACCACGCGCCGGCTTAACGCCGGCAGGCCGATCAAGATCGTCGCGATCGGCTCCTCGTCGACCTTCGGTGCCGGCGCCAGCAGGCCATACAACAGCTATCCGAGCCGGCTCGCTGCCGAGCTGTCGCGCGAATTCGTCGATCATGACATCAAGGTGATCAACCGCGGCGTCAACGGCGACGACGCGGCCGACATGCTCGCGCGCTTCGAGCAGGGCGTGATCGCGGAGAAGCCGGACCTCGTGCTTTGGCAGGTCGGTACCAACTCGTTGCTGCGCGGCGACCCGATTGCGCCACACCGCTCGCTGTTGCACGGCGGCATCGTTCGGTTGAAGGCGATCAATGCAGACGTCGTGCTGATCGATCCGCAATATGCGCCGCGCGTGCTGGCGCGGCCGAACCACGATCAGATGCTCGATCTGCTGAAGCAGACCGCGCGGGTCGAAGCCGTCAATCTGTTCCAGCGCTTCGCGCTGATGCGGCACTGGCACCAGGTCGAGCGGATGCCGTTCGAGGCGTTCCTGTCGCCCGACGAACTGCACATGAACGACTTCAGCTACGGCTGCATCGCGAGCGCGCTCGGCGGCGCAATCTCCGAAGCATTGACCCGCCCGGTGCTGTCGGCCACCGCGCCGGCGCCCAAGCGCTGAGCTTGGGCTGAAGCAATCTCTCCCGCTCGTCCCCGCATAAGCGGGGACCCAGTCCTTCGGCAGGATTCCTGGATTCCCGCTTGCGCGGGAATGAGCGGAGGATGGTTGAGCTACACCGCCTTCAGCGCGTCCAACAAATCCTCGACCATGTCGTCGGAGTGCTCGAGCCCGCATGAGAGCCGCACCATCCCGTCGGTGATGCCGAGCTCGGCGCGCGCCTCCGGCGTCAGCCGTTGATGCGTGGTGGTTGCGGGATGGGTGATCAGGCTCTTGGCGTCGCCGAGATTGTTGCTGATCTTCACAATCCTGAGTGCGTCCTGGAATTTGAACGCAGCGTCTTTGCCGCCCGCGATCTCGAACGCGACCATGTTCGAGCCGCCTTTCATCTGCCGGCGGATGATCTCGGCCTGCGGATGATCGGGCCGGCCCGGATAGATCAGCCGCGTCACCTTGGGATGCTCCGCCAGCGCGACCGCCACCGCGGCGGCGTTGTCGGTCTGCTTCTGCACCCGCACGACCAGCGTCTCCAGGCCCTTGAGCAGCACCCACGCATTGAATGGTGACAGCGACGGCCCGGTCTGCCGGATCAGCGTCTGCACATGGTCGGTGATGAATTTCTCGGATGCGAGGATCACGCCGCCGAGACAGCGGCCCTGGCCGTCGATGTGCTTGGTCGCCGAATAGACCACGCAATCGGCGCCGAGCTCGAGCGGCTGCTGGAACAGCGGCGTCGAGAACACGTTGTCGACCACCAGCGTGGCGCCGGCGTCGTGCGCGATTTTGGCGATCGCCTTGATGTCGAGCACTTCGAGATTGGGATTGGTCGGGCTCTCCAGGAAGAACGTCTTGGTGTTCTTCGTCACCGCCTTCTTCCATTGGTCGAGGTCGGTGCCGTCGACCAGCGTCGAGGTGACGCCGTAGCGGGGCAGGTGGTCCTCGACGATGTAGCGGCAGGAGCCGAACAATTGCTTCGACGCAACGATGTGATCGCCGGCGCGCAGCTGGCCCATCAGCGCGGTGTTGACCGCCGCCATGCCGGTCGCGGTCGCGCGCGCCGCTTCGGCACCTTCGAGCAGCGCCATGCGCTGCTCGAACATGGTCACGGTCGGGTTGGAGAACCGCGAATACTGATAGCCGGGCTCTTCGTTCTTGAAGCGCCGCTCGGCCTGCGTTGAGTTCTCGTAGACGTAGCCCTGCGTCAGGTAGAGCGCTTCGGAGGTCTCGCCGAACTGCGAGCGCATCGTTCCCCCATGCACGAGCCGGGTTTCCGGGCGGTATTTTTTGGTAGTGGGCGCAGCCATCACGGTCTCCTTCAGACGACAAAAAACCCGGCCGGAAATATCCTCCGCCGGGTCCAAGCGTCCCCGGCCTTTTAGCGACTTATTTAACGTGGCTGCAAGCCGGCCGGCTCAAATTGACCACGGGATAATGGTCGTGTAGCGCGCTCCCAGCCTTCCCGTCAAGACGGTCATCGGGTATCGCTGCCTCGGATGGATCAGGCCAGAGGAAGCGCGAACGTGCCGCTCACCCTTGCAGTGGATCAACGGGGCATTTTGCCCGACGAGATGATCGGCGCGCTCATCCGCGACGGCGCGATCCTGGCTGAATACGAATTCGTCCAGGACCAGATCCAGCCGGCGAGCCTCGACCTGCGGCTCGGCGAGGTTGCGTTCCGGGTGCGGGCGAGCTTCCTGCCGGGGCCGAACCACACCGTCGCCGAACGCATCGACGACCTGAAGCTGCACGAGATCGCGCTCACCGACGGCGCGGTGCTGGAGACCGGCTGCGTCTACATCGTGCCGCTGATCGAGAGTCTCGCGCTCCCGGACAACATCGTCGCCGCCGCCAATCCCAAGAGCTCGACCGGGCGGCTCGACGTGTTCACCCGCGTGATCGCCGACGAGACCCGTGGCTTCGACCGCATCAGCGCCGGCTATCACGGCCCGCTCTATGCGGAGATCAGCCCGAAGACGTTTCCGGTGCTGGTGCGCGAGGGCTCGCGGCTGTCGCAGATCCGCTTCCGCCACGGCAATGCACACCTCACGGCGGAGGCGCTGCGCGCGCTGCACATTGCCGAGCGGCTGGTCGACGACGACCATGCCGATGTCGGCGAGGGCGTCGCGGTGAGCGTCGATCTCGGCGGTCTCGGGCCGGAAGGCTACGTGGGTTACCGCGCCAAACGCCACACCGGCCTGATCGACGTCGACCGCCGCGCCGGCTACGACCTCGGCGAGTTCTGGGAACCGATCAAGGCGCGCAAGGACGAGAGCCTCGTGCTCGATCCCGACGAGTTCTACATCCTGGCGTCGAAGGAGGCGGTGCAGGTGCCGCCTGACTACGCCGCCGAGATGGTGCCGTTCGATCCGCTGGTCGGCGAGTTCCGCGTGCACTACGCCGGCTTCTTCGACCCCGGTTTCGGCTACGCCGGCGCCGGTGGGCGTGGCGCCCGCGCGGTGCTCGAGGTGCGCTCGCGCGAGGTGCCGTTCATCCTCGAGCACGGCCAGACCGTCGGCCGCCTGGTCTATGAGCACATGCTGAAGCGGCCGAAGATGCTCTACGGCCAGGGCATCGGCTCGAACTACCAGGCGCAGGGGCTCAAGCTCTCCAAGCATTTCCGGACGTGATGTCCGCACTTCAAGGCTTTAGCGTTTCCCTATGATGCGCGGGTCGAACGTGATTTCTATCTCCTTCCAGGAATTGTAGTTGGCGGGCGAAAGCGCGAACGGCTGAGTTCGATACACGGCGCGCACTGCACTGTCGCGCGCGGCCTTGAAATGATCGCTCGTTCCAGCCGTCATAACTTTGGGAGACGATGCGAGTGTTCCATCCGGTTTCAAACGAATGCGAACTCGAACGATCAGCTCTTCCGGATTTTTGACCCCAGCCGGCGGCTTCCAGTTTTGCATGAGCCGCGTCCTTAGTGCCTCCAGCTCACCTTGTGCCGGATAACGTTTAGGTGCTCCCTTCTGAGGGGAGGTTGCGGCGTTGGGGGCGCTTGTCTCGGCGACCGCGCAAGACGAACCCGGCAGGGCCCAGATGCCGGCGGCGAGTAGCGCAATAAGAAATGGTGCGAACCTCGGCAACATAGGCTCTCCTTGACCGGACAAGCTTTGGAGGCGGGTCAGCGGCGATGGAGTCCTATCCGCCGCCGGCTGCCGCCGTCTTCCCCGACAACTCCTTGCGCAACTCCGCGAGATCGTCACGCAGCCGTCTCACTTCGGCGAGGATCGGCTCCGCTTCCCCGTGAACGATCGCGCGCTCGGCGGCGCGCTCCTCGGCGATGCCCTTCTCGGCTTCCTCCTGCATCGCGTTGACCACGACGCCGATGAACAGGTTGAGCACCATGAAGGTGGTGACGACGATGAAGATGATGAAGAAGATCCATGCCCGGGGGTGCGTCTCCATCAACGGCTTGACCACGCCGTCGACCCAGCCTTCCAGCGTCATCACCGTGAACAGCGTGAACAGCGAGTCGCCGAGCGTGCCGAACAGCTCCGGTTTGGCGTCGCCGAACAGTTTTGTCGCCATCACCGCGAACACGTAATAGATCAGCCCGATCAGCAGCACGATCGAGCCCATGCCCGGCAGTGCGGTCAGGAGCCCGGCGACCACCCGTTTGAGCGACGGTAGCGCCGTGATCAACCGCAGCACCCGCAGCACCCGCAGCGCGCGCAGCACGCTGAGGTTCCCTGTGGCCGGGACCAGCGCGATCGCCACCACGACGAAGTCGAAGATGCTCCAGGGATCGCGGAAGAACGCCAGGCGGTGCACGATGATCCGCGCCGTGAGCTCGACTACGAAGATGCCGAGCATGATGTGGTCGAGGATATCGAGCACGCGTCCGTAGGACGCCATCACGGTCTTCGAGGTCTCGAGCCCGAGCACCACCGCGTTGGCGATGATGACCACCATGATGAAGCGTTCGGTCCGCGGATCGAGGACCACCTTGCGCAGCCATTCCATTTTTATTGCTCCCAGTCCTGTTCGTCTGTGCGCTCCGTCGCCGTGAGCGCGGTGATTGCGGCGAGCTCGGTGGACTCCCTCTCCCCAGAGGGGAGAGGGTTGGGGTGAGGGGGTTCGAACTTATCGAGGGACCTATTCCCCCTCACCCCACCCCTCTCCCCTCTGGGGAGAGGGAGCCGACCGAGTCCGCGGTATGTTCACGGAACTACGGTGAACGTCGCTAACTGTTGCCCGCCGCCAGCGACTTGCGCAGCTCCGCGACGTCGGCCTTCAGCGCGCGGATCTCGCTCAGGATCGGCTGGGCTTCCTCATGCACGATCTCGCGTTCATGATCGAGCTCCAGCGCCTCGGCCTTGGCGTGTTCCTTCTGCATCGCGTTGACCACGACACCGATGAACAGGTTGAGCACCATGAAGGTCGTCACCACGATGAAGATGACGAAGAACAGCCAGGCGCGGGGGAATTTTTCCATGATCGGTTTCACGACGCCGTCGACCCAGCCCTCGAGCGTCATCACCGTGAACAGCGTGAAGAACGATTTTCCGAGCGTGCCGAACAGCTCCGGGAACTCCGGCCCGTAAAGCTTCACCGCGATCACCGCGAACACGTAGTAGATGAGCATGATCAGCAGCACGATCGAGCCCATGCCGGGGAGTGCGGCGAGCAGCCCCGCGACCACGGCTTTCAGCGACGGTACGGCGCTGATCAGCCGCAGCGCCCGCAGGATGCGCAACGCGCGCAGGACGCTGAAGGTCTGGCTGGCGGGGATGATCGAGATCGCCACCACGATGAAGTCGAACACGCTCCAGGGGTCGCGGAAGAACGCCGTGCGGTGCACGATGATGCGCGAGCTGACCTCGATCACGAAGACCCAGACGATGATGTCGTCGAACAGCTCGAGGATCGGCCCCCAGCTCGCCATGACCGTCTTGGAGGTCTGCAATCCGAGCGTGATGGCGTTGATGATGATCAGCGTCATGATCACGCGTTCGGTGCGCGGATCCTCAACGATGGTGCGGAGCTTGGCGAACACGAGTGCTATCCCCCTGTGGCGGTCTGCCGCATGTTAGCAGCGCCGCCGGACGGAGTCGCGGCGGTGGAATTGCGAGGCGGTGCAGGCTGTTGATGGCGCCGCCGGGGCGCGGGCGCGATACGCGTTGCGCGGGAAGGGCCCCGATCTCACCCGCCCCAGCGGCGGCTCCGGGACGGCCGGGTGCGATCCAATACGACGGGGGTCTTCTTGGCTGGGGCCGCCTTCGGCTTCTTGGGCTTGGGGCGCTCCGCGGATGCCTCCTGGGCCAGCCGCGCCGCCTTGAGCTTCGCGACCCGGTCGATGGCCGCCTGCTGCTCGCGCCAGTATCCGGCGGTCGCGATATGCGCCTGGTCGGCTTGCGATGTCTGGTGCGCGGGCTTCTCGGCCCGCGGCAGGGCCGGCCGGGGCTTGCTGGGGTCGGGTTTGCGTGTCGTCATGCCGCCGTTATAGCGGCTAAATCTCTGCGGCGGGAAAAACACACCTGCGCGAGATCGATATTTCTGCGGACCTGGAGACATCACCCCCGCGACAAACGGCAAAACAGCGGTTAGAATCCGGGCGATTGCGGGTGTAGCTCAATGGTAGAGCAGGAGCTTCCCAAGCTCACGACGAGGGTTCGATTCCCTTCACCCGCTCCAAATTCTTCCGCGGTTGACACTTGTAGGTGGGTTAGGCGCGCAGCGCCGTAACCCGCCGTGGATATCGCGATTGGCACTCGGTGGTGAGTTACGCGCCTTGGGCGCTAACCCACCCTACGAACTGGCACGAAGGCGGTGATGGAGCAGGTCGGCTACGTCATTCTGGCGGTTGGGCTGGTCGTGGCCTTCCTCTACGTGTCGAACCGGACATGGCGGAAAGGCAATTATTGGGGCATGAACTTCGACCGCGCGGTCTGCTCACGCTGCGGCACGCCGAAGCCGATGTTCCAGTTTCGCATTCCGCCGTTCAAGGAACGGTTGCTGGGCGGATGGACGTGCAAGACCTGCGGCGCCAAGCTCAACCGGCGCGGTGAGGAACGCTCGTGGTGAGCACGTAAACCGTTACCCGTTCCAACGCCACGCGCGAACGCGCGACAGCAACACCACCATCATCAAAGCTGCGGATTCCAGAACCGATAGATGATCGACGCCTGATAGGCCTCGTTTGTGATCTTCACCGGGGTGTTGCATCTGGCCATGCCGTTGGTCGTTACATCGCCGATCGTGCCGCCGAAGCTGGCGTCTTGGCAGGGCGGCGCGTTCCACGAGTAGAAATCGCGCATGTATTCGCCGCGGATCGAGATGCTGTCCGTAGCCTTCAATTCGAATCCGCCGCCGATGGTCTGGCCCGTGATATTCGCCCGCGCATTGCCCGGCGGAACGGAGGCGCCTGCCAACGGGGCTGATGGCGGCGATATCACGATGCCGCCGGACGCGCCGGCGTTGCCGTAAGCGCGCGCGAATGCCGTGCCGTATGTGCCGAAAGCGAGCAGCGTCGGCGTCAACTCCAGCCCGGCGATCCAGCGCAGGTGCCCGCGCGGCTTCACGCCGCCGTTCACCCCCTGAAGGCTTACGCATACGTGCGTTGGAAGGACCTGCGGATAGCACTCGGCCGAATTGCCAGCCCGGCCAAACTGTCCGAGGGCGACGCCGCGGCTGAACCGGGCGGCGCTGGCGCTGGTCACGTCGCCCTCGACGCCGACGACGAGCTGGCGCCACTGATAACGGTAGCCGAACAGGAAGTTTGCTCCGAAGTTCTGGCCGCTCTGGACCAGGTCGCTCTGCTCCGAATAGTCGATACCAGGCAGGGTGTAGTTGTCGATCGTCAGCGAGCGGCCGTTCGGGTAGCGGAAATCGTAGTTGTTCTGGGACACGCCGGCGCCGACATAGAAGCCCGCCCAGCCATTGCCGGTCGCAGCGGCCGAGAACACCGCGAGGTCGCGCGCGGCGGCGTCATAGATCGAAACGGACGGGTCGAGCCGGTAGATCAGCGATGCGCGGACCGATTCATTGACCAGTCTCATCCGTTGCGGGTTCACGGTGGTCGTGACGCCCTCCGTGCCACTCGGCATCGCGGAGATGCTGAACGCCGTTGGCGTCGGGCCCGTATAGCTATCGTGCAGGTATTCGAGGCGGCCGATCAGCGACTCGCTGATCTTGATCTGCGCGCCGCCGCCCACCGATTTCCCGTACAAGGTCCGCTGGCCGTAGGTGGTGGCGGCACCCGTGATAACGGCCCCGAACGGGGACTCGGTCAGGAACGCACCGGCCTGGATGCCGCCGTTCCCAAGCTGGCCGATCGCGAGACCGCCTGCGATGAATGCCATCAGCCGCGGCGAGATGTCCGCGCCGACGATGGCGCGGACATGGCCCTTGGTTTCGAACGAGCCGAACGCGCCGGCGCTGGCGCAGCCATACATTCCCGTGATCGGGACGCCCGGCGAGCAGCCTGGCGCGAGCAGGTATTGACGGTCGACTTTCGCGCGTCCACCGAGCGAATAATCGCCTTCGATGCCAAAGACGAAATTGTTGTGCTGGAAGAGCAGGCCGGCGAGGACGTGCGCGCTGTCGAAGAAGTGCTGCTGATCGAGCGAGTGGGTCTCAACGACCGACGCCGGCCCGGGTGGGACGGGGTTGATCATCGTGTTGGTGTAGGTGCCTTGCTGGGTCTGGAGCCGGTTCCGGCCGTAGCCGGCGCCGACATACAGGCCGGCCCACGATGATGCGACGACGGTCGCCGGAGCCCTGGCAGGAATGTCCTGCGCGCTCGCAAATGTACCTGACACAACCAGTCCGCACGCGAGCGCGGCAATACGCTTCACCATCGAAAACTTCCCATTCCCATTGCGTTTGGACGGTAAGATGATGAGGGGACCTGCGGCAATGGGAGCCGGGCCGCGGTTGGGGGCAAATGCGTGCGATAGTTCCGGTGTGTCGCAATTGGATCACACCCCTGCGCCAGTAGCGGGAACGTAAGCAGCCCAAAAATGGGCATTCGGATCATGCCGACGGGCCGGCGAACCGGTGCTGGGCCGATGCCAAGGGGGGATGATCGGTCATGCGCCTCAAGGACAAAGTCGCCGTCGTCATCGGCGCCGGGCAATCACCCGGCGAGGGCATGGGCAACGGCCGCGCCACGGTGCTGCGCTTCGCGCAGGAGGGCGCCAAGGTGCTCGCGGTCGACAACCGCCTCGCTTCCGCGGAGGAGACTGCGGCCATGGTCAGCCAGGGCGGGACAGGCGAATGCGCGGCGTTCGAGGCCGACGTCACCCGGGAGGCGGCGCTCGCCGCGACCATGGCGGAAGCTGTCAGCCGCTTCGGCCGCATCGACGTGCTGCACTACAATGTCGGCATGAGCATCGCCGGCGGTGACGCGCCGCCCGAGGAGATCACCGAAGAGGCGTTCGACCGCATCGTTGCGGTCAACCTGCGCGGCGCGGTGATGGCCTGCAAGCACGTGCTGCCGATCATGCGCGCGCAGGGCTCGGGCGTGATCATCACGATCTCCTCGCTCGCGGCGTGGGAGCAGTATCCTTACGTCACCTACAAGGCGACCAAGGCGGCGCTGATCGCCTACACCCAGCAGATCGCGATCCAGAACGCGGCGCATAACATTCGCGCCAACGTGATCCTGCCGGGGCTGATGGACACGCCGATGGCGGTGGAGGCGCGCGTCAGGTCGTCCGGCAAAAGCCGCGCTGAGGTCGCCGCGATGCGCGACGCCAAGGTGCCGCTGCGCAAGAAGATGGGCACCGCCTGGGACGTCGCCAACGCGGCGTTGTTCTTGGCGAGCGACGAAGCGAACTTCATCACCGGCGCCGCGCTGCCGGTGGACGGGGGCATGTCGGTGAAGGTGGGCTAGGGGAAGTCTGTTGATCAGGGCGCGAACTTGCCGGCGATGCTGTCAGCAACTGCCGATGCACCCGCCAAAATTATAGTTCAGGCCGAACCGCACCAGATGAAAATCCGGCCTGCCGAAATTCGCCGAGAACGACGCCGGCGGGAGGCCGCTGGAGGGCACCAGGGCTGTCACGCGGAGCGGGCTGCGGTCCAATCCGACGTACAAATATTCCGTCTTGACGGTCAAATTCCGCATGACCGCATATTCGAAGCCGCCGCCCGCGGTCCAGCCAGTCGCGGTGCGCGAACGGCTGCCTTTGAAGCAATCCGGCATCGAGCCGAACGGCTCGTGGCAGAGATATGAAGTGCCATTTTCAACGCCGGCGCCGATGTTCGGGGCGACTTTCAGGATCGAACTCTCGTCGACACCTGCGACAGCAAGGCCGGCAGTGCCGAACAGCAGGAGGCCCGGCGTGGCCAGATAGCCGACGCGGCCCCTGAACGTTGCGAACCACTTGATTTCCTGCTCGCCCGTGAAATTCGCAGCGAGAATCCCGAGGTTAAAATCGGTGCCGGTACCGCTGCCGCGAATGGCCGCCAGGTTGAAGTCGATTTCGACGCCGAGCACCCAATTCTGATCGACCTGGCGGTTGTAGCCAACCTGAAGGCCGCCAAACCCGCCCTGCAGATTCGTGTTCAGTGCTCCGGGGCATGTGCCGCCAACAAAACCCCCACAGGTGGCGATCTGGGCGGCGCCGTCATTCGGCGTGAAAGAGACTGTCTTGTCTCCTCCCCAGGCGTAGCCGCCGTTGATGCCGCCGTAGATGCCGCTCCAGCTCTGCCCGTTCGATGTCTGAGCATCGGCGGCACCGCCGGTCAGCGTGGCGGCAATGGCGCCGGCGGCCAGCAGACTACGGTCGAACTTCATGCCTTCCCATTCCCCCGAATCTCTGCTTGCTACTTTCGCGTGTTTCGCGTGCAAGTCCAAGGGACGGCATCCGCGCCGGGTGCGACTTTTTTTCGCCGTGACATTCCGGCGACAGCGGCTGCGCTATTTCCGCAACCCCAGCTTCGTAACCTGCTGCACCGCCGTCTCGTATTCCGCCTTCAGCGTCGCCTTGAACCGCTCCGGATCGAGATAGGCGACTTCGGCACCCGACGCTTCGGTCTCGGCGACGAACGCGCGGTCGGCGGCGAGCGCTTTGATCGCGTCGTTCCATTTGGCGACAATGTCAGGAGGCAGTTGCGACGGACCGACGATGCCGTTCCATCCGATCAGCGTGAACGTATCGAAACCCGCCTCCAGTGAGGTGGGCGTGTTCGGCAACTGCTTGACCCGCGTCGAGGTGCTGACGGCCAGGGCTTTGAGCTTCTTGCTTGCGAGCTGCGGACCCATCTCGGCGAGATATTGCGCGGCAAAGTGAGTCGCGCCTGACGCAACGGCGTCGAGCAGCGGCGCGCCGCCTTGCAACTCGACGCGGCCGAGCTTCTGCACATCGATGCCGTTGCTGCCGAACAGCAGCGACAGCGCGATGCTGCCGACGCCGCCCGGACCCGACGTGCCGTATTTGAATTTCGCCGGGTCTTTCTTCACGTCGTCGACCACGTCGCGCAGCGAGTTCCAGGGCGAGTCGCCCTTCACGACGAACACCAGCGGGCTGATGCTGGTGCGCGCGACCAGCGTGGGCTCGTCCCATTTGTAGGGCAGCTTGCTGTCGATGGCGGGGTTCTGCGTGCCCTGGCCGGTCGCGCTCATCATCATGGTGTAGCCGTCCTTCGCAGACCCCAGGACGAACATCGTGCCCTTGGTGCCGCCGCCGCCCGGCATGTTGGTGACGGTGACCGGCTGGCCCCAGAACTTGCTCAGATGCTTGGCGAGAATGCGCGCGTTCAGGTCGGTGACGCCGTCGGGCGGGAACGGCACGATGAGGTTGACGGCTTTGCTAGGATAAGTCTGCGCCATTGCGGGGCCGCACACGAGCATGGTGCTCGAGCCGATCAGCAGCGCGAATTGCGCCAGCCTATGTATGTCGCGCGCAAAATTGTGGCCCCACGGGTTCATCGCATCCTCCCGAATTTTCTTGAATTGCAAGATTACGGGATTGCGGCGGTGCGCGATACCGTCACCGTGCTCCGCTGCGCAAGCGGAGCGGCACCTTTACGCGCGTCGCACGCAGCCCTTGTAGGGTGGGTTAGGCGCGCAGCGCCGTAACCCGCCGTGGCCATCGCGATTGGTGAATCGGTGGTGGGTTACGCGCCTTCGGCGCTAACCCACCCTGCGGGCTGCGCAATTGACAAGCGCGCTCACGCGCGCCGCACGCAGCCAGAAACGCGATAGCGCGCGTGTTGGCGCGCGCTATCGTGTCATCCGTCGACCAATTTTGAAGCGGCGGATTGCGCTCGCGCCAATCTGCCCGGCACTCAGGGCGCCGCCAGCAATTCGTTGTAGATCTTCTGCGCGGCGTCGACGCGCGCGGCCAGCGTCTTCATGTATTTGTCGACATAGGCCTGGAGGTCCGGCCCCGACATCGGATCGAACAGAATGCTCTTCGATTTGACCTCGGCCAAGAACTCTGGGTCGCGGATGGTCTTCTCAAAGGCGTCGCGCAGCGCCGCAACGCGGTCGGCCGGCACGCCCGGCGGGAACGCCAACGCGCGGCCGATGGTGCCGCTCGACGTGTAGATGCCGAGGAACGTCTTCTCGTTCTCGTCGCGGCCGAATTCGGTGATCGAGGGCACGTCGGGGATCGCCTTCATGCGGCCGTCCGCCACCGCGAACACCGGAACGATATCGCCGTTGGCGTATTTCTGGCCGTAGACGCTGGTGACAGCGGCCCAGCTCAGCGCGACGCCGTCGACCTCGCCGCGCTCCAGCGCGAGGTCGATGTCGGATGTGCCCGGGTAGCCGGTGATGACCTTGAATTGCGTGCCCGCGACACGGTTGAACATCGCGGGGCCGAGAAACGTCACGCTCCGGCGCCCGGTCGAGCCCATGGTCACCTGGCGCTTCTTGGCGTCGTCGAGAGTCTTGACGGCGGACCGCTTCGACGTCACGCCGACGAAGTCGGCGTCCGCGAAGCGGCCGATATAGTTATAGTCCTTGGCGTTGAATTTGACGCCCGGGCTGAGCAAGGTCTCGAACAGCACCTCCGCATGGATGACCGACATCATCGTGCCGTCCTTGGGCGCCACGTTGTAGGAGTGGTTCATGGCGGTGATGCCGCCGGCACCCGGCATGGCCATCAGCGTTATCGTCGGCTGGCCGGGGATGTGTTTGCGCATCATGCGCGCGGCGAGCATGGCGTACAGGTGGTAGGTGCCGCCGACGCCGGCGCCGATCACCACCCGGATGTCCTTGCCCTTGTAGAATTCGGCGGGCGTTTGCGCCTGCGCCGCGCCGGCCCCGACCACGGCCGCCAGAACCGCCGCCACCAAGGTTGCTTGCCTGCATTTCATCGGATGTTTCCCTGCCAATGGCATCATGTTTGGCGCGTGGCGCAGTTCACAGATGCACCCCGGGGATGCAATGCGCCAATCCGCCGCGTGAGTGGCGCAAATTCCCCGGTCTGTCCAGCAAGTCCCGCGGCCGAGACGGCCGGCGGCCGAGGGTGATCCGCGCCACGACCCAGCCCGATCCGCCGGTATTTCGGGAATTCATTCACCATCGCGGCCGATTGCACGGCATCGTGAGCGTGAACAAGAAGTGAACTTTATGGTCGAAACTGGTTAAAGACGGTAAGGTTTCCCGGTCCTCAGTTGTGTTGGAGTACCCGGATGGCAGCCCGCGCCTATTGGAAGGGTTATCTGAAGCTGTCGCTGGTCTCGTGCGCGATCAGCGTCAATCCGGCCACCTCGTCGTCGGAGCGGGTGTCCTTCCGCCAGATCAACAAGCAGACCGGCAACCGGCTGCGCCAGCAGCTGGTCGACGAGGTCACGCGCGAGCCGGTCGAGTCCGAAGACAAGGGCCGCGGCTACGAGGTCGACAAGGGCGTCTTCATCCAGGTCGAGGACGACGAAATCGAGGCGCTCCAGGTGGAGAGCTCGCACACGGTCGAGATCGACAGCTTCGTGCCGGCGGCGCAGATCGACAAGCGCTTCTACGACAGCCCGTATTACGTGTTCCCGAACGACAATGTCGGGCAGGAAGCGTTCGCGGTGATCCGCGACGCCATGAAGGGCAAGGGCATGGTCGCGCTCGGCCGCATCGTTCTCAACAAGCGCGAGCGCGTGGTGGCGCTCGAGCCGTTCGGCAAGGGCCTGCTCGGCACCACGCTGCATTACGCCTACGAGGTGCGCGACGCCGCTGATTATTTTGACGACATCGCCGACGTGAAGATTTCCGGTGAGATGCTCAAGCTGGCCGAGCACATCATGGAGGGCAAGGCCGGCGATTTCCAGCCGTCGGAGTTCAAGGATCACTACGAGACCGCGCTGGTCGAGATGCTCCAGCAGAAGCAGGCCGGCTTCAAGCCTCCGAAGGGCAAGGAAAAGCCGGCCGCGCCGAACGTCGTCAATCTGATGGACGCGCTCCGCCAGAGCATCGCCGCCGGCCGCCGCACGCCGGCCGCCGAGAAGGCGGCGTCGAAGGCCGAGAAGCCGGCGCCGAAGAAGGGCAAGAAGCAGGTCGCCGGTCAGCGCGAAATGCTGTTGCCGATCGAGGGCAAGAAGACCAAAGAGGTCAAGAAGCCCGCGGCCAAGCCTGCAGCCGGCAAGCAGCGCAAGGCGGGATAGTTGCTAGGGTCGCTCGCTCTCTATCCGTCATCCTGAGGTGCTCGGCCGTAGGCCGAGCCTCGAAGGACGACGGCCGCAGATGTCGCGGCTTCGTGGCCGTGCATCCTTCGAGGCTCGCTTACGCTCGCACCTCAGGATGACGGGCCGAGGTTGGAGTTCGCCGCCGGCCTCCGGTTCGAGCACGCGATCCGTCATTTCCGCCACGACTCCGAGATTAGGTGAGCGAGGCGATCGGGTTGCGCTTTTGCGGTGGGGTCGGCAATCTCGCGTCCCGAACAGGATCGCCTCCACCAGTCCAGGATACACGAGAAGATGACAACCACGGCAAACGAGGTCAGCGTGATGACCTCAGGCACTTTCACAGCAGCGCATTTGGAACTCATTCCACGACTGGAACAGCTCACAAACAAGAAAATCGTGACCGCGACAACATCCGTTGGAACGGGTGAGACATCGATTCCGAATCGACTGAAGCGCGGCGAAGTCACGGATGTTGTCATCGTGGCCGACGAACTGCTCCGGCGGTTCATCGTGGAGGGTTTGGTGCTGGCGGAAGGATCGATGCAAGTCGCCCGCTCATCGATCGCGATGGCGGTGCGGGCTGGAGCGCCGAAGCCCGATATCAGTTCGATCGACGGCTTGAGACGCGTCATCCTGGAAGCGAAATCCATCGGCTATTCCGCCAGCGTCAGCGGCGCCTATGTCACCACCGAACTCTATCAACGTCTCGGAATAGCCGAACAGGCAACGGGCAAGAGCCATCTTGTCGCTCACGGCGAACGCGTCGGTGCCAAGATTGCGCGAGGCGAGCTGGAGATCGGATTTCAGCAATTCAGCGAACTGGTGCCGGTACCGGGGATCGACCACATCACACCGCTGCCGCCCGAGGTTCAGAAAGTCTCGGTATTTTCCGCCGGCGTCGCCGCCAGCAGCCGGCAAGCGGATCTGGCGCGTTCGGTCATCCAATTCTTAGCGTCCGCCGAGGCGGCGCAGGCCATCACCGGAAGCGGTCTGGAGCTCGCGGGCAATCCCTGACGTGCGGAAAGGGCGCAGCGCGCGACTGCGTCAATCCGTAAACGCTTCCCGCCGCTTGCGCACCGCGGGCGCGATCATCACCACCAGGATCAGGATGGTGGCGAGGATGAAGACGGCGCTGATCGGGCGGGTCACGAATACCGAGGGGTCGCCGCCCGACATCAGCATGGCGCGGCGCAGATATTCCTCCATCATCGGCCCGAGCACGAAACCGAGCAGCATCGGCGCCATCGGGAATCCGAGCCGCATGCAGATGAAGCCGAACACGCCGAACAGCGCGGTGAGGTGGATCTCGAAGCTTGAGTTGTTGACGCTGAAGATGCCGATCGCCGAAAACGCCATGATCGCGGGGAACAGCAGCCGGTAGGGCACCTGCAGGAGCTTCACCCACAGCCCGATCAGCGGCAGGTTGAGCACCACCAGCATCAGGTTGCCGATCCACATCGAGGCGATCAGGCCCCAGAACAATTCCGGCCGCTGCGTCATCACCTGCGGGCCGGGCTGGATGCCCTGGATGGTGAGCGCGCCGAGCATCAGCGCCATCACGCCGGAGGCGGGCAGGCCGAGGGTGAGCATCGGGATGAATTTGCACTGCGCGTCGGCGTTGTTGGCGGCCTCGGGGCCGGCGACGCCCTCGATCGCGCCCTTGCCGAAGCGGTCCGGGTCTGCCGCGAGCTTCTTTTCCACCATGTAGGAGGAGAACGACGCGATCGCCGGGCCGGTGCCCGGCAGCACGCCGAAGAAACAGCCGATACCGGTGCCGCGCACGACCGGCCAGAACGATTGCTTCAGGTCCTGCATCGTCGGGAACAGGTTCGACACCTTGGCCGAGAGCACGCGGCGCTGCTGATTGTCGCCGAGATTGGCGATGATCTCGCCGACCGCGAACACGCCGACCGCCACCACGATGAAACCGATGCCGTCGGTCAACTCGAAGATTCCGAAGCTGAAGCGCTGCGTGCCGGTGTTGATGTCGGTGCCGACGATGCCGAGCAGCAGGCCCGCCACCACCATCGAGATCGACTTCACCATGTCGCCCTGCGCCAGCACGGCGGCGGCGACGAGGCCCATCAGCATGAGCGAGAAATATTCCGGCGCGCCGAACTTGAGCGCGACGTCGGCGAGCGGTGGGCCGAACAACGCAATCAGCAGCGTGCCGACGGTGCCGGCGAAGAACGAGCCGAGCGCCGCGATCGCCAGCGCGGGGCCGGCGCGGCCCTGCTGCGCCATCTGGTAGCCGTCGATGCAGGTCACCACCGACGAGGTTTCGCCCGGCAGGTTGACCAGGATCGCCGTGGTCGACCCGCCGTACTGGGCGCCGTAATAGATGCCGGCGAGCATGATCATCGCCGCCACCGGCGAGACGCTGTAGGTGATCGGCAACAGGATCGCGATGGTGCCGAGCGGCCCGATGCCGGGCAGCACGCCGATCAGCGTGCCGACCAGGACGCCGACGAAGCAATAGAACAGGTTCTGGAACGAGAGCGCGACGCCGAAGCCGAAGATCAGGTTGTTGAAGAGATCCATGGCGGCGTCACCAGATGCCGGTGATCAGTTCGTAGGGCAGGCCGAGCGCCCATACGAACACAATGACGCACATCGCGGTCATGAACACCGCGAACACCAGCACTTCGACGAGCTTGAACTGCGTGCTCGCCGTCGCCGATCCGATGATCAGGGCGAGCATCGCCGGTATGAATCCGGCACGGTCGATCAGCAGGCCGAACAGCACGAGCGAGAGCGGGAGAATGATCAGCGCGCGCAGCGACCACGAGCCTTCGAGCTTTTCGGCGCCGGCGCGCAGGCCCTGGATGAGGAAGTAGACGCCGAACATCACCAGCGCGCCGCCGAGGATGATCGGGAAATAGCCGGGGCCCATGCGCAGCGACGAGCCGAACTGGTAGTTGCGCGCAATGAAGACCGCGCCGCCGCCGAGCGCGATCAGCATCAGGCCGGACCAGAAGTCCTTGCGTTCCAGGAATTCGAGATTCATTTCCGCCCCTGTGCAGCACACGACCATAGCGGAAGGGGCGGTTCAATACACGGCGCTTATCGTCCTGCCTGCGGCTCCCGTCTCCAACCCCTCCCGACAGGAGAGGAAGCCGCAATAGTGCGCCTCGATCTACTCTGCCTTCATCCCGGTTTCTTTCACGACCGGCTGCCATTTCTTCAGCTCTGCCGCCATGAAGTCCCCGAACTCGGCTTGGCTCATCTGAACGACTTCCGCCCCTTCATTGGCGAACTGCTCGATGACCGGCTTGGCGGTCAGCACCACGTCGAGCTCCTTGCGCAGCCGGTCCACGACCGCCTGCGGCACGCCCGCCGGCGCGACGATACCCCACCAGTTGCTCGCCTCGTAGCCCGGTACGCCGGCTTCGGCGATGGTGGGGACATCCGGCAGGATCGGCACGCGCTTCTTGCCGCCGACGCCGAGCGCCTTGAGCTTGCCGGAATGGATCTGCCCGGTGGTCTGCACCAGCGAGGAAAACACCACCTGGTTGTGGCCAGCGACCACGTCGATCATGGCCGGCCCGCCGGCTTTATAACGCACGCCGAGGAATTTCACGCCGGCCTGAAGCTCGAACAGCGAACCGCCGAGATGCTGGAAGCTGCCGACGCCGGAGGAGGCCCAGCCGATCTTGCCCGGCCTCTCCTTGGCAAGCGCGATCAGCTCTTTCACGTTGTTGGCGGGCAGCCCCGGATTGACCGCGAGCACGTTCGGTCCCGCGGCCAGCATCGCAATCGGGGTGAACGATTTGATCGGATCATAACGGCCCGTGAGATCGTAGAGCCAGGGATTGACCGCGAACGCGATCGAGACGACCAGCAGCGTGTAACCGTCGTTGGGCGCCTTGGAGGCAAGCTCGGTGCCGATCATGGTGCCGGCACCGGCACGGTTGTCGACGATGATCTGTCGTCCCAGCCGTTCGCTGAGGAAGGTTGCGATCGATCGTCCCACGACATCGTTGCTGCCGCCCGGCGCGGACGGGATGACCAGCCGGATCGGCTTGGTCGGGTATTGCTGTGCGGCAGCTGAGGTGATCGACGCTGCGAGCATCACGGCGAGAGTGAGAGGCACTGCGCGAATGGTCGGCATCTTTGCGCTCCCCCGAAATGTTGCGCTCCCGGAAACGGCAGCTTCGTGCCGCTGTCGTTACTCGGCTTTCATGCCGCTTGCTTTGACGACCTTCTCCCACTTGGCCATTTCCGACGCCATGAAGGCGCCGAACTCGGCCTGGCTCATCTGGAGCACGTCGGCGCCTTCCTTGGCAAACGCCTCCAGAACCGCAGGCGAAGCTTGCACCTCCGCAATCGCCGTGCGGAGCCGGTCGACGACCGGCTGCGGCACGCCGGTTGGGGCGACGATACCCCACCAGTTGGTCGCTTCGTAGTCTGGAACGCCGGCTTCGGCGATGGTCGGGACACCAGGCAGAATCTTGCTGGGCTTGAGCCCGCCGACGCCGAGCGCCCGGAGCTTGCCGGACTGGATCTGCGGCGTGGTCTGCACCAGTGACGAGAACATCACCGGGTTGTGGCCGCCGACCACGTCGATCATCGCCGGGCCGCCGCCCTTGAACGGCACGTGCAGGAATTTGACGCCGGTCTGCACCTCGAACAACGCGCCGCCGAGATGCTGGAAGCTGCCGACGCCGGCGGAGGCCCAGCCGATCTTGCCCGGCGATTTCTTCGCCAGCTCGATCAGCTCCTTGACGTTCTTGGCCGCGTAATTCGGGTTGACCACCAGCACGTTCGGGCCGGAGCCGAGCGCCGCGATCGGCGTGAACGACTTGATCGGGTCGTAGCGGCCCTTGAGATCGTAGAGCCAGGGATTGACCGCGTGGGCGATCGAAATGACCGCCAACGTGTAGCCGTCCTTCGGCGCCTGCGAGGCGAGTTCGGTACCGATTACGCCGCCCGCGCCCGAGCGGTTGTCGACGATGATCTGGCGGCCGAGCTTCTCGCCGAGCTGCGCCGAGATCAGCCGTCCGACCACGTCGTTACTGCCGCCGGGCGGGAACGGAATGATCATCCGGATCGGCTTGGTCGGATATTGCTGCGCGGCGGCGGGGACTGCTGGGATCAGCGTGGTCAGCGCCAGCAGCGCGGCTGCGGTTTTCACGAGCAGCGAGCGAATTGTCATGTCCTGCGTCTCCCGGGACTACGCGTGGTTACCACCGGCCTGGGAGGCGGCGGCTGTTGGGGCGTCTCTTGGTCAGCGTCTCTTGGGCAGCCGGTATACCATGCCCCGACGAGGGGTTTGTTGCCAGAGGCACGGAACCGGACGGTCCAAATTGTCGCGCGCGGCGGCAGGCCCGATCCGCAACGTCAATGAGAAGGTCCCATGAAAAGCGCGCTTGTTGTCGGAAACTCGGACGGGATCGGCCTCGCGGTCACGCGTGCGCTGCTGGCGCAGGGCTACGCGGTCGCCGGCATCTCGCGGCGCATGGCGCCGATCGAGCATGCTCACTATGTGCACCACGTGCAGGATGTCGCCGAGCCCACCTATCGCGATCGGCTGGCGGACATTCTCGCGTGTCATCCGGACCTGAGCGTCTGCATCTATTGCGCGGGCATCGGCGACCGGCTCGACCTTGGCAACCTCGCGTTCGAGACCAAGGTCTTCCAGGTCAATCTGATGGCGGCGGTAACTACGACGGAGCTGGTGCTCGGCCAGATGATCCGCAACGACGCGGGGCATTTCATCGGACTGAGCTCGATCGCCGACGTCCTCACGTCCGCGACCGGACCGAGTTACAGCGCATCCAAGGCGGGCGTGTCGCGCTATTGGGAAGGGCTCGCGCTGGCGCTCAAGGGCCGCAACGTGAAGCTGACCAATGTCCGCTTCGGCTTCGTCGACACCAAGATGGCGAAGAGCGGATCGAAGCCGTTCATGATTCCGGTCGAACAAGCATGCAGCGTCGTCCTGCACGCGATGGCAAAGCCGCGCGTCCGCGTGACCAGGCCGCGCGTGATGGGGATGCTGGCCTGGATCATGGTCGTCGCGACGCGGCTGCGAATAGCAGTGTCGTGAGCGTCACTGCGCCTTGATGCCGGCTTCCTTCACGACGCGGCCCCATTTGGCGGTCTCGGACGCGATGAACGTGCCGAAGTCGGCGGAACTCATCCGCATCGCCTCGGCGCCTTCGTTCGCGAGCTGCTTCTGTGCTTCCGGCGAGTCTTGCATCAACGAAATCTCCCTGTGGAGCTTCTCGATGATCGCCGGCGGGGTGCCGGCCGGCGCGACGACGCCGATCCAGTTGGCAGCCTCGTAGCCGGGAAGCCCGGATTCCGAAACCGTCGGCACATCCGGAAGCGTCGCGCTGCGCGTCAACGCGCCGACGCCGAGCGCGCGGAGCTTGCCGGACCGCAGATGGGTGATGCTGGAGGGGATCGAGCCGAATGCCATCGAGGTGCGGCCGCCGATCACGTCGATGATCGCCGGCGCCGCGCCCTTGTACGGGATGTGCAGGATGTCGACGCCGGCCATGAGCTTGAACAGCTCGGGCCCGAGATGCAGGAACGTGCCGATGCCGGAGGAGCCGTATTGCAGCTTGCCCGGCTGCTTCTTGGCGAGCGCGATCAGGTCGCTGACCGACTGCGCCGGCAGATCCGGGTGCACCCCGATCACGTTCGGCGCGGTCGCCACGACGGCGACCGGCGCCCAGGCCTTCGCGTGATCGTAGGGCAGCGTATAGAGCCAGGGATTCACGGTGATGGCGAGCGACACGACCAGCAGCGTGTGACCGTCCTTGGGCGCGTTGGCGACCAGCTCGGCGCCGACCACGCCGCCGGCGCCGCCGCGGTTCTCGACCAGGAACTGTTTGCCCAGCCGGTTGCTGAGGTGGTTGGCGACCATGCGGCCGACAGTGTCGTTGATCGCGCCGGGCGGGAACGGCACGATGATGCGAACCGGCTTGGTCGGGTAATCCTGCGCGACGGCGGGTGCCGTCGGCGTGAGTGCGGTCAGCGCCAGCAGCAGTCCGACCGCCTTTGGCAGCAGGGCATTGAATCTCGGCATTCCAGCATCTCCCCAGAGCACTGACAGCTCTTATGCGGGGACCGTTGCGGCCGCCTGGCTGTCTCGTCGATTAGCGAGCCTATCACATCACGGATCGGCCGCAGCCCGGACCCACAAAATGACGCAGCGTGGAATTCATTGCGCTTTGATGCCGCTCTCCTTCACGACCCGTCCCCACTGGGCCAATTCCTTTTCCATGAAGGTGCCGAACTCGGCCGGCGTCATGGCCACGAATTCCAGGCCCTGGTTCGCGAGCTGTTTCTGCATCTCCGGCGATTGCATGATCGCCGCGACTTCCTTGTTCAGCTTGTCGACGATCGCGGACGGTGTGCCGGCCGGTGCAACAAGACCGACCCAGTTGGCGACGTGATAGCCCGGCAAACCGGCCTCGTCGGCGGTGGGGACGTCCGGCAGCGCCGTCTGGCGTTTGGAAGCCCCGACGGCCAAGGCTCGCACCTTGCCCGCCTTCACCTGCGGCGTTGCCGTGGGAATGGTGGCGAATGCCGCGTTGGTGTGCCCGCCCATCACGTCGGTCATGGCCGGTCCGCCGCCGCGGAACGGGACGTGCAAGAGATCGACGCCCGCCGACAGTTTGAACAGCTCGCCGCCGAGATGCATGAAGCTGCCGACGCCGCCGGACGCATACTGCACCCTGCCCGGATGCTTCTTGGCCAGCGCGATGAACTCGCCGAGCGTCTTCGCCGGCACCTGTGGATTGACGACCAGTATGTTGGGCGAGGACGCCACGAGCGCGATCGGCGCAAAGGATTTGATCGGCTCGTAGTTGAGCTTGTAGAGCCAGGGGTTGAGTGTTCACCAGTGATACGACGAGCAGCGTGTAGCCGTCCTTCGGCGCGTTGGCCGCGAGCTCGGTGCCGACCACGCCGCCGGCGCCGGCGCGGTTGTCGACGATGAACTGCTTGCCCAGGCGGTTGGTGAGCTCGGTGGCGATCAGTCGCCCGACGGTGTCGTTGATGGCGCCGGGCGGGAACGGGATGATCACGCGCACCGGCTTGGTCGGATAGTCCTGCGCGGCAACTGCTGTCGCGAGCAGGTTGGTGGTCAGCGCCAGCAGGATGCTTGCCGCCTTGAGCGGCATCGGGACGGAAGTCAACATGGTACGCCCTCCGGCTTTGTTTTGTACGCTTCCTCCGATTTTCTTGTTTTCGTTCGGCGCAAAGGCCAATGCTCTGCCAACTATTGCGCCTTGATGCCGCCGTCCTTCACGACGTGTTCCGACTTGTTCATGTCCGCGACCATCGCCACCGGCGTGTAGGACTTGATCGGATCGTAGCGGCCCTTGTTGCTCTTGTCCTCTCACGCCTTCAGCTCGAACGAGGTCATCGTCTCGAGGTCGTTGCCGAACCAGGCTTTCACCACCGCGTTGCGCGGCGCGAGGTATTCGATGCGGCCGTCGGTCTGGGTCATCGGGATATCGTGTCCGGGCACGAGGATGCTGCCGGGACGGCGGCGCCACAACGTCCATATTGTCGCGATGGAGGCCATGCTGACGGACTGATCGTAGGTGTTGTCGGCCTTGCCGCCCAACAGCTCGACCCGGTTCTTGGCGGCGTCGCCGGTGAAGATGACGTCGCGGTCGCTGCCCTTCAGCACATAGATGAGATGCCCGGGCGTGTGGCCCGGCGCCATGTGCGCGGTGATGCCGGGCAGCACTTCATCGCCGTCCTTGGCGAGATGCGCGGTCGGCCATTGCTGCAACTCGCGCACGTAGAGCTCGGGCACCGGCGTCTCACCCCACGGCTCCTTCACCGCCCACGCCAGCTCATGCGCGCCGATGACGATGCGCGCCTTGGGAAACAGCGTCCAGTTCACGCAATGATCCCAATGTGCGTGGGTCAGCAGCAGGTCGGTGAGGTCGGCGGGCTTGAGCCCGTGTTTCTTCAACCCGTCGATCAACAGGCTGCGCACATTGAAATTGCCGGTGTCGATCATCGCGACCTTGCCGCGGCCGCGGATCAGCACCACCGTGCTCCAGCCGAGCCCGCCATGGCACACGGTCTTGCCGGGAAATCCCTGGACGACGATGTCGATGTCGTAGCCTTCGACCTGCATGGGGCCTGTCCTTAGCTGAGAGGGCGGTCGGAGACCGGCAGCCGCTGCACGCCCGTTCGGCGGTTTCACTTGGTGCGGCCATTGCGTATGATCCGCGGAACCCAAGCGATCTAGCATCTGAAACCGGCGAAGGCATCCATGAACTATTCGACCGATTTTCCGTCGATCAAGGACCAGGTGTCGCCGCAGGAATGGCAGACGCGCCTCGAGCTCGCCGCCTGCTACCGGCTGGTCGACGCCTATGGGATGACCGATCTCATCTACAACCACATCACCGCGCGTATCCCGGGCTCGGACGATCACCTGCTGATCAATCTCTACGGCCTGCTCTACAAGGAGATCACCGCGTCGAGCCTGGTGAAGATCGACGTCGAGGGCAATATCGTCTCCAAGCCCGACACCGACTACGGCATCAACAAGTCCGGCTACGTGATCCACGGCGCGATCCACAAGGCGCGGCCGGAGGTGCAGTGCGTGCTGCACACCCACACGCGCGCCGGCATGGCGGTGGCGGCGATGAAGTGCGGGCTGTTGCCGCTGTCGCAGACCTCGATCCGCTTCGTCGGCCACATCGGCTATCACGATTATGAAGGCCCGGCGGTCGATCTCGATGAGCGCGAGCGCATCGTCAACGATCTCGGCCCGCACGACGCGCTGGTCATGCGCAATCACGGGCTCCTGACCTGCGGCCCGACCGTGCAGCAGGCGTTCAACACGATGTACCAGCTGGAGATGTCGTGCCGCTCGCAGGTCGACTCGATGGCGGCGCGCACCGAGCTCACCATGCCGGGCGAGAACGTGCTCGCGCACACCGCGCATCTCTACCAGCCCGGCACGCGGCGTCCGTACGGCGTGCTGGAATGGCCGGCGATGCTGCGCCTGCTCGACGCGGAGCAGAAGACGTCGGGCTATCCGCCGTATTGGCACTGACCTTCAATCCGTCATCCTGAGGTGCCCGAGCGAAGCTCGGGCCTCGAAGGACGACGGCCCCTGCCGTTGCAACATCGTAGCCGTGCACCCTTCGAGGGCCGGCGTTGCCGGCCGCCTCAGGATTGACGGATCAAGGACCAGGCGATGACGCAAGAAAACGACATCAAAAACCCCTGCAAGGAACGCATGCGCGCCGGCGGCGTGTCGCTCGGCATGATCGTGCGGCTGGCGCGCTCCGGCGACATTGCGCGCATCGCCAAGACCACCGGGCACGACTTCATCTTCATCGACGGCCAGCATGCATTGTTCTCGATCGAGACCATCGGGCACATCGCGCAGACTGCCCTCGGCATCGGCGTGGCGCCGCTGGTGAGGGTGCGAAGCTGCGACGACCCGTCGATCTCCCTGGTGCTAGACAACGGCGCGACCGGGATCATCTTCCCGGATATCAGCAGCGATGCCGAAGCGCGCCGCGCGGTGAACGCCTGCAAATTCCCGCCAGTCGGCAAGCGCTCGGTCGGCGCCGGCTATCCGAATTTCGATTTCCGCCCGGTGCCGCTGACGCAGGCGGTGCCGGCGCTGAACGACGCAACGCTGGTGGTCTGCATGATCGAGACCGTCGAGGGCCTCGCCAATGTCGAGGCGATCGCGGCAGTCGACGGCGTCGATGTGCTGCATGTCGGCTGTAACGACCTGCTCACGGCGATGGGGATGCCCGGCAAATTCGGCTGCCCGGAGATTGTCGCCGCGGTCGAGCGGGTGATCGCGGCGGCGAAGAAGCACGGCAAGTTCGCCGGTCTCGGCGGCGAGCGCGACATGGAGCGCCAGCTCGCCTTCATTAAGAGCGGCGTTCGTTTTGTCACCACGCAGACCGACATCGGTTTCCTGATGGCGGCGGCGAACCAGCGCACGGCGGAAATCAGGAAAGGGCTTGGGCTATGACACATCTTGTCGTCATGGAAGGCGACGGCATCGGGCCGGAGATCACCGAGGCGACGCTCGGCGTCCTGAAAGTCGCCGACCGCGCCTTCGGGCTCGGGTTGCATTTCACGCCGGTCGTGATCGGGCAGGCGTCGCTGCGCGCCAACGGCACGACGCTGACCGAAGACGCCTTCGAGGCGGCGCGCGACGCCGACGGCGTCATTCTCGGGCCGGTCTCGCATCACGAGTATCCGCCGGTCGCGGAGGGCGGCATCAATCCGTCGGGCGCGCTGCGCAAACGGCTCGATCTCTACGCCAATATCCGGCCGGCCAAGACCCGGGCCGGCATTCCGCCGAAATGCGGCGTGCCGGTCGATCTTGTGATCGTGCGCGAGAACACCGAGGGCTTCTACGCCGACCGCAACATGTTCGTCGGCTCCGGCGAGTTCATGCCGACGCCCGACGTCGCGCTGTCGATCCGCAAGATCACGCGGCAGGGCTGCATGCGGATCGCGGAGGCGGCGTTCGAGCTTGCCATGCGCCGCCGCAAGAAGGTCACGGCGGTCCACAAGGCCAACGTGCTGCGGGTGTCGGAAAACTTCTTCCTCGACTGCGTGCGCGAAGTCGGCGCGCGTTACCCTGCGGTCGCCATCGAGGAGGTGATCGTCGACGCGATGGCGGCGATGCTGGTGCGCGACGCCAGCCGCTACGACGTCATCGTCACCACCAACATGTTCGGCGACATCCTGTCCGACCAGGCCTCGGAGATTGCCGGCAGCCTCGGGCTTGCGGCATCGATCAACCACGGCACCGAGCACGGCGTGGCGCAGGCGCAGCATGGCTCGGCCCCCGACATCGCTGGCCAGGACCGCGCCAACCCGGTGTCGCTGATCGGCTCGTCGGCGATGCTGCTCGCCTGGCTGGGCGATCGCCGCAAGGACAACCGCCTGCATGCGGCGGCCGCGGCCATCGAGAGCGCGCTCGACCGCACGCTGGCCGATCCGCAGGGCCGCACCCGCGACATTGGCGGGCCGCTCGGCACCAAGGCGTTTGGTGAGCGCGTCGCCGCCATGCTCGAGGAAACTGCGGCCCGGGCTTAAGCCTGCGCCCGCTGAGTCTGATTTGCGGTTTTGGCCACGGCGCGGGCGCAATCCAAAAACAGGTTCACGACCGGGCTCAGGCTTCGGTTGCGGAGCGTGACGACGGCAATAGGCCAGGGCGGCGTGACCAGCTCAAACGGCAGCTTCTTCAGGCCAAACCGTTCGGCGGTCCAATCGAGCGCCGATTGCGGCATCGTTCCAACGAAGCGACCTGTTGTGAGCAGGTTGTTGCGAATATGGACTGAGTAGGTGGTCACGCAGCGCTCTGGAAATTTCACGCCGCGTGTTCGAAATGCCTCGGCCATCCATGACCCGCCCGGCGAATCCGACGGCGATATGATCCATGGCTCGTTGGCGAGTTCCGCGATGTCGATCTTGCGCCGACGCGCCCAAGGGCTGTCCCGGCCGGCGACGATACAGAGCCGATCGTTGAGCAGGATTTCCGCCGCATAGTCCGCCGGCAACTCCTCGGGATCATGTGTCGCCAACCGCGCGAGCACCAGATCGAGCTTGCGCTCGCCCAGCTCGCGAAAATCGAGTGTGGGCGTGTCGATGCTGGCGACGACGAGACTAACCCCCGGATATCTTTGCGACAGGAGATCGATCACGCCCGAGAGAAATCCCGCGGAGATCGACTCGGGACAGCCGATCTTCACTTCACCGGCCGTAGGCTCCCGCAAGAAATCGATATCTTTGACACCGAGCCGCAATTCATCGAAGGCGGCCTGCACGCGTAACAGCAATGCACGGCCGAACGGTGTGAGTTCGACGCCGCCCGGGCCACGGTCGAATAGCCGCACATCGAGCGAGGTTTCGAGACCGGCGATGATCGCCGATACCGACGGTTGTGTGATCCCCAGCTCGGCCGCCGCCTTCGCCATGCTGCCGCAGCGCGCAACCGTGAAGAACACGTGTAACTCGCGCAGCTGAAAACGGCGGCCGGTGTTCTTTTCCCAATGGATATGGCTAGCCATAGCTCCAGGCCTATGGAGATAGAAGCAAATCGGATATTCCGCTTATAGCCCCGGACGCGTAGTTTGCAACACAACGCCGATGCTGGATCGCGCGGGCGCCTTCGCGAACGGCGCAATGGGGGGACGTTCGACCGCAGCCTGCCGGTCCTTATAGGACTTCAAATCTTTTGACGGCTCATCCCCCATGGGTGAGTATCCGCCCGCATCCAAGAGAGGTATCCGTTGAACGCCGACCTTCGCCGCGCCACCCGCACTGACGGCAGCGCCCGCACCCGCGACGGCATCACGATTTCCTACACCCTGCATGGCGACCCCACGTCGCCGCGGCGCGCCACGCTGGTGCATTCGGTGGCGATGGATCGGCAGTTCTGGCAGCCGGTGGCGGAGCGCCTGGCGAAGGATACGGCGGTGGTTACGTTCGACAGCCGCGGCCATGGCGCCTCCGACAAGCCGGCCGGGCCTTACAGTGTCGAGCAGTTCGCCGACGATATCGCCGACATGCTGACGCATCTCGGCTGGGACAAGACGCTGATCGCCGGGGCCTCGATGGGCGGCATGGTGGCGCTCGCATTCGCCGCGCGGCATCCGGCGCGTACCTCGGCGCTCGGCCTGATCGACACCACGTCGTGGTACGGCCCGGAGGCGCCGAAGAACTGGGGCGATCGCGCCAACCAGGCGGTGGAGAAGGGGCTCGCCTCGCTGATCGACTTTCAGAAGACGCGCTGGTTCGGCGACGAATTCCGCGCCAACAACCCCGACGTGGTGCAGCACTGCATCGACATCTTCCTGAAGAACGACCTGCCGGCCTATGTCGAGGCCTGCCACATGCTCGGCCGCGCCGACCTGCGCGCCGCGCTGCCGACGCTGAAGATGCCGACCGCGGTGGTGGTCGGCGAAGAGGATTACGCCGCGCCGGTTGCGATGGCGGAGATCCTGCACAACGGCATCGCCGGCTCGACCTATACCGTGCTGCCGAAGGCGCGCCATCTCACGCCGCTCGAAGTTCCGGATGTCATCGCGGCCGAGCTCGATCGCCTGCTCGCGCGAGCCGCGACATGAAGTTCACCGGCGAGCTGTCCGTGAAGGCGCCGCGCGCGGCGGTGTACGAGAAGGTGCGCGACGCGCGCTTCTTTGCGTCCTGCGTCGACGGCGTGAAGGATCTGACCGAGATCGCCCCGGATCAGTATTCGGCGGTGTTCGAGACCAAGGTCGCCTACATGAAATTCGCGTTCAAGGTGACGGTGTCGGTGACCCGCGCCGACCCGCCGAACGAGATCGAGGCCACGGTCGAAGGCACGCCGCTCGGCATCGTCGGCCGTATGACCGCGACCTCGGTCACCACGCTGACAGAGGTCGGTGACGAGACCAAAATCGCCTATGCGATCGACGCCGCGTTGACCGGCAAGCTCGGCAGCCTCGGCCAGCCGGTGATGAAGTCGAAGGCACGGGAAATGGAGAAGCAGTTCGCCGAGCGGCTTGCCGCCGCGTTCGCGGGAGGGGCGACATGACGCCGTTCGAGCTGGCCGAGCCGAAGACGCTGAAAGAAGCCGTCGGGCTGCTCGACGCCGACGATCCGACCATCCGTCCGATCGCCGGCGGCACCGCGCTGATGCTGATGATGAAGGCCGGCGTGTTCCGGCCGACCAAACTCGTCAGCCTGCGCGCCATCAAGGACATGTCCTCGATCGCCACCGCGAACGGCGAGCTCAGGATCGGCGCGACCACGTCCCTTGCGGCGCTGGAGCGATCCGACGTGGTGCGCAACCACGCCCCGGTGATCACCCGGACGCTGCGGACGCTGTCGAACATCCGCGTGCGCAACGTCGCGACCGTCGGCGGCGCGCTGGCGCATGCCGATCCGCACATGGACCTGCCGCCGGTGCTGATCGCGCTCGGCGCGCGCGTCGTGGTGCAGGGCAAATCGGGCGAGCGCACCATTCCGGTCGCCGATCTGTTCGCCGGCTATTACGAGACCGTGCTGGCAAAGGACGAACTGATTTCCTCGCTGATCGTGCCGGGGCAGGGCGGCCGCCGCGCCGCCTATCTCAAATGCACGACCCGCGCGGTGCACGACTGGCCCGCGCTTGGCGTCGCCGTCTCGGTCGCGACCGACGGCAAGGCAATCAAGGACGCATCGATCGTCGTTAGCGCCGCCACCGAGAAGCCGGGACGTCTGGCCGGTGCGGAAGCCGCCGCCAAGGGTTCCGCCGACGAAGCCGGATGGCGCCGGGCCGGCGATGCGGCGGCGGAGGAGGCGGAATTGATATCAGACGGGCAGGGCTCGGCTGCCTACAAGAAAGAACTCGTGCGCGTCTACGTCGCGCGCGCGCTGCGCGCCGCGCTGGGAGATCAGTGATGGCGACGCGGACCATCGGAAGCGGGCAGGTCGGGCGTTCGGTGCCGCGCCTTGAGGGCGCAGCCAAGGTCACCGGCCGTGCCGACTACGTGCACAACATCCGCCTGCCGAAGATGCTGATCGGAAAGATCTTCCGCAGCACCGTTGCGCATGGCCGCATCAAGTCGCTGGATGTCTCGGCGGCGAAGGCGCTGCCCGGCGTCTATCGCGTGGTGACCATCGACGACATCAAGACCGTCATCCCCAATCCGTTCTACGGCCCGGCGTTCCACGACCAGCCGATCCTTGCCGACGGCAAGGTGCATTACATCGGTGAGCCGGTGGCGATCGTGCTCGCGTCCGATCCGCATATCGCGGAGGAAGCGGCTTCGCTGATCGAGGCGGAGTACGAGGAGCTGCCGGCGGTGTTCGACGAAGTCGAGGCGATGACCTCGAAGGCGGTCGTGCACGACGAACTCAAGCCGGCGGGCACGTTCCCCGACCTCAAGCACCTCAAGGGCAAGAAGGACACCAACGTCGCGCTCGACTTCCACCTGCGGCGCGGCGACCCGCAGAAGGCCTTCGCCGAGGCCGAGCATGTGTTCGAGCACACGTTCCGCAGCCCGCAAGTGTTGCACGTGCCGCTGGAGCCGTTTGTTTCCGTGGCCGAGTTGACCGAGACCGGGCTGACCATCCACACCGCGTCGCAGTCGCCGTCGTTCGTGCGCATCGAGATTTCCCGCCTGCTCGGCTGGCCGGAGAACAAGGTGCGGGTGAAGGTGCCGTATCTCGGCGGCGGCTTCGGCGCCAAGCTCTACATCAAGCTCGAAGCGCTGGTCGCGGCGCTGACGCTGCTGACGCGCCGTCCGGTCAAAATCTCGCTCACCATGGAAGAGCAGTTCTATACGCTGACCAAGCATGCGGCGACGTTCCGCATCAAGAGCGCGGTCAAGAACGGCAAGGTCACCGGCCGCGACTGCGAGGTGTGGTGGAACGGCGGCGCTTATGCCGATATCGGTCCGCGCATCACTCAGAAGTCGGGCTTCACCGCGCCGGGCCCGTACGACATCGACAATGTGTCGATCGATTCCTATTCGCTCTATACCAACCTGACGCCGGCCGGCGCGCTGCGCGGCTTCGGCATCCCGCAATTGGTGTGGGCCTATGAGAGCCACACCGACATGATGGCGCGGGCGCTCAAGATCGATCCGGTTGCGTTCCGCCGCAACAACATCCTGCGCGAAGGCCGCGCCCAGGCGACCGGCACGCAGATGAAGGACGCCGCCATCGAAGCCGTGCTTGAGCGACTGGCGCAACGCATGAACTGGACGACGCCGTTCGATCGCGGCACCGGCCCGGTGAAGAAGGGCCGCGCCATCGCCATCGGTTTCAAGGCGTCGATCTCGCCGACCACGTCGATCGCGATCGTCAATGTCGCGGCTGACGGCAGCGTGACGCTCTATTGCAGCACGGTCGACATGGGGCAGGGCTCCGACACCGCCAATGCACAGTTCGTGGCCGAGGTGCTGAACGTCCCGGCCGAGTCGGTGAAGGTCGTGCATCCCGACACCGACGTGACGCCCTATGATATGGCGACGCTCGGCTCGCGTTCGCTCTATCACATGGGCAACGCCGTGAAGCTGGCCGCGCAGGATGCCAAGGCCAAGCTGGAGGCGCTGGCGCGCGAGGTCGGCGTTCCGGAAGGCTCGAACGTGCCGGTCGCCGAGCTGTTCGTGAAGAAATACAAGATGCAGGCCGGCAACATCATCGGCACCGGCAGCTACATCCCGAACTACGTGCCGCCGGACGCCAACGGGCTGACGCCCGACGCGACGCCGTTCTGGATGGTCGGCGGCACCGGCGTCGAGCTCGAGGTCGATACCGAGACCGGCCACGTCAAGGTGACCAAGATGATCAACGTCGCCGACGTCGGCCGCCCGGTGAACCCGCGCATCGTCGAGACCCAATTGTCGGGCGCCGCCACGATGCAATACGGCTTCACCATGCAGGAGAAGATCGAACTCGACGGCGGTCAGATCACCAACGCCTCGTTCGCCGACTACAAGATCCCGAGCATCGTCGACATTCCGCGCAGCATGCAGAACGAGGCGGTGGAGTCGGAACAGGTCACGGGCCCGTTCGGCGCCAAGGGCGTCGGCGAGAGCGGCACTTTTGGCGTGTCTCCAGCCATCGCGAACGCGATCGAGGATGCCTGCGGCGTGCGGATCACCGAGCTGCCGCTGACCGCAGAGAAAGTCTACCGGGCGCTGCGCACTGCGCAGGGCAAGCCGCTGGAGGAATGATCGTGAGACTGGACAACGGTTCTCGCGGCACACGCTACTCGCTCCCTCTCCCCAACGGGGAGAGGGCGGGGGTGAGGGGGGTCGAACCTATCGATCCTTCAGTAACCCCCTCACCCCACCCCTCTCCCCTCCGGGGAGAGGGAGCCGACCGAGTCCGCGGCGCGGTCACTTCCCTCACGGCGATGGCATCGTAATGCGCACGATCAATTTCATCCTCAACGGCGAAGAGGTTTCGGCGCAGGTCGCCGAGCACCAGTCGATCGTTGAGATCCTGCGCGACCGCTTCGAGCTGTTCGGCGCGCGCGAGAGCTGCGCGCAAGGTCTGTGCGGTTGCTGCACGGTGCTGGTCGACGGCACCGCCGTGTCCGGCTGCCTCTATCTCGCGGCGTTCGTCGACGGCAAGAAGGTCGCGACCGTCGAGGGGCTCGCACCGGATGGCACGCTCACGCCGATCCAGGAAGCGTTTCTCGAAGCCGGTGCGTCGCAATGCGGCTTCTGTACGCCAGGTTTCGTGCTGATGGCGGGGCAGCTGCTCGAAGCGCACCCCGACCCCGACGACGACGAGATTAGGCATTATCTCTCCGGCAATCTCTGTCGCTGCGCGGCATATCCCGAAATCATCGCCGCCGTGAAACTCGCGGCCGGCCGACTCAAAGCAGGACGGACATGACGCTCTCTCGCAAGCCGGTCGCCTACGGTGACCTTCGTGGCTGGATCGACGCACTCCGCAAGGGCGGCGAGCTGCACGAGGTCAATGCCGAGGTCGATATCGATTTCGAGATCGGCACCATCATGCGTCTCGCGCAGGGGCCGGGGACCGGGCCGGCGATGCTGTTCAACAACCTCAAGGGCTACAATAAGCCCGACAGCCGCTGCCGCCGCATCTTCGGTTCGTCGCTGAACAACAACCGGCGCATCGCGATGATGCTCGGGTTGCCGCCGGAGACCCATCCGCGCGACCTGGTGAAGCTCGGCCGCACCATTTTGCAGGAGGCGATCGCGCCGCGCATCGTCAAGGACGGCGCCTGCAAGGAAAACGTCATCACCGGCAAGGACGTCGATCTTTCGGTGCTGCCGGCGCCGCACTGGAACCGGCTGGATGGCGGGCGTTATCTCATCACCTATGCCGGCGTCGTCACCAAGGACCCGAATACCAACGTGATGAACGTCGGCATCTATCGCGGCATGGTGACCAGCAAGGACACCATCCCGATCCTGATGTGGCGGGCCCAGCATATCGGCCACCACGTCACCGAATGGCGCGCCAAGGGCGCGAAGGAAATGCCGATCGCGGTCGCGATCGGGTGGGAGCCGGCGATGGGCTTCTGCGCCGGTTCGCCGGTGCCCAAGGGCATCTGCGAATACGACGTGATGGGCGCGATCCGCGGCGAGCCGGTCGACCTCGTGAAGTGCGAGACCTCGGACCTTTATGTTCCGGCGTCCGCCGAGATCGTGATCGAAGGCATGCTCGGGCTCGAGGAAGACACCTACCAGATGGAAGGCCCGTATGCGGAGTTCACCGGCTATTTCGCCGGCGACCGCTCGCCGAAGCCGACCATCCGTGTCACCGCCATCACCCATCGCAACGACCCGATCATGCGTGGCACCATCGAGGGCTGCATGCCGGGCAGCTATTCCGAGAACGCGATGATCTCGTCGATCTTCCGTTCATCGACCGCGTGGAACGTGCTCGACCGCGCCGGCGTGCCCGGCATCGTCGACGTTTGGGGCCCGCCGGTGCAGGCCGGCATCAATCTCAACGTCGCGATCAAGCAGAGCTATCGCGGGCAGGCCAAGCAGGTGGTCAATGCGCTGTGGGGATCGTCCGCCGCGCATGTGCGCTACAAGCACGTGACGGTGGTCGACGACGACATCGACATCCACGACTATGCCGCGGTCGATTGGGCGGTGGCCTACCGCGTGAACGCCGGCGAGAACGACATCGTGATCATGCCGGCGACCTTCGGGCTCGGGCTCGATCCGTCGACCCGCAAGCGCGACCGCGATCCGACCCTGTTCGGCACCGGCAAATGGAACCGCGTGTTGATCGATGCCACCATCAATCTCGACTACGACCCCGATCCGGAATTCGGCGGCATGCGCTATCCGCCCACGGTGTGGCCGAGCAAGGCTGACGAGGACGCGGCGCGGGCGCGCTGGAAGGAACTGGGGCTCGACAAGCTGAAGCGGGATTGATCTCGTTTCGCGGGGCGCAGAACTCAACTGGCCTCATGCTGAGGAGCGAGCGCAGCGAGCGTCTCGAAGCATGGGGCCGCCCCCGTCCTTCGAGACGGCGCTAGCGCGCCTCCTCAGGATGAGGGCGGATGAACATCGCGGCCGTTGCAAGGGGGAAACAACAATGCACGAGGAATCCGTCACCATCCCGTCGGCGGGACTAAAACTCTCCGGCACCGTGCGCGTGCCTGACGGCATCAAGCCGGGTGAGAAGCGCGGCGCCTTCCTGGTGCTGCACGGCTTCGGCAGCAACAAGAGTTCCGGCAACGTCAAAGGTCCGAGCAAGATCCTCAACGACCTCGGCTATGTCACGCTCGGCTTCGACATGCGCGGCTGCGGCCAGAGCGAAGGAGAGTTCGGACGGCTGATCTGCCTCGAACAGGTCGAGGACACCAGCAACGCGCTGACGTTCATGCAGAACCATCCCGCCGTGCATCCCGAGCGCATCGCGGTGATCGGATCGAGCTTCGGCGGCGCGGTCAGCGTCTATGCCGGCGGCGTCGATGAGCGCGTCGCGGCGGTGATCTCCAACGGCGGCTGGGGCGACGGCGAGCGCAAATTCCGCGGCCAGCACAGATCGCCCGAGGAGTGGGCGCGCTTTACGAAAATCCTGTCGGACGGGCGCGAGCATCGCGCCAAGACCGGCAAGTCGCTGATGGTCTCGCGCTATGACGTGGTGCCGATCCCGGTGCACCTGCGCACCAACGTGGTGCCTGGTTCGGTGCAGGAGGTTCCGGCCGAGACCGCGCAGAGCATGTTTGATTTCCGCGCCGACGACGTGGTCGGCAAGATCGCGCCGCGCCCGCTGCTGCTGATCCACGCGTCGAACGATTCCGTCACCCCCACCGAACAATCGGTCGAACTGTTCAAACGCGCCCGCCAGCCGGCCGAACTGCATCTGTTCAGCGATGCCGACCACTTCCTGTTCGCGGACGACAATGACCGAGTCTGGGGCGTGATGCGCGACTGGCTCAGCAAGTATTTCCCGGCCGTGCGCTAGGGCGCCGGATCACTTCGACGGCTGCGATTGACCGACGCTGCCGCTGAGTTCAGGGCCGCCGCCATCCCTTTCCTTGATCGCGTCGGTGACGCGCTCGATGGTGACGCTGCGGCGCACGTCGTGGCGGGGATCGCCGGTCGGCGTGCGGGCGCGATCGACGAGTTGCTTGATGGCGTCCCTGGTTTCCGGCGGGAGCGTCTGCGTCCGCTCAAGTCTCGGCGCGAGACGATCGAGCACGGCGACATCCTGGCGGGGCGTGGGGACGTATGTCGCCGTAACCAGCGCAACGATGACGGCGACGAATGCGAGAAAGAACCAGCGCGGTTTCATGGCAGTCCCTCGTTCTCAGGGCTCCCAACCGGCAGATGCTCGCAGCCAATTGTGAAAACGGTGCGGCGGACCCACGGCGGCGCGCCACGAGAGCGGCCACGACTTTCGCGCTTGTTTTTACGCTTATTGGTTTCGCCCAGCCCGGGAAGGCCGCGAGCATCGGCGCGTCGCGCCTATCACTGTGGTAGTGGCGCCTGAAATCCACACCGTATTGTACATGCTCGCGATCAGGCTTATGTGATGCGTAGCAAGCGCCATCTGCGTAGCGATGCCGTTATACTATGCCTGTGCAGGGTGCCCCGATGACCGAAGCCGCAGCCCTCTCGATCCGCCGCAACTGGCGTCCGCTGGCGGTCGCGGCCGGCGCGGCCGGCGTGCTGATCGCGGGGACATTGGCGCTCTGGGCCTACTACGGTACCGCGGTATTCTACGAGGTGATCGCTGCCGGCATCGCCATGTGCTTCTGAGTCATGTGGTTCCGAGTAATGTGGTTCTGAAATTGAAGGCCTCCGGCGTAACGCAATGACCCTCCGCACTGCCCGCATCCTCGTCGCCGCCGGGGCCTTCGTCGCCGGTCTCGTTCTCTGCATCGCGGTCGTGATGCTGCTCACGGGCAGCCGCGGCGGTGCGCCGAGCCTGCCACAGGTCGCGGCGATCGGCGGGCCGTTCAGCCTGACCGACCAGAACGGCCGCACCGTCACGGACGAGGACTTCAAGGGCCGGCCGTTCCTGGTGTTCTTCGGCTTCACCCATTGCCCCGACATCTGCCCGACGACGATGTTCGAAATCTCCGAGATCATGCGCAAGCTCGGCCCCGACGGCGACCGCATGCGCGCGCTGTTCATCACCGTCGATCCCGAGCGCGATACGCCCGCGGCGCTGAAAGATTACGTTTCCAGCTTCGATCCGCGCATCGTTGCGGTGACCGGCGACGAAGCGGCGATCGCCGCGGTCGCCAAGGCCTATCGGGCCTACTACAAGCGCACCCCGCTCGCGGAGGGCGGCTACACCATGGACCACACCGCCATCATCTACCTGATGGGCAAGGACGGGCGTTTCGTGACCCCATTCAGCCTCAAGCGCACCACCGACGCGGCCGCGGCGGAACTGCGCAAGTATCTTTGAGCCGGAGGTCCCGCTGGCAGCGCGGGTGAAGTCGTCTATAAACCTGCTGACAGCGACCAAGCCCCAATCACCGCCCGAGACCATGGTGCCTGACCGATCCTCACGACGACTGTGGCTGCTGCCGGTCCTCGGCTTGTCGCCGGTGGCCGCCTTCGCGATCGCCTGCGCGCTGATCGGGCCGGCCCCGCTGCGGGCAGAAGGCGCGGCCGCGCCGCCGCCGGTCGCCGCGCAGCCGCCGGTCAATGTGCCGGGGTTCTGGGACCCGCGCCGGCGTCCGGAGCGGCCGGATCTCTCGCGGATCAAGGTCATCCGCTTCCTCACCGAGACCGATTACCCGCCGTTCAATTTCTCGGCGCCCGACGGCAGCCCGCAGGGCTTCAACGTCGATCTCGCGCGCATCATGTGTGAGGAGCTCAAGACCGGCTGCACGGTGCAGATGCGCCGGTTCGAGACCTTGATCCCGGCGCTCAACGAGGATCGCGGCGACGCCGTCATTGCTTCGATCGCGCCGTCGCCGGAAATCCGCGCCAAGGTCGACTTCAGTGATCCCTATTACCGCAGCCCGGCCCGCTTCGTGGCGCGGCGCGATTCATCGATCGAGGACGTGGTGCCGGAGAAGCTCGAAGGCCGCAAAGTCGCGGTGGTCGGCGGCACCGCGCACGAGGCCTATCTCAAGGCGCTGTTCCCGGAAGCCGAGTTGCGGCCGTATCCGAATTCCGACCTGGCGCGGCTGGCGTTACGGCGCAACGACGTCGATCTCCTGTTCGGCGACGCCATTGCGCTGGCCTTCTGGCTCAACGGCACCAGCTCGGAGAATTGCTGCGCGTTCCGCGGCGGGCCCTATCTGGACAACCGCTACTTCGGCGAAGGCATCGGCATCGCCGTGCGCAAGGGCAATGACGCGATGCGCTTGACCTTGAACTGGGCGCTGTTCCGGATCTGGGAGCAGGGCCGTTTCACCGACCTGTGGCTGCGCTATTTCCCGATCAGCCCGTTTTAGGGCCTAGGGGCTTGCTTTCTGCTGTTTGCCCGATCAAGAGATCGAACGATGACCACCATTGACGCCCCATCGCCCGAATTGCGCGCGCTCGCCGAAACCTCGAATGCCTGGCCGTTCGAGGAGGCGAAGAAGATCGTCGCGCGGCTCAAGAAGCAGCCGAAGGACGAGGTGATCTTCGAGACCGGCTACGGCCCCTCCGGCCTGCCGCATATCGGCACCTTCGGCGAGGTTGCGCGCACCACCATGGTGCGCCACGCCTTCCGGGTGCTGACCGACGACAAGATCAAGACCAGGCTGATCGCGTTCTCGGACGACATGGACGGCCTGCGCAAGGTGCCGGACAACGTGCCGAACAAGGAGATGCTGGCCGAGCATCTCGGCAAGGCGCTGACGCAGGTGCCGGACCCGTTCGGCACTCATCCGAGCTTCGGCGAGCACAACAATGCGCGGCTGCGCGCGTTCCTCGACCATTTCGGCTTCGAATACGAATTCCTGTCGTCGACGGACTGCTACAAGTCCGGCCGTTTCGACAAGGCGCTGCTGACGGTGCTCGAGCGCTTCGATGCAGTGATGAAGATCATGCTGCCGTCGCTGCGGGAAGAGCGCGCGCAGACCTATTCGCCGTTCCTGCCGGTCTGTCCGCGCACCGGCGTCGTGCTGCAGGTGCCGGTGCTCGCGCACGATCCCAAGGCCGGCACCATCAGCTACGACGATCCCGACACCGGCGAGCGGATGACGACGCCGGTGACCGGCGGCCGCTGCAAGCTGCAATGGAAGCCGGACTGGGCGATGCGCTGGTTCGCGCTCGGCGTCGACTACGAAATGGCCGGCAAGGACCTGATCGACTCGGTGAAGCTTTCGAGCGGCATCTGCCGCGCGCTCGGCGGCACGCCGCCGGAGGGCTTCAACTACGAGCTCTTCCTCGACGAGAAGGGCCAGAAGATCTCCAAGTCGAAGGGCAATGGCCTCACCATCGACGAGTGGTTGCGCTATGCGTCGCCCGAAAGCCTCTCGCTGTTCATGTATCGAGAGCCGAAGGCGGCCAAGCGGCTCTATTTCGACGTGATCCCGCGCAACGTCGACGACTATCAGCAGTTCCTCGACGGCTATCAGCGCCAGGACGACAAGCAGCGGCTCGCCAATCCGGTCTGGCACATTCACGCCGGCAATCCGCCGAAGCCGGACATGCCGATTGCGTTCTCGATGCTGCTCACGCTGGTGTCGTCGTCGAACGCGGAGAACGCCGAGACGCTGTGGGGCTTCATCGGCCGCTACCGTCCGGGCGTGACGCCGCAGACGCATCCGAAGCTCGACGCGATGGTCGGCTATGCCATCCATTATTTCCGCGACTTCGTGCTGCCGGAGAAGAAATTCAGACAGCCGACCGACTCGGAGCGGGCGGCGCTGTCCGATCTGCGCGACGCGCTGTCGCAGCTTCCAGCGGATGTCACCGCCGAGCAGATCCAGGACGTGGTCTATGAGATCGGCCGGCGCGAGCCGTTCCTCGACCACAAGAAGACAGCCAAGGACGGCAAGCCCGGCGTGTCGCTCGACTGGTTCAACATGCTCTACCAGGTGCTGCTGGGGCAGGAGAAAGGCCCGCGCTTCGGATCGTTCGTGGCGGTCTACGGCGTGCAGAACACCGTCGAGATGATCGACGGCGCGCTGGCGCGTTCGGCGTAAAGCGCGGACGTGGCCAGCGCCGATCCGCAGCATCGCTTCCGCGACGACGGCCGCAGCCATTACGACTATCTCGACGACATTGTGGTGACGTGCCCGAAATGCGCCGCCACCGGGCGCATCGTGCCGTGCGGCGTGGCGCGGGGGCATCCGAAGATCGCAGCATTCGCACCGCGGCGGTTTCAGTGCTCCGGCTGCAACCACCGGGCGGAGTCGCGCGGCGGTATCGTGTCGTTCGGCACCGATGGGCGCGATCCGTATCTGCGCCTGCCGCTGCGTCTACAGGCGCGCACGCGCTACGGCATGCTCTATGCCTACAACGCCGCGCATCTCGACTGGATCGAGGCCTTCGTCGCGGCGCCGTTGCGCGAGCGGCGCATTCCTGTCGGTCGGGCCAATCGCTCGATCGCGTCGCGGCTTCCGGTGTGGGTGAAGGCCGCGAAGAATCGCGAAGACGTGCTGCGTGCGCTGGCGCGGATGCGCCGCGGTCTCGTGGCGGATCGATAGTGCAATGACACTCTCCGCCTGGATCATCCTCAGCACCGCTATCGTCGTAGGCTCCTTTCTTTCCGGCGTGTTCGGGATGGCGGGCGGAATGGTCGTGATCGGCGTGCTGCTGATCTATTTCGACGTGCCGACGGCGATGATCCTGTACTCGATCATCCAACTCGCGGCCAACGGCTGGCGCGCGATGCAGTGGTGGAGCTATGTGCGCTGGCGCATCGTCTGGCTCTATTGCCTCGGCGGCTTGGTCGCTTTCGCCGCCATGCGCCTGGTCCAGTTCGTTCCCGACAAGGCGCTGGTCTACCTGCTGCTCGGCCTGACACCGTTTGCGGTCGACGTGCTGCCGAAGTCGTGGCGTCCGGACATCGAGTGGCGCGGCGTCTCGTTCATCACCGGCATCTTCACCACCATCATCCAGTTCATCTCCGGCGTCGGTGGGCTGTTCCTCGATATTTTCTTCCAGAAGAGCATGCTCGACCGCAAAACCACGCTCGCCACCAAGGCGGTCGTGCAGTCGGCGAGCCACGTCCTGCGGCTCTTCTATTTCGTCTCGCTGACCGGCATCGGCGCGGGTCTCGAGCCAGTGCCGGTACTCGGCGCGGTCGTGCTGGCGATCGGCGTCACCATGCTCGCGCCCTATGTCATCGAGCGCATGACCGACGACGGCTTCCGGCAGTGGACGCGGTTCGTGATCTACACGATCTGCATCGTGTATTTGCTGCGCGCTGGCTGGCTGTATTGGCAGGGCTGACGGCTAGCGACGTCCCGCCTCAGGGCTGTGCACCGAGCGTGGTCTCGACCACGTAGCGCCCAAGCGCCTCCAGCGTGTGGTGCTCGAGGACGTGGGCCTTGCCGGCGCGCGCAATGGTGCGCAGGTGGTCTTTGTCCGCGAGGGCCGCTTCGATCACGCCGCTCAGGCAGCCCGGCTCCGGGTCGTAGAACAGCGCATGGACGCCGCCGATCAGCGGCCGATGGCGTTCGATGGTCGGCTGGTTGATCACCGGCACCGAGCCGCAGCCGAGCGCTTCGTAGTGGCGGAAGCAGTCCCAGCCGAGGCCTTCCGGCGACCACACCATCCATGCCTGCGCGCAGCGCCGGTAGAAGTCCTGCGGCGACAACGGGCCCTCGGCGATGTCGATACGGTAGCCGCGCTCGCGCAACGCGACGATCTCGCTCATGCCGGCCTGTCGAACGGTTGACGTGTCTCCGACGCCGGTGGAGACGAAGATGTCCGCCGTCTTGTCCAATTCGGTCGTGGGCATATGCATTGAAACCGGCGGCAAGCCCAGCGAGATCGGACGGATCTTGTCGATGAAATGCCGCAAGGGCGACTGGCGGCGGAACCGCCGGGTCGGCAGCGCGCGATGCGCGGTCTTGGTGAACAGCCGCCAGCGGTCCGGTGGCAGCTCGCGCTTGAAGTAGTATTTGCAGCGCGACAACAGGAACAGGTCGGCGCGGTTGATGTACGGGAAATCCTCGGTGTCGATCACCGCGATCGGAGCCGCCGTCGGCAGCCGCAGCAAATGCGGCGCGAGCGCCGGTCCGATCCGCGGATGTCCCATCCAGGCGCGCCGGTCGAACAGGCTGCGCATCAACAGACGCCATGGCTCCAATTGCGACGGTCCGGTGACGATCAGCGACAGGTCGGGAGCGTGCAGCTCGCGATAGAGCGTTGGGAAATTCGGCACCGACAGCTTCATGAGGCCGGACTCCGGGGTCACCGGCCGCGGCATGAAACTTCGGGTCTGCTGGGGAAATGCGGCCGCCACGTGCGGCGCATTCATCTCGACGATCCGGAGAGTTGAGCGGTCGATCAATTGAACCCCGAACGGTGCGGCAACGGTACGGCCCTCGTGGAAATAGGAATGTCTCGTGTCGGACCGCTAGCGCGCGCTATTGGCTCGCCCACATCACCCGCGCGATCCACTCGACCTCGCGCACGGGCAGGCTGCGGTCGCCGTGCTCGGTGTTGAGCGAACGAAGCTCGACCGTCTTGGCGGTGCGGCGCTTGAGCTCCTTCACCATTACCTCACCTTCGCGGGTCTTGACCACCACGCGGTCGCCGCGGCGGATCGAGGCCGCGGGCGAGATCAGGATGATCGTGCCGTCGCGATAGGCCGGCTCCATCGAATTGCCCGAGATCTCGAGCGCATAAGCGTGCTCGTCGTTGACCGCGGGAAACGGGATCTCGTCCCAGCCTTTGCCGACCGGAAAGCCGGCGTCGTCGAAATAGCCGCCGCCGCCGGCTTCGGCGAAGCCGATCAGCGGCACGGCCTTGGCTGCTGGCCGCGCCTTCTCGTCGATAAGCTGCACGAATGACTCGACGCTGCAACCGGTCGCGGCGAGCGACTTGGCGACTGATTCCGTCGACGGCCAGCGGGGCCGGCCATCCGGCGTGATACGCTTCGACTTGTTGAACGTCGTGGGATCTAGCCCCGCTTTCTTGGCGAGTCCTGACGCCGAAAGGCCCGCGCGGGCGGCGAGGCGGTCGAGGGCGCCCCAGATTTGGGCGTGAGTCAGCATTGCGGCACGTCTCCGATCCCCATCGGGAGCGAGTGATTTCGTCAAAATTATAGGAATTGTAACCGGCTGTACAATCCGGGCGGCAACTTATAGGTGCGGGCGGCCGGGCGGCAACCACTATCTGCGTATGCTAGCAAGGCTTGAGACTCGACCGGCGCTCGGGGTTTACTGGGGGGCGCCGTTTCGGGGCGCTTGGGATCCGGGGCGGGTGGCGAAGGTTATTTACAAGATTTGCCGCGCAGATGAATGGCGCGAGGCCGAGCAGGCGGGTGCATTCCGTGGCGCTGCCATCGATCTCACCGACGGCTACATCCATTTTTCGACTGACGCGCAGGTCCGAGAGACGGCGGCGCGACATTTTGTCGGTGCATCCGATCTCGTGCTCGTCGCGGTTGCGGCCGCCGCGCTCGGGCCGGCGCTGAAATGGGAGCCTTCGCGCGGTGGCGCGTTGTTTCCGCATCTCTACGGCGCGTTGACGCCCGACGCCGTGTTGTGGGTCAAGCCGCTGCCGCTCGGCGGCGATGGCCACCTATTTCCGGAGCTTGAGCCGTGATTGGACTGTTCGAAGCGCTGTCGCGGCCGCTGCTGCGGCAACTCGATGCCGAGGATGCGCATGGCCTGGCTATCCTCGGGTTGCGCTTCGCGCCGATCTTCCCACGGGCGCCCGCCGATACGAGCCTCGCGGTGCGCGCCTTCGGATTAAACTTCCCCAACCCGGTCGGCATGGCGGCGGGCTTCGACAAGCACGGCGAGGTGCCGGACGCGTTGTTGCGGCTCGGTTTCGGCTTCGTCGAGGTCGGCACCGTCACGCCGTTGCCGCAGCCGGGCAATCCGCGGCCGCGCCTGTTTCGGCTTCCGGCCGACGAGGGCGTGATCAACCGCCTCGGCTTCAACAGCGAGGGGGCGGACGCGGTGCTGCGCCGGCTGGCGTCGCGGGCGGATCGCGGCGGCATCGTCGGCGTCAATGTCGGCGCCAACAAGGATTCCACCGACCGCATCGACGACTATGTGCGCCAGATCGAAATGTTCGCGCCGGTCGCGAGCTATTTCACCTGCAACATCTCGTCTCCCAATACACCGGGCCTGCGCGATCTCCAGCAGGGCAGCGTGTTTGACGAGCTGACCGCGCGCGTGGTCGAGGCGCGTGAGCGCGTGAGCCCGAAAGCGGGCGCGACACCGGTGCTGATCAAGATCGCGCCCGACCTGACGCTGACCCAGCTCGACGAGGTGGTCGCGATCGCGCGCCGTCGCAAGGTCGACGGCATCATCGTCGGCAACACCACGGTGCTGCGCCCGGACTGGTTGAAGGATCAGGCGACCGCGAAGGAGGCGGGCGGGCTCTCGGGTCGGCCGCTGTTCCGGCTCGGCACCCGCATGCTGGCCGAGACCTATGTGCGCGTGGAAGACGCGTTCCCGCTGATCGGGACTGGCGGCATCGATTCCGGCGAGACCGCGCTCGCCAAGATCAAGGCCGGGGCCTGCCTGGTGCAGGTCTACTCGTCGCTGGTGTTCCACGGGCTGGCGATGGTCGGCGAGATCAAGCGATACCTGGCCGACGAATTGCGCCGCGGCGGCCATGCCAGCCTGGATGAATTCGTCGGCGCCGACGCCGCGGCGATGACCGCGGAGGCGTGGCCGGACTAGCGGCCGCTCGCGCTAGCGGCGCGCGGTCTCTTGCGCCGCCGCCGGATGGCGGTTCGAGACCGCGATCAGCCAGTAGAGCGCGCCCAGCGCCAGCGCCAAGCCGGCATGACCGGCGAGCGTTTCGATGCTCGCGCTCTTGAAATCCAGCAGGATGATCTTGCGCGTAATCACCAGGATCGCGATCAGCACGACAATGCGGGCCTGGATGATGCCGGTCTTCTGCTTCAGCGAGACGGCGATCGAATGATTGAATTCCAGCAGGATAAGGATGGTCAGGATCGAACCGAACACGTCCTGCAGCATTTCCTGTTCCAGGAATTGCAGGCCCAGCCTGAAGTCGCTGACGAGCTCGACCCCTGCCAGCACAATCGAGTAGACAATGACCACGGCGATGAACGCCATGATGATGCGGGACACGACCTGCTCGAATTGCTGGTAGGAGGTGAGCTCGTGCCACTCCTGCCTCAAGGTCTTGATATCCAGCATGGAGACGCTTCCCTCGACGGATTGATGCGCGCGCGGATCACGCCCGAAACGCGACAAACGAACGAGAGCAGGGCTTGCTTAGCGCCCCTGCGGCGTGCGCACGAACCGTACGATCAGCCAGATCGGGATCACGATCACCGCGCCGAGCAGGAAGTAACGCCACAGCCACTCGACGGCATCGAAGCCCATGTTCCAGACGTAACGGATCAGGTCCTCGACGCTGCGCAGGATGTTGAACGGATCGAAGCCGAGCACGCGCAGGACCACGCCGACCAGGATGCACAGCAACACCAGCCGGAAGATCACCATCAGCGGAGGTCCGCCGAAGAAACGGGTTGCAGCGTTGCCGGCCATCTGTGGTCTCTCCGTCGGCAGTGTCATGGGCACCTCTGAGGGCTCGCCTCGTCCGGCTACTCTATCACGTCTGACGATTCGGAACTGCTGACGGCGCGCGAGTATCGAGCAGCGCTTCCAGCGTTTCCAGCCGGTCGGCTTCGCCGGGCGGTTTGTCCCAGCGCAGCCGGCTGATGCGCGGGAAGCGCATGGCGATCCCGGATTTATGACGAGTCGAGCGCTGCAAGCCCTCGAACGCGACTTCGAGCACGAGGCCTTGGTCGCGTTCGTGCACGACCTCGCGGACCGGGCCGAAGCGTTCGACGGTGTGACGGCGGACGAAGCGGTCGATCTCTAAAAGCTCCTCGTCGGTGAAGCCGAAATAGGCCTTGCCGACCGGCACTAGCACGTCCTCGCCGTCGTTCGCGGTCCAGACCCCGAAGGTGTAGTCGGAATAGAACGACGAGCGCTTGCCGCTGCCGCGCTGGGCGTACATCAGCACCGCATCGACCGTGAACGGATCGCGCTTCCACTTCCACCATTGGCCCTTCGGGCGTCCCGGAACGTAGGGCGCGTCGCGGCGCTTGAGCATCACGCCCTCGACCGCCTCGGCATCCGCGCCGGCGCCCGCCGACGCCGGATCGGCGCGCGCGGCGGCGAGCTGATCCCAGGTCGCGAACGGGATCGGCGGCGAGATGTCGATGCGCGGCTCATCGAGGCGCTTGATGAAGGCTTCGAGCCGCGCGCGGCGCTCCGCGAACGGCCGTTCGCGCAAGTCCTCGGTGCCGTCCACCAACAGATCGTAGGCGCGCAGATGCGCGGGGAACTCGGCGGTGAGCTTCGGCGTCACCGATTTGCGGTTGAGCCGCTGCTGCAGGACGTTGAAACTCTGCACGCGGCCGTCGCGCAGGATCAAGAGCTCGCCGTCCAGCGAGCCCTCGAAACGCAGCGCCTCGATCAGGTCCGGGAAGCTCTTGGAGATGTCTTCGCCGGTGCGCGAATAAAGCCGGCATTGGCGCGTCCCGTCATGCGCGCCGGCCGATGCCTGCACACGGATGCCGTCCCATTTCCATTCGGCGATGAAGTCGGCCGGGTCGAGCGCGGCGAAATCGGTTTCCTCGATCGCATGCGCCAGCATCGCCGGACGGAACGGCGCGGGATCGTTGCTCGACGGCTTCTCGGCGCGGCCTTCGAGCCAGGCGAACAGTTCAGTGTAGGGCGGGGCGAGGCCGGGCCAGATCAGTTCGATCTCCTGCACGTCCTTGTCGCCGAGCGCGGCGGCGGCGGTCTTGGCGAGCCGCGCTGAGACGCCGATCCGCAGCGCGCCGGTGACGAGCTTGAGCAGCGCCCAGCGGCCGGTTTCGTCGAGCGCGTCGAGCCAGCGCGCGAGCTGCGCCGGGAGTTGCGATTTGCCCAATGTCGAGATCGTGACGACGATGTCGGAGAGGGACAGCGCGCTTGTTGCTTGGGGCACAGTGTTTGACGCGCGCTCGGTGCGCCCCCCTCCACCCACATGCGAAGCATGTGGCGGGGAGGGGTTGGGGGTGGGGGGCACTTCGGCGGATGCGGCCTCACCCCCCACCCCCGACCCCTCCCCGCCGCCATAGCGCGTCGCAGACGCGCGTGAACGCGCTTCTGGCGGGGGGAGGGGAGTCGACCGAGTTCGCAGCACTGGAGCCGGCCACATCAATGCAATCGTCTCGGACGTATCGCCGACATAGTCGCGCGACAGCGCGAACAGCACTGGATCGACACGCTCGGTGATGAGCGTGCGCAGTACATTCGGCTTGGCGTATTGGAACGACAGCGATCCGGTAAGCGCCGCAAGCGCGTAGCCGCGATCCGGATCGGGTGTGTGGCGGAAATAATCCGTCATCAGCCGCAGCTTGTTGTTGCGGCCGGGCTCGTACGACAAACGGTCGAGCAGTTCGGCGAAGCGCTTCATGGCGTCTCGCCGGTTTTGCCGTCGGTGATGCCGTCGCTCTCGTCCTCGTCGCCATAGCCGACGATGGCGAGCGGCCGCGCCTTCAGGCCGCGCTCCGTGCACCAGTGCACCAGCGCGTCCTCCTGGCCGTGCGTCACCCAGATCTCGGGCGCGCCGGTGGCGGCGATGGTGGCGGTGAGGCCGTCCCAGTCCGAATGGTCGGAGACCACCAGCGGAAGCTCGACGCCGCGCTGGCGGGCGCGCGCGCGCACCCGCATCCAGCCCGACGCGAACGACGATACCGGATCGGGGAAGCGCCGCGACCACACCTCCTGCAATGCCGACGGCGGGCAGAGCGCGATCGCGCCGGCAAGATCGGCCTTCTTGGCGTCGCGCACCGCCCGCAAATCGCCAAGCGCGATGCCGCGGCTTTCGTAGTAACGCGTGATCGTTTCCATCGCGCCATGCAGGTAGATCGGCCTGTCGTAGCCGGCCTTGCGGATCAGCGCGATCACGCGCTGCGCCTTGCCGAGCGAATATGCGCCAACCAGGTGCGCGCGTTCCGGGAACACCGCGGCCGAATGCAGCAGCTTGCCGATCTCGCCGTCGGGGTCGCCGTGGCGGAACACCGGCAGCCCAAACGTCGCCTCGGTGATGAATACATCACACTGGACCAGCTCGAACGGCGCGCAGGTCGGGTCACCGACGTCCTTGTAGTCGCCGGCGGCGACGATCCGCAGTCCGTTGCATTCGACCGCGATCTGCGCCGAACCGAGCACATGCCCGGCCGGATGGAACGTCGCGCGCACGCCGTCGAGCGTGACGGTCTCGCCATAGCCGATGGCCTGCGTGCTGCCGGCGAAGTTCTCGCCGTAGCGCAGCCGCATCATGTCCAGGGTTTCCTGCGTCGCCAGCACCGCGCCGTGGCCGGCCCGCGCGTGGTCGGAATGGCCGTGCGTGATCAGCGCCTTCTCGACCGGGCGGGTCGGATCGATGTAAAAGCCGCCGCGCTTGCAGCACACGCCGGCGGGCGTCGGCATCAGGATGTCTTCGGGACGCATCTTGGGAGCCATCGACCGTTTACATAGTGTCGGCCCAGGCGCTTAGGTACCCCAATGCAATTCTTCGTTTCCTCCGGCGACCTGATCGCCGACCGGCGTTTCGAGTTCGCCAAGGACCTGGAAAAACGCGGCGATCTCGCCGCTGCGGCGGATCTCTATGCGCAGGCGGTCGAGGTCGCGCCCGGCTTCGCTTCGGCCTGGTTTGCGCTCGGCGAGGTCAAGGCGCGGCTCGGCGACAACGCGGCGGCGATCGACGCGTTCCGCAGGGCAGGTGCGGCCGATCCGGAGGATCGCCACGGCGCGGCGGTGCAGCTTGCACGCCTGACCGGGCAGGCGGCGCCGATGCCGGCCGGCTATGTGCGCGCGCTGTTCGACCAGTATGCGAAGCACTACGACCTGTCGCTGCTCGAAGGGCTCGACTATCGCGGGCCGCAGCTTTTGTTCGACGCGGCGATGGCCGCGTGCGCCGTGCTCGGGCGTGCGCCGTATTTCGACCGGGCGTTCGATCTCGGCTGCGGCACCGGGCTTGCGAGCGCCGTGTTTTCGCAACGCATCGACTCGCTGGTTGGGGTCGACCTGTCCGCGGCCATGATCGAGCAGGCGCGCCGCACCGGCCGCTACAATCATCTGCATGTTGCCGACGTGCTCGAATTCCTGGCGGGCGAGGGTGAGCGCTCTGCCGATCTCGCCATCGCCGCCGACTCGCTGCCGTATTGCTCGGACCTTGGGCCGCTCGCCCGCGCGGTGGCGCGCGTGTTGGATGATGGCGGGGTGTTCGTCTTCACCGTCGAAACCCACGACGGCCCCGGCGTGCTGCTGCGCGAAACCATGCGCTACGCCCACGGCGAGGATCATGTGCGCGCCGCGCTGACGGGGGCGGGGCTCGCGGCCGTCAGCCTCGCGGCCGCCTCGTCGCGCCGGGAGAAGAGCATCCCGGTTCCGGGGCTGGTCGTGGTGGCGGCGAAACCGGCCTCGACGATGCCCCGTTCGGGCATTACCTCTGGCGGGTGACCGTCCTCGAACGCGCCGAAGAAATCACGCTGCCCGAGCCGTTCCTGCGCTGGTTCAAGCAGCGCGGCTGGGAACCGCGCGCGCATCAGCTCCAACTGCTGGCGAAGGCGCGCGCCGGGCGTTCGGTGCTGCTGATCGCGCCGACCGGCGCCGGCAAGACGCTGGCGGGCTTTCTGCCGAGCTTGGTGGAGTTGAGTGGGGAATCGTTCGGTAAGGGTGGCCTTGCTAAATTGGAGAGCGAGACATCGCGACAAGCTCGGTCTGTGCCCCTCCCCCCACGAAGTGGCGGGGAGGGGTTAGGGGTGGGGGGCGATCTGTTCTCGACCGCGCCACCCCCCACCCCCGACCCCTCCCCGCCATTTGCTTCGCAAATGGGAGGAGGGGAGCGCACTGCGCAAGCGGCTTTGCTACGTGCAACATCTGAAGTGCTCGATCACAGCACACGGCCGCGCCAGCTCATCTCCACCGGCCGCGACGTGCGCCGCGAGGGCGGGCTGCACACGCTCTACATCTCGCCGCTGAAGGCGCTCGCCGTGGACATCGCGCGCAATCTCGAGACGCCGGTCGCCGAGATGAAGCTGCCGATCCGCATCGAGACCCGCACCGGCGACACGCCGGCATCGAAGCGCCAGCGCCAGCGCCGCGATCCGCCGCATATCCTGCTGACAACGCCGGAGCAGCTTGCGCTGATCCTGGCGACGCCCGACGCGCCGTTCCTGTTTGGCTCGCTGCGCCGCGTCGTACTCGACGAGCTGCACGCGTTGGTGACGTCGAAGCGCGGCGATCTGCTCTCGCTCGGGCTGGCGCGGCTGTTCGCGCTGGCGCCGGACATGACCACGGTCGGCCTGTCCGCGACCGTTGCCGAGCCGGACGACCTGCGCCGCTATCTTCGGCCGCAGACGCAGAGCGCGCCCGTGCTCGCCGATCTCGTGGTTGCCGACGAAGGCGCGCCGCCGCACGTCACCATGCTCGACAGCGCCGAGCGCCTGCCGTGGGCGGGGCACAGCGCGCGCCACGCCATCGCCGAGATCTACGGCCTGATCAAGCAGCACAAGACCGCGCTGGTGTTCGTGAACACCCGCAGCCAGGCGGAAGCAATCTTTCAGCAGCTCTGGGGCATCAACGACGATAACCTCGCGATCGCCTTGCATCACGGCTCGCTCGACGTGGCGCAGCGCCGCAAGGTCGAGGAGGCGATGACCGTCGGCCGCCTGCGCGCGGTGGTCTGTACCTCCTCGCTCGACCTCGGCGTCGACTGGGGCGACGTCGATCTCGTCATCAACGTCGGCGCGCCCAAGGGCGCCTCGCGGCTGCTGCAACGTATCGGCCGCGCCAATCACCGCATGGACGAGCCGTCGCGCGGCGTCTTGATCCCCGCCAACCGCTTCGAGGTGCTGGAATGCACCGCCGCGCTCGACGCCATTGCCGCCAAGGCGCAGGACACGCCGCCGCTACGTACCGGCGCGCTCGACGTGCTGGCGCAGCATGTGCTCGGCCGCGCCTGTGGCGAGCCGTTTCTCGCCGACGAGCTCTATGCCGAGGCGACGAGCGCCGCGCCTTATAGCGGGCTCACCCGCGCCGATTTCGATGCGGTGCTCGATTTCGTCGCCACCGGCGGCTACGCGCTCAAGGCCTATGAGCGCTTCGCCAAGATCAGGCAGGGCAAGGATGGCCGCTGGCGTGTCGCGCATCCGATGATCGCGCAGCGCTACCGCATGAATGTCGGCACCATCGTCGAGGCGGACATGCTGAAGGTGCGGTTGGTGCGCTCGCGCGCCTCCAAGCTGATTCCGCGCGGCGGGCGGCTGCTCGGCGAGGTCGAGGAATATTTTATCGAGATGCTGACGCCGGGCGACACCTTCGTGTTTGCCGGCGAGGTGCTGCGCTACGAGGCGATCGTCGAGAATGAGGTCTATGTCTCGCGCGCCGCGTCTGAAGATCCGAAGGTGCCGTCGTATGAAGGCGGCAAGTTCCCGCTCTCGACCTATCTTGCTGATCGCGTGCGGCAGATCGTGGCCGACGGCAGGCTTTGGGGCGAACTGCCGCCGCAGGTGCGCGAGTGGCTCGACATCCAGCGCTGGCGCTCGATCCTGCCGGGCCGCCATGATCTGCTGATTGAGACATTCCCGCGCGCCGACAAATACTACCTCGTCTGCTATCCGTTCGAGGGCCGTCTGGCGCACCAGACGCTCGGCATGCTGCTGACGCGGCGGCTGGAGCGCGCGCGACTGCGGCCGATGGGTTTCGTCGCCAATGAATACGCGCTGGCGATCTGGGGCCTCGGCGATGTGGCGCTGCGCATTTCACGCGGCGAGTTGTCGCTCGCGGAATTGTTCGACGAGGACATGCTGGGCGACGACCTCGAAGCCTGGCTCGCGGAGTCGGCGCTGATGAAGCGCACCTTCCGCACCTGCGCGATCATCGCCGGGCTGATCGAGCGCCGTTTCCCCGGAAAGGAGAAGTCGCGCCGCGAGGTGACGATCTCGACCGACCTGGTCTATGACGTATTGCGCAAACACCAGGCCGATCATGTGCTGCTGCGCGCCGCGCGCGCCGACGCCGGTAGCGGGCTGCTGGACATCCGCAGGTTGGGTGACATGCTCTCGCGCATCCGTGGCCGAATCGTCCATAAACCTCTCGACCATGTCTCGCCGCTCGCGGTTCCCGTGATGCTGGAGATCGGCCGCGAGATGGTTTACGGCGAAGCATCGGACGAGTTGCTGCGCGAGGCGGAAGCCGACCTCGTGAGGGAGGCGATGCAGTGAGGGTTGAGGGGGCACGGCTGGAGACTGCGATCGGAGGCGACGTCGTCGTCGCCGGTATCGCGCTGGTCGCCGACTGCGCCGGCGCGCTGTATTGGCCCGAGGAAGGCCTGCTCGTTGTCGCCGACCTGCATCTCGAAAAAGGTTCGAGCTACGCCACGCGCGGCGTGTTGCTGCCGCCTTATGATACCGCGGCGACCTTGGCCAAGCTCGGCGCGCTTGTTGCGCGTTACGCTCCCAAATTCGTGGTCGCGCTCGGCGACAGTTTTCATGACGGCGGTGGACCGGAGCGGGTGTCGCAGGACGATCGCGCCATGATCGGCGCACTCCAACGCGGCCGCGAGTGGATCTGGATCGCCGGCAATCACGATCCCGAGCCGGTGCGCGACCTCGGCGGCGTGTCCGCCGCGATGTTCGGGGTCGGGCCGCTGGTGTTCCGCCATGCGCCGGAGCGCGAACCCGCCGATGGCGAGATCGCCGGCCACCTGCATCCGGTGGCGCGCGTCAGCGGGCGTGGCCGCACGGTGTCGCGCCGCTGCTTCGCCAGTGACGGCAAGCGCATGGTGATGCCGGCGTTCGGCGCCTATACCGGCGGGCTCAATATCCGCAGTGCCGCCTTCGCCGACGTGTTCGGCACGTTCAAATTTACGGCGCACATGCTGGGCGACGCGCGCATCTACGCGATTTCGGCGCAGCGTTGTTTGGGGGATTGAGGTAGCGCGTGTCCCGGGCGTAGCGCAGCACGAAGTGGTGCGCTACAGACCCGGGACCGTTCCACACTCCGAACTGAAAGACCACCGCTGGGACGGTCCCGGATCAGCGATGCACCGCGCACGCGCTGCATCGCGTCCGGGACACACGGTCTTGCTTTAATCTCTCCGGAAGATCACCGAGCCGAGCCAGCCGGTCGCGAGTGTCATCATCGCGGTGAACAGCCCGAACAGCAGGCCGTGCGAGCGCGCCGACGAGGTCACGAACTGCTCGAAGCCGGCCTTGTAGACCTCGAACGCCGACGGCGCGCGGGCGACCAGCGCGCCGTCCGCGAATAGCCGCACGTCGACCTCGTAGTTGCCGACCGACACGCCGGCCGGCAGCGGGATGTCGGCGCGGAACAAGAGCGGCGCCAGAAAAGTGATGCCGTTGGCCGCCTCGCGGTAGAGCCCGCGCTGCTCGTTGATCCGCACGAAGGCTTTGCGGAACGGATCGTCGGCCGCCGCGTCCGCAATGGTGACAGCCGCGCGCTGGGTGAGCGGGATGTTCTCGATGCCGATCTGGAGGCGCCGCCGGGTGTCGGCGCTCGCGATCGCGTCGAGCTCGCGGTTCGCCAGCACTGCGAGATAGGTGGGGACGTTGTCGAACTCGCGCGAGTCGACATTGAGCCAGATGCCGACCCGGCGCGCTTTGCGGAACGTCACCGCGTCCTGGCGCGGTCCGCTGATGGTGGCGACGATGTCGTAGCCGCCGCGCCGCGGGGTCGCGGTCTCGATGTAGCCGAACAGCACCAGGTCGGCGCCGGTGAAGCTCGACGTCACCATCACGCGGTGGTTCGAGAGCGACGCAATCAGCCGCTGCGCCGAGGCCGGCGCGCTCTCGACGCACAGCACGGACCCTGCGAGCAGGATGACGGCGATGGCACGTTTCATCGGCAGGTTGTTCATCGTGTCGGCTCCAGCGGCCGTACGACGTAGAGATCGTCGGGTTCCAGCACGAGATTGAACGCGAAGCGGACGCCGACCGCAACCACCATCACGCCGAGCAACAGGCGCAAATACTCGCCGCGGGTCCTCTGGCCGGTGCGGGCGCCGAACTGCGCGCCGATCACGCCGCCGACAATGAGGATCAGCGCCAGCACCGCATCGACCTGGTGGTTGGTCGCGGCGTGCAGGATCATCGCGACGATCATGGTGACGAGCGTGAGGATCAGCGAGGTGCCGATCACGACCGAGGTCGGCACCCGCATGATGTAGATCAGCGCCGGCACTACCAGGAAGCCGCCGCCGATACCGATGAAGGTTGAGACGAACTCGACCAGGAAGCCGATCACCACCACCGGGATGATCGAGCCGTAGATCTTCGAGCGCTTGAAGCGGAATTTCAGCGGCAGGCCGTGGAACCAGGCGTGGCTGCCGGGACGGCGCAACTCGGTCGGCCGGCCGTGGCGTGCACGGTTGATGGCCCGCGCGCTCTCCACGGTCATCAGCGTGCCGACCACGCCGAGCAGGATGACGTAGGCGATGCCGATGGTGATATCGAGCTGGCCGATCGCGCGCAGCCGGTTGAACATCAGCACGCCGCAGGCGGCGCCTACGAGGCCGCCGCATAACAACAGGATCGCGAGCGCGGGATCGAGCGCGCGCCGCCGCCAATAGGACAGCGCCGCGGAGAACGTCGTGCCGGCGATATGGCAGGTCACCGTCGCGGCCGCGACCGCCGGCGGGATGCCGATGAAGATCAGCAGCGGCGTGGTGAGGAAGCCGCCGCCGACGCCGAACATGCCTGAGATGAATCCGATCGCCAGCCCAATGGCCAGAATGACGATAATATTGACCGGCATGTCTGCGATCGGAAGGTAGATCTGCACGGGTCCGTGTCCGTCGGTTTGAGCCGGGTCGGTGTGGATGTGCCGTGAACTCTGTTCGTCATTGCCGGGCCGCCGCGAAGCGGCGAGACCCGGCAATCCAGCTCCTTCGTAAAAGGATGGATGCGCGGGTCAAGCCCGCGCATGACGACGGAAGTCCTGACGCAAGCCAACCAGCGGACTCTAGCGGCTTGCGCCGCGCGAAACACCCGTCGGGCTGTTTTTATTGTGCAGGACGGCGCGATTGCTTGTTGTCGGCCTTGGGACCGACGGTGCGCTTGGCGGCCGAAGGCGCCGGGACGCCGTCCCAGCCGCCGGGCGGGGTCCGCACCTCGGTCGCCGCCTGGGGCTGCGGCAGCGCCTGCCAGGACTGCGCCGCCGCCATCGCCGCCGCCAGCGACTGCTTGTCGAGGCGGGAGGCGACGTCGTCGCGCTTCTTGGCGGCGTCGCGGTCGCCTTCGCGGCTGGCGAGCGCGAACCACTTGAACGCTTCCGCCAGGTTGGTCTCGACGCCGATGCCGCGGGCATAGAGGATCGCCAGATTGTACTGGCTGTCGACGACGCCGTGGTCGGCGGCCTTGCGGAACCAGCGCGCCGCGGTCGTGTAGTTGGGCTTGCTGTCGACGCCCTCGGCAAACAACACCGCGAGATTGTGCATGGCCTTGGCGTGACCCGCCTCGGCGGCGCTCACGTAGAGGCGGCGCGCGGTGTCGAGGTTCTTTTGAACCCCCATACCCTTTTCGTAGAGGCCGCCAAGGCGGAATTGCGCGGGCACGAGACCCTTGTTGGCGGCGCGCTCGAACCAGGCTGCTGCTTCCGTCAGATTGGCCGGAACGCCGCGGCCTTCGGCCAGCCGCGTCGCGATCTCGAACTCGGCGGCGGCGTCGCCGCTGGCGGCGGCGGCGCGCAGGCCGTTGCCGATGCCGGCGGGCAGGCCGTCGGCCGGGGTGTTGGTGCGCGCGGGCGTCGTCGGCGCGGACGGTGGCGTCGCGGCAATCCGGGTCGGTGACAGGATCGAGCCGGTGGTCTCGCTCTCCGGCACGACAACGGGCGCTGCCGGCGGCGTGCCGATCCCGAGCACGTTCGGCGAGATGCCGGGCGGCAGCGCGATCGACTGGCGCTCTTGCGTTGCCGGCGCGGTGATCCGCGGCGGCTCGGCCGTGGGCGTCTCGTCGCGTGCCGCCTGCGTGGTCGTCGGTTCTCCAGTCAGCGAGGTGGTGCTGAGCCAGAACCGGGTGGTCACGAAGTGCACGGCGCCGAGAACCAGGATGATGGCGCCGGCGCCGACCACGAGCTTGCGGATCTGGCCGCCGAGCTTGCCGGTCGCCGGTTGGCCGGCGGCGTCGCCTTCGGCGGGATCGGCGGCGCGTTTTTCCTTCGGCGGCGGCGCTTCGGTGATGGCGGCCTGGGCGGCGCGGCGGGCGGCGGCAATGAAGTTCGACTTGCCAGCGGGATCGGGAATGACCGGCGGCCGGACGTTTTCCAGCGCCGCTTCGGAGGCGGCGATACGGTCCGCGGGAGAATTGCCGCGCGAACGGCCGGCGCCGGGCTCAAGCGGATGGTCGGGCGGCAGGTTCGGGTCGATCGGGCGGCGTTCCGATGCACGCGCCGGGTTGGCGCGCGGCGCGGGCGGCGGCTCGTCGGCCGGCGCCTCGCGGAACATCGCCGTCTGCGATGGCGCTGCCGGTGCGCTCGCGACGGTTTCGGGGAACGGCAGGCCGGGCTCGGCCGCGGACGGCACCATCGGCGCCAGAGCGGCTTGCTGAGAGGGGCTGGCGCTACGCGGCGACGGGCTGCGGATGCCCGCTTCGATGGTCGCCAGCCGGTCGACCACGTGGCCGAGCGTGCCGTGCACGGTCTCGAGCGAATCCTGGGTGCGCTGCACGTCGCGCTTGAGCGCCTCGGCATCCGCGCTCTCGATGCCGGCGCGACCCGCCGACATGCGCTGGCCTTCCATCTGGATCAGCAGGTCGGCGAGCCCGCGCTCGATCGCGCCGAGATTGTCGAGGCGCGAGTCGGAGGCGTCGAGTTTCTCGACCAGCCGCATGATCCGGTCTTCGAGATAGTTGACAGCGGTTTGGTCGGAGCGGGTGGCGTGAAGCTGGTCGACCTTGTCGGCGAGGCTCCGCACCACGGTTTCGAGACCGGCGGCATTGCCGACCGGCACGCCGCGCGACTCCTGCAATGCGTCCGCGATCGCCGCGATCCGCTGCTCCATCATCGAAAACGCATCGGAGGTCGGCGCGGCCCGGTCGACCCTGGCAGAGAGGACGCGGACCTCGTCGGACAATTGCGCCAGAGCGTCGTTCGACGCGACATGCGAAACCACGCCACGCAGCGCGACGATCGCGCCTTCGAGCTGTTTCAGCGCGTCCGGATCCTGACTGGTGCTGGCGACGCGATCGATCTTCTGCGACAGGCCCTGGAGCGTCTCGCTGAACCCGACCAGGCTTTCCGCGGGGGTGAGAGCATGCAGCGTGTCGCGGATCTCCGTGAGGCCGCGTTCGACGCGCGCCATCGCCACGCCATCGGCACCGGCGTTGCGTTCGCCGTCGATACGCGATGCGAGCGCCCGAATCTCGGTCTCCAGCGCCTCGATCGCCTGCCGTGGCATCGCTTCCTTGAGCATCATGCCGATCTCGGCGAGATCGTCGCGCAAGGTCTCGACCGCGGCGTCGATACCGCAGGGCCGCATGTTGTCGAGGCGGGCGTTGATCTGGCGCAGCGCCTGCTCGAGGTCCCCCAGGCTCTGGGTCGGGGCGCGCGGCAATTCGAGTGGTGCCGGTGCCATCCCCGGCACCGTTGCCGGCGCCGTGGCCGGGCCGCCGTCCAGCATGCGCTGGCGGGCTTCGATCTCGGCCAGCGCCTGATCAATCGGGCTAGCCGGCGTGGCCGCCGACGGCGCGATCGACGGCGCATGCTCGAACGGCATCGACATGGCGCCGCTGATCGTGCCCAAGCGATCGATCTTGCGGTCGAGCCGCGACAGGACGTCGGCGATATGATTGTCGTCGGCCGGGCCCGACGAGACCCGCTGGCCGGTGGCCTGGCTCAGGTGATTGACTTGCCGGGCGAGCGCGTCGAGACGCGCGGTGACGTCCGCAAAGGGACCGCCCTGCCGTGCACGCTCGGCATAGTCCGGGTCGCGCCGCCAGGACTGGGCGTCACGGGATTCGTGCGAGCGGCGGTCGTCGAAATCGGACGGCCGTTGCGCCGCCGGGTCGATCCCCGCGCTCAGGGCTGATTCGGAGATGACGGTATCCAGCCACTCTTCGACCGACATCCCGGATCGGCGCGCGGCTTCACGGGCCGAATCAATGACCTCCGGCCGAACGCCTCGCATGTGCCACGGAACGCCAGAAGTCATACCCGCATCCAAAGTTCACAAGGCGCGGGAGCCGGCCGGCTCTTGCAGAACCGCCGGCTCTTAACAGGTGGTGGACGAACTGCGCGGCCCTGTACCCCTGCGACGCAGTTTCTGCGCGCTACGGTAAATGGACGGTTAAAATTCCTGCCGTTAGAGACGGATAGATGTGATCATTCAGATGGCGTGGCGGCTTTGGCACACGCCGACTGGCTGGTGCGACCGCCCGCGATTCCGGTCGCGGCATCCCGGGCGTTGGTGGTATCCATGGATGCAGGCCGTGATTCACGCGGGAAGCGACCGTCGCGGGGCGACCCGTCAAAAGTTCGCCCCGTATTCGACAAGTAGCCAAACAAGTATCGCCCAACAGTGTGATGTGTGCAGCGTAACGCGTTGAAGCGGTGCGCAATGGATGCGCCGTGCCCCGTTGCGGTCAAGGAGGACTGACGTGCCGATCTACAAGGCCCCCGTCGACGACGCGATGTTCCTGCTCAACGATGTCTTCCAGATCAGCCGCTACAATAATTTGCCCGGTTTCGCCGACGCCACGCCCGACCTGATCGCGGCGGTGCTGGGTGAGGCGGCCAAGCTCGCCGAAGAGGTGATGCAGCCCGTCAATAGCTCCGGCGACGAGGAAGGCTGTACCCGCCACGACGACGGCAGCGTCACCACCCCGAAGGGATTCAAGGAGGCGTACCGGCAATATGCCGACGGCGGCTGGATGGGAATTTCGGCGCCCGCCGAGTTCGGCGGTCAGGGCCTGCCCGAGACGATGACCATCGTGCTCAACGAGATCCTGGCGGCGGCCAACATGGCGCTGACCATGTATCCGGGCCTCACCCAAGGCGCGATCGCCGCGATCCTCACGCATGGCACGCCGGAGCAGAAGGCCGCCTATCTGCCGAAGATGATCGAGGGCAAATGGACCGGCACCATGAACCTCACGGAGCCGCAATGCGGCACCGATCTCGGCCTGTTGCGCACCAAGGCGGTCAAGCAGGCCGACGGCAGCTACAAGATATCGGGCACCAAGATCTTCATCTCGGCCGGTGAGCACGACCTTACCGAGAACATCGTGCATCTCGTGCTGGCCCGTATCGAGGGCGCGCCTGCCGGCATTCGCGGCACGTCATTGTTCATCGTGCCGAAATTCCTGCCGAACGCCGACAGCACGCTTGGGCCGCGCAACGCCGTCACCTGCGGCTCGATCGAAGAGAAGATGGGCATCCACGGCAATTCCACCTGCGTCATGAACTACGACGGCGCGACCGGCTTCCTGATCGGTGAGGAGAACCGCGGCATCAACGCCATGTTCGTGATGATGAACGAGGCGCGGCTTGCGGTCGGCGTGCAGGGACTCGCGATCTCGGAGGTCGCCTATCAGAACGGCGCCACCTATGCGCGGGACCGCCTGCAAGGCCGCGCGCTCAGCGGTCCGAAGTTTCCCGACAAGCCGGCCGATCCGATCATCGTCCATCCCGACGTGCGCCGCATGCTGATGACGATCCGCGCCTTCAACGAAGGCGCGCGTGCGCTGGTGATCTGGACCGCGCTGCAGGGTGACGTCGAGCACCGTTCACCCGACGAGAAGGCGCGGCAGGCGGCCGCCGACCACATGGGTCTGCTCACGCCGGTGATCAAAGGTGTGCTGACCGACCAGGGCTTCGCCAATGCGGTGATGGCGCAGCAGGTCTATGGCGGCCACGGCTACATCAAGGAACAGGGCATGGAGCAGTTCGTGCGCGATGCGCGGATTGCGATGATCTACGAGGGCGCCAACGGCGTACAGGCGATGGACCTGGTCGGGCGCAAGTTGCCGCGCGACGGCGGCCGCGCCTTGCAGGCGTTCTTTGCGGAGGTGCAGGCGTTCATCAAGGACAATGGCGGCGATGCCATGAAGCCCTACCTCGCGCCGCTTGGCATTGCACTCGGCCATTTGCAGCAGGCGACCATGTGGCTGATGCAGAACGCGATGGCCAAGCCCGACAATGCGGGCGCGGCCGCGAACGACTACATGCATCTCTTCGGCCGCGTCGCGATCGGTTATATGTGGTGCCGCATCGTCAAGGCCGCGCAGGCCAAGCTGGCGACCGGCGCCGACGAGCGCATGAGCGCCAAGCTCGTCACCGGCCGCTTCTTCATGGAGCGCATGCTGCCGGAGACGGCGACGCATCTCGCGCGCATCCAGTCGGGCGCGGCGAGCACGATGGAGCTGCCGGCGGAAGCGTTCTGAGTCAGCAAAGCCTCACCGGTTGAGCAAGATTAATACCGCATAGACTCATGCCAGGAGGTAGCCTTGGCAGCACCAAACGACGATTGCGAGGAGTCACTACGTCGCTTCGATGTAGACCTCTTCATTGTTCATCCCACGATCAGCCCTGATGAAATCTCGGCCGCTCTGAGTTTGGCGAGCCACTCCGTTCATGGGGTGGGAGAACCAAGGAGAACCCCGTCGGGGAAGCAACTTGAAGGGCATTATCCAGACACTCGGTGGCGGCATAGAGTTCGCCACAAGGTCAGAAAGCAGCATTTCGCTGCAGAGGTGGCGTCTTTCGTTGATGGCTTAGTGCGGCATCGAGAATTTCTAAATAGATTGCGAGAGAGTGGCGGGCATGCCCAAGTGATCGTCGCATTTCTTGATGGATACTTTGGGGACAGTTTGTCCCGAGCAACGTTGGAGACGATGGCAGGGCTAGGCCTTGATTTGGGAATTGAGTGCTTCGAAGTTCCGCAACAATAGGGCCTGGATCGATCTCGACGACGATTGGTCTTGGATCGTTTGCCGCCGTCCAGCGCTGGGGCTGTCCCATGGACCCGCGTAACGCTAGCGCACCAGCAGCAGTCCGCCGGTCGCCACCACCAGGATCACCAGCGTCGTGCCGGTGACGGTCGCGACGTGACGCCAGCCGAGCGCGGCGATGGCGGGCACGGAGGTGCCGAGCCCGAGCGCGCCGATCGCGATCAGCAGGCCCCAGGTCGAGGCTTCGACCAGCGGCGCTTTGAGCAGCGCGAACGAGGGCGTGATCGCCGGCATCGCCAGCGCGACGCTGTTCAGCGCGCACAGCAGCACGAACACCAGCGCGAAGGTCGGGAACGGAATTTTGGCCGCATCGGCGGTGACGGCGCGGCGCGCAAAGTACCAGCCGATCGCCAGCACCACCGGCAGCAGCAGGAAGACGCGGAATAGCTTGACGATCACGGCGGTGTTGCCGACCGGCTCCGACACGGCGTAACCCGCGCCGACAACCTGGGCGACGTCGTGGATGGTGGCGCCGAGCATGATGCCGGTCACCTGCTCGTCGAAACCGAGCGCGGTGCAGATCAGCGGATAGAGCACCATGGCGATCGTCGACAGGGCATTGACCGCGACCACCACGAAGGCGACGTCGGCTTCCTTGCCCTTGTAGTCCGGCACCACGATCGAGGTGGCGAGCGTCGCCGACGCGCCGCATACGGCGGTGCCGGCTCCGGCGAGCGCGCCGTAGCCGGCCTCCTGGTTGAACCAGCGCGCGAACAGGAAGCCGGCGGCGATCGTCAGCACCATCGCGATCATCACCAGCGCCGCGGTCGCAAAGCCGAGTGCGAGGATCTCGCCGAGCGCGACGCGCAATCCCAGTAGCGCCACCGCCCAGCGCAGCAGGACCTTCAGGCAGAACACGGTACCGGGTTGAAAGAGCGGGCGTCGCGCTATGGGATGAAGCGCGATGCCGATGAACAGCGCGATCACCATCGCCGGAATCGGAACGGCGCGCGCGACCAGTGGCGCGAGCGCGACCGCGACGATCGCGACCAGCGCAGACAGAGCCAGTCCAGGCAAGACTTTGCGGGTCGCCTGCATTGTCCTCAAACGCGCCGCGCGCACATCGGGATGACAGGGGCCGGCAGCGGCAGCATGCCCCGAATACCCGGCGCGATGCGGTCAACAACTGACAACCGGTCAGACGGTGGAACGAAAGATTGGCCTATGAAGAAGGTCAATCGGGAAACATCGTTCTAATATTGGATCGTCGCGCAGAGCGCAATTACCGGAGGCCGGATTGGGGATTTCATCAGATCGCGCAGCTGAAAGGGGCCCTCCGGGCTGGCGGCCTCGATCGAGGCAAGGATCCGATCGACCACGGCGCCGCCTTGGGTGAACGGCAGCAGCAGGCGCTCGTGGTGAACGATCCGGCCGGTGTGGTCGCACATATCGGACACGGTGTAGACCGGGCCCCTGGTGTTCAGCACCTTCCGGTAGGTTTCGATGGCGGCCCCCAGATACGACGGCGGCAGGAAATCGTCGATGAACCTGCCTCGGCCCTCGATCGGGCCCAGTGCTTCGGACAGTCGCGATCCATGAAATCTCATCATGAAGCGCGAACCGCCGTCCGCGTCGACGACGTCCATCCAGGCCAGGTTGTCGAAAGGCACGGCAATGTCACCGGCATCCAATCCGCGCCAGACCGGAAGCGATTCGTCGCGGCGTCGCGTCGCCCAATAATCGAGCAGCCAGCGCTGATGGTCCGACCGGACGATGTCCGGCCCGGATTGCATGAATTCCATCCCCAGGCGCCCCTTCTCCCTCGGCGGCGCGGATTTGTGGTCGACGGAGGGTTGATGTCAATGGCCCTCGCTCGCATCCCGGGCATGCGGACGGTAAGCTGACCCGGTCGATTCGCAGGCGAATCCACGCGCGTCGGCCTTCGAGATCCTGTGAACCTTGCACATTGTCGTGAGTTGATGCCTGCGTTGCGGTGAGTTGACGCCGCGCGCATGATTTCAGCTAGAGTCTTGTCATCTGCAGGCCAGTCAGGAGACTTCGATGCCGGACGCCTTCATCTACGATCATGTCCGTACCCCGCGCGGGCGCGGCAAGGCCGACGGCGCGCTGCATGAAGTGACCGCGCTCAATCTCGCGGCGCAGACGCTCGCGGCGATCAAAAAGCGCAACGCGCTCGACACCGCGCTGGTCGACGATGTCGTGCTCGGCTGCGTCGATCCGGTCGGCGAGGCCGGCGGCGACATCGCGCGCGCCGCGGCGATCGTCGCCGACTACGGCAACGTGGTGCCGGGCGTGCAGATCAACCGCTTCTGCGCATCGGGCCTCGACGCCGTGAATTTCGCCGCCGCGCAGGTGATGTCGGGACAGCACGACATGGCGGTCGGCGGCGGCGTCGAGTCGATGAGCCGCGTCGGCATCGGCGCGTCGGGCGGCGCCTGGCCGGTCGATCCCTCGATCGCGCTCAAATCCTATTTCATGCCGCAGGGCATCTCCGCTGACCTGATTGCGACCAAATACGGTTTCTCGCGCACGCAGTGTGATGAATATGCGGTCGAGAGCCAGAAGCGCACGGCGGTCGCCTGGCAGGAAGGCTACTTCGGCAACTCGGTGGTGCCGGTGAAGGACCCGAACGGCCTGACCATCCTGGCGCGCGACGAGCATCCGCGGCCCGACACCAACATGCAGTCGCTTGCCGCACTCAAGCCGTCATTCGTGCAGATGGGCGAGCTCGGCGGTTTCGACGCCGTCGCGGTGCAGGCGCATCCCGAGATCGAGTTTGTCGAGCATGTGCATCACGCCGGCAATTCGTCGGGCATCGTCGACGGCGCTGCCGCGGTGCTGATCGGCAGCCGCGAGGCGGGCGTCGCCGCGAAGCTCAAGCCGCGCGCCAGGATCAGGGCCTTCGCCAACATCGGCTCCGACCCGGCGCTGATGCTGACCGGGCCGGTCGACGTCACCAAGAAGGTGCTCAAGCGCGCCAAGATGAATTTGAACGACATCGACCTGATCGAGGTGAACGAGGCGTTCGCCGCGGTGGTGCTGCGCTTCATGCAGGCGTTCAACGCCGACCCCGGCAAGGTCAATGTGAACGGCGGTGCGATCGCGATGGGCCATCCGTTGGGCGCGACCGGCGCCATGATCCTCGGCATCGTGATCGACGAACTCGAGCGCCGCAATCTCGCGACCGCGCTGGTGACGCTCTGCATTGGCGCCGGCATGGGCACCGCGACCATCGTCGAGCGGGTGTGAACGATGCCTGGTGAAATGGCTCATGCATATGACTACGGGCGGACGCGTGCTTGGTGTCAGGGACGCAGGACGCTTGGTTTCCCCTCCCCACGCGCCGCGAAGCGGCGTGGCGGGGAGGGGTCAGGGGTGGGGGGCATCTTCCGTAAGGTCGGCCCATCCCCCCACCCCCGACCCCTCGCCGCCGCTTCGCGGGGGGAGGGGAGCGGCACCGCCTCAGCAAGCGTCAAGCGGACCCGTCCGCTCGGCCCGTCTGTAGCGTCAGGAGAGATGTAGGCGATGCCCAAGGTCGATATCGCCAAGGCGGTGGTGCGCACCAAGGGCGTATACCCGTCGCCGCACCGCGCCGTCACCGACGGGCGCGCGAAGGCGGCGCTCGGCAATGTCGCCGGCCTCACGCAATTCGGCGTCAACCTGACGCTGTTGAAGCCCGGCGCGGCGTCGGCGCTGCGGCACTGGCATGAACAGGAAGACGAGTTCGTCTACGTGCTCGAAGGCGAGCTGGTGCTGGTCGAGGACGATAGTGAGACGGTGCTCGGCGCGGGCGATTGCGCGGGCTTCAAGGCCGGCGCTCCCAACGGCCATCAACTCGTCAACCGGTCGCAACACGACGCGCGCTATCTTGAAATCGGCACGCGCGCGGTAACGGAACGCTGCCACTATCCCGGCTGCGATCTGGTCATGCAACGCGACGCCGACGGCACGCGCTTTCTGCGCAAGTCCGGCGAGCCATATCCGCAGGAGCCTTGAGCCATGAGCATGGTCCATTTCAAGCTCGATATCGATGCCGACGGCATCGCGCTCGTCACCTGGGATTCGCCCGGCCGTTCGATGAACGTGATCGACCTCAAGGTGATGGAGGAATTGTCGAGCATCATCGAAAAGGTTGCGGCCGACGCCGCGATCAAAGGCGCGGTCATCACCTCGGGCAAGGACACGTTCTGCGCCGGCGCCGATCTGACCATGCTCGAAATCCTGAGCCGCGAGTTCACCGACGTCGCCCGCGAGCAGGGCGAGGAGATGGGCGCACTGCGGGTCTACGAGGAGAGCCGCAAGCTCTCGCAGCTCTATCGCCGGCTGGAAACCTCCGGTAAGCCGTGGGTCGCGGCGATCAACGGCATGACGCTCGGCGGCGGCTTCGAGCTGTGCCTCGCCTGCCATCACCGCGTCGCCTCCGACAATCCGAAGTCGCGCGTCGGCCTGCCCGAGATCAAGATCGGATTGTTTCCCGGCGCCGGCGGCAGCCAGCGCATCCCGCGCATGATGATGCCCGGCGATGCGCTGCAATTCCTGCTCAAGGGCGATCAGATCAGGATCCCGCAGGCCAAGGGGATGAAGCTCATCGATGCGGTGGTGCCCGCGGCCGATCTCATCGCGACCGCCAAGAAGTGGATCAAGGACGGCGGCAAACCGACCAATCCGTGGGATGTCGAGGGCTTCCGGCTGCCGGGCGGGCTGGTCTATTCCAAGGCCGGCATGATGACGTTCCCGCCCGCGAACGCGATCTACCGCCGCGAGACCTACGACAACTATCCCGCCGCGCGCGCGATCATGCAGGTGGTCTATGAGGGGCTGCAGCTCCCGATGGACCAGGCACTGCGGGTCGAATCGCGCTGGTTCGCGAAGATCCTGCGCAGCCCGGAAGCGGCGGCAATGATCCGCTCGCTGTTCGTCTCGATGCAGGACCTCAACAAGGGCGCACGCCGGCCGAAAGACGTTCCGCCGCAGAAATTCAAGAAGGTCGGCATCATCGGCGCCGGTTTCATGGGTGCGAGCATCGGCTACGTCACCGCGCTCGCCGGCATCGAGGTGGTGCTGATCGACCGCGACCAGGAATCCGCCGAAACGGGCAAGCAGCATTCCCACAAGCTGATGACCGAGCAGGTCAACCGCGGCCGTGCCACCTCGGCGGAGCGTGACGCGCTCCTGGCGCGCATCACCCCGAGCGCCGACTACGGCGCGCTTTCGAGTTGCGATCTCGTGATCGAGGCGGTGTTCGAGGATCGCAAGGTCAAGGCCGAGACGATCAAGAAGGCGCAGGACGTGATCGGCGCCAAGACGGTGTTTGCGTCGAACACGTCGACGCTACCGATCTCGTCGCTGGCCGACGAGTTCAAGGATCCGGCGCGCTTCATCGGCATCCATTTCTTCTCGCCGGTCGAGCGCATGATGCTTGTCGAGATCATCCTCGGCAAGAAGACCGGCGACGTGGCGCTGGCGACCGCGCTCGATTTCGTGCGCGCGATCCGCAAGACACCGATCGTGGTCAACGACTCGCGCGGCTTCTTCGCCAACCGCTGCGTGCTCAACTACATCCAGGAAGGCCACCTGATGTTCATGGAGGGCGTGCCGGCGCCGATGATCGACAACGTCGGCCGCATGGCCGGCATGCCGGTCGGCCCGTTGTCGCTCAACGACGAGGTCGGGCTCAAACTTGGCTGGGACATTCTGAAAGCCACCGAGGCGGATCTCGGGCCCGCGGCGGTCCGCGCCGAGCAGAAATGGCTGCTGCAGGAACTGGTCGAGAAGCGCGAGCGGTTCGGCCGCAAGAACGGCAAGGGCTTCTACGACTATGCGCCGGGCGTGCCGAAACGGCTGTGGCCGGGGCTCGCGGAGTTGCAGCCGAAGAAGCTCGATCCCGACACCATCGACATCCAGGAACTCAAGCATCGCCTGCTGATGGTGCAGTCGCTGGAGGCAGCGCGCTGCGTGGAGGAGGGCGTCATCACCGACGTGCGCGAGGCCGATGTCGGTTCGATCCTCGGGTTCGGCTTCGCGCCGTTCACCGGCGGCACGCTCTCCTACATCGATATGATGGGGACCAAGCGCTTCGTCGACATCTGCCAGCAGCTGGAGAAGAAATACGGCGAGCGCTTCAAGCCGCCGAAGCTCTTGCTCGACATGGCGCAGAAGGGCGACACCTTCTACGGCCGCTTCGCGCCGGGACCTGCGCAGGCGGCCTGATCGGACGCAATCGAGCGCGCAATCTCAATCCGTCATCCTGAGGTGGGAGGCCCGTACCCGCAGGTGCGTGTCTTTGCGCGCGATGGGCGGAGCCTCGAAGGACGACGGCCCGGCTCTCGCAACGCGGCCGTGCATCCTTCGAGGCTCGCTTCGCGAGCGCCTCAGGATGCCGGAGCTAGGGTGGTGCGCTTCGAACGAGAGGAACGTCTGGCCGTTGCTACTCCACCACAATGTCCGCGATCACCGGCAGGTGGTCGGAGGCGCGCCGCGCGCCGCGGTCGACGAAGCTGTGCTTCATGATGTTGGGCGGCCAGCAGAAGATGCGGTCGAGGCGCAGCACCGGGCACCAGGACGGAAACGTCGCATGCCGCGTTCGGCCCGGCAGCTCGTGCTTGAGCGCGGCGCGCAGCGATCCCGGCCAGAACCAGTCGTTGAAGTCCCCGAGCATCACCGTCGCCATGTCGTGACGGCGGGCGATCGCGACCAGCCGTCTGGCCTGGGTGCGGCGCTCGGCGAGGCTCAGCCCGAAATGGGTTGCGACCACGCGCAGCTTGCCGCTTCCGCAATGCACCTCGGTTTCGATCGCGCGGCGCGGCTCGCGGTTGGCATGGGTGATGTCGTGGATCTCGGTGGCGTTGAACGGACAGCGGCTCACCAGCATCTGGCCGTAGTCGCCGTCGGCGGTGCTGATCGACTTGGCCTCGATGCCGTGATCGCCGACCGCTTCGCGCAGCAATTCGAACGGCGAACGCGCGCCCGCGGCCCCGCGGCGGGAATCGACCTCCTGCAGCGCGACGACGTCAGGATTGTGCCGGTCGATCGTCTCGGTGATGCGCGCGAGCGAGAATTGCCGGTCGGGGCCGATCCCGCCGTGGATGTTCCACGTCATCACGCGGAGCATGTTGCCGGGCCGGGGGGTCACGCGCCGCTTCTCCGGCGGCTGCGCGTCACCAGCGCCTGGATTCCGAGCGAGGCTCCGATCCAGGCGATCACCGCCAGCACGAACAGGCTCACATTGAGCGGTGTCGGCGCGGTCAGCACGTTGAATATCTGGTAGCCGAGCGCCGACATCAGGATGAGCCCGGGCGTCATTCCCAGGACGGTGCCCAGCACATAGTCGACGAACGGGATCCGGCTGGCGCCAGCCGCCAGATTGACGACGGTGAACGGCGCGACCGGCACCATCCGCACGGTGGCGACCGCGAGCACGCCGTGCCGCGTGATGGCGCGGCGGATGCGATTGAGCCGTGGACCCAGCACACGTTCGAGCGTCTCCCGGCCGATCAACGCGCCGACGCCATAGGTCAGGACCGCGCTCGCCGCCGCGCCCGCGGCGGCGTAGGCGAAGCCGAGCCACGGGCCGAAGGTGGCGGCGGTCGCCGCGATCAAGAGCGTGACCGGAAACACCAGGAGCCCGCCGACAATAAAAACCGCCAGCACGATGACCGGCGCCGCCGGCGTGGCGGCGATGTCGGCGAACCACTGCTGGATCGTGTGCGGGTTGGTGAGGGCCGCCAGCGGCGTCAGCCGCCAGGCCAGCATCAGCAGGACGACAAAGAGCCCGGCCGCGATGACCTTCGCAAAGCGTCGGAGGCGCCTTGCGGGAGGCCGCTCGCCGACGAAGGACTTGGCGAATTCCGGCGCCGCGATCGGGCGCTCGGGATCGCCCAATTCCTCGAGCGCCGTGACCTGGCCGGGCGCCGCATGATCGAGTTCGATCGGTGCGAGGCTGTGACCATTCTGCGCGAGCGATTCCACCGCCTTGATCAGCGAGCCGCTTTGTGCGATCGCCGTCGCGATCTCGCTTTCAGTCACCCCGCAGAAATGGCTGATAAGGCGGTCGCGCACGCCGAGGATTTGCTTGCGATGATTTCCGCTGGTCGCCTCAAAGGCGAGATCGCACTCGGTATCGACGCCGAGCGAGCGGTTGTTGAGATTGGCGGATCCGACCCGCAGCACGCAATCGTCCACGATCATCACCTTGGAGTGGACCATGGTGTCAATGCTGCGTCCGTTCTCCGATACGTTCGGATAGAGGAAACGGATGCGTTCGCTTACGCCCTGGTCCGCGAACACCTGCATGAAGCGGCCGAGCCCGGCCTGCATGGTGCGCTCCTCCAGCCAGGAGTGCGCGTACTTCGGTGTCACCAGCACGGCCTCGAGGTCGGGGCGCTCCACCATCCGTTGCGCAAGATGCTCGGCGAAGCGTTTCGACGTGAAATACTGGTTCTCGATATAGAGGCAGCGCTCGGCGCGATCGACCATGTCGAAGAACAGCGCGCTGACCTCGCGGATCTCGCTCTCGTCATCGAGGGCAGGGCTGGTGCGGGCGATGCCGACGTCGATTCCGGTCAGGTCCGGCGTGATGCCCTGTGGCCACGGATCGCCCATAGGACGGATCGGCGGCACACGCTCGCAGGCGCCGTGCGCCCAACGCACGCGCGCAAGCTCCGCGAGTGCGGCGGCGGCCTTGCCGTCGACGATCGCCTGCACGTCGTGGAACGGGGCATAGGGCACGCCGGCGAGATCGACGCGACCGGGATCGTCGAGACGATGCGCGCGCGTGTCCCAGCGCCGGGTGGTGAGGTCGAGCCCGCCCGAGAACGCCACCGCGTCGTCGACCACGACGATCTTCTGGTGCTGCGAGGCGCCGAACGGGAGGTCGTCATCGAGGCAGAAACGGATTTGCCGCGGCGTGCCCCACCGCACCGACGCGGTCGGAAACAGCTCGCGCTCGGTCGCATAGAGAATCGAGTAGTCCCACACCAAAACGTGAATGAGAAGTTCGGGCCGCCGTTTTACGATTGCACTGAGGAACTCGATCAGGCCTTCAGGGAATCCGTCGTCGGCGCGGCCGCCTTCGCCAACCAGCCGGGTGCGGCTGTCGAGGTCCCAGCCGATGATGAAGGCGGTCGAGTGTGCGTTCAGCAATGCCTCGCGCACCGCACCGAAATATTGGCCGGCGTCGATCAGCACGGCCGCGCGGCCCGCGCGCTCGCGGCGCCAGGCATTGTGGCCGGGCCTGATCAGGGACGAGGGTCTTGGGGCTGACGATGCCTGGGTTGGAGACACTTGAGCCATTATGCGGTTGGGTCATGAGCAATGAGCCTGTAACAACGCGCGAGCCGCCAAATTGTGCCCGGCGGGTTGACTTCGGCCGGCGCGGCACCAAGTCCCATTTCGCGTTCAATGCCACGGCGGCCGTGATTGCCCTGCCTGATGGGGCCCGTGTATGGTCGCGGCCCTTTTCCAATCCACTCCGCTCGTGTCCGTAATCGGCTCTTTATAATGGCTCGTGACCAAATCGACATGACGCCGATCGAATCGCGCGACGCCCTGGTCGCGTGGTTTGCCGAGGGCGTGACGCCGAAGGCGCAATTCCGCATCGGCACCGAACACGAGAAATTTCCGTTTACCGTCGAGGGCCACCGGCCGATCCCCTATGAGGGCCGGCGCAGCATCCGTTCGCTGCTGGAAGGCATGCAGCACCTGCTCGGGTGGGAGCCGATCCTCGAGGACGGCAACATCATCGGCATGTTCGATGTCACCGGCGGCGGCGCGATCTCGCTCGAGCCGGGCGGGCAGTTCGAACTCTCCGGCGCGCCGGTCGAGACCGTGCACCACACCTGTTCGGAGCTGATGTCGCACCTTGCTCAATTGAGGGAAGTGGCGCGTCCGCTCGGCATTGGCTTCCTCGGCCTCGGCATGACGCCGGACTGGACCCGCGCCGAAATTCCGACGATGCCGAAGGGTCGCTACCGCATCATGACCGAGTACATGCCGAAGGTCGGCAAATACGGCCTCGACATGATGTACCGGACCTGCACGGTGCAGACCAATCTCGACTTCTCGTCCGAAGCCGACATGGTGAAGAAGCTGCGGGTGTCGCTGGCGCTGCAGCCGGTCGCGACCGCGCTCTTCGCCAACTCGCCGTTCACCGAGGGCAAGCCCAACGGCTTCCTCTCGTTCCGCTCCGAAATCTGGCGCGACACCGACAATGCGCGTTCCGGCATGCTGCCGTGGGCGTTTGAATCCGGCATGGGCTTCGAGCGCTGGGTCGACTACGCGCTCGACGTGCCGATGTATTTCGTCAAGCGCGGCGACAAATACATCGACGTCGCCGGCAAGTCGTTCCGCGATCTGCTCGCCGGCAAGCTCGATACGCTGCCGGGCGAGCGCGCCAGCATTTCGGATTGGGCCAACCACATCTCGACGATCTTCCCGGAGGTGCGGCTCAAGCGCTATCTCGAAATGCGCGGCGCCGATTCCGGGCCGTGGCGGCGGCTGCCGGCGTTCGCTGCGTTCTGGGCCGGGCTGCTCTATGACGACGACTCGCTCGATGCCGCCTGGGATCTGGTCAAGGACTGGACCGTGGAAGAGCGCCAGAAGCTGCGCGACGACGTGCCGAAACTCGGCTTCAACGCCGAGCTGCGCGGCCGCACCGTGCTCAGCCTCGCCAAGGCGACGCTGACGATGTCGGAGCGCGGGCTGGTGCGGCGCCGCCGCGTCAACGACTGGGGCCACGACGAAAGCTGGTACCTGCGTCCGATCCAGGAATTCGTCGCGCGCGGCGTGACGCCGGCGGAAGAGCTGCTGCAAAAATTCCACGGGCCGTGGGGCGGCAGCGTCGATCCGGTGTACAAGGAATATGCGTACTAGGGATTTCTGCCCGATGCGCTTTTGTACTTGGTTTGCTCTGCTTCTCGCGCTGGTGGCGTCCTCGCCCGCTGTCGCCCAGGTCGGGTTCGACCGTTGGGGCGGGGACTACCGCAGCTTCACCATGCGGTCAGGCGACCCGGCGCAATGCGCCGCGGCCTGCGAGCGTGACTCACGCTGCCGCGCCTGGGCGTTCTCCTATCCGGCAACGGAAACACCCAACGCGCAGTGCTGGCTCAAGTCGCGGGTGACGGCGCGCGTCGCGGCGTCGTGCTGCGTGTCGGGGGTGCGCGGCGCCGGCGTCATCGAGCCGCAAGGCGGCCCGATCGAATTCTCCATCGACCGCATGGGCGGCGATTACCGGTCGTTTGAATTGCCGGCGGACAATACCGGCAAGGCCTGCCAACTTGCATGCGAAGCGGAGGAGGGTTGCCGGGCCTGGACCTATCTGCGGCCCGGCTATTTCGGCGCGTCGGCTTCTTGCCACCTGAAAGAACGCATCACGCGGCCGGTGCGCCGGCCGTGCTGCATCTCGGGCGTGGTGCGATAAAGCTTAGCCCGTGCCGCCGACCGTGATCTTGTCCATCCGCAGCGTCGGCTGGCCGACGCCGACCGGCACACCCTGGCCGTCCTTGCCGCAGGTGCCGACGCCGGTGTCGAGCTGCAGATCGTTGCCGATCATGCTGATGCGGTTGAGGTCGGTCGGGCCGTTGCCGATCAGCATCGCGCCCTTGAGCGGCGCGCCGAGCTTGCCGTTCTCAATGCGATAGGCCTCGGTGACGTTGAACACATACTTGCCCGACGTGATGTCGACCTGGCCGCCGCCGAAATTCACCGCGTAGATGCCGTTCTTGACCGAGGCGATGATCTCTTTGGGATCATGCTGGCCGGCGATCATGTAGGTGTTGGTCATGCGCGGCATCACGACATGGGCGTAGCTCTCGCGCCGGCCGTTGCCGGTGGGCGCCATGCCCATCAGCCGCGCGTTCTGGCGGTCCTGCATGTAGCCGGTGAGGATGCCGTCCTCGATCAGCACGGTGCGGCCGGTCGGCGTGCCCTCGTCGTCGATCGAGAGCGAGCCGCGGCGCTTCGACAGCGTGCCGTCGTCGACCACGGTGACGCCCTTCGA